>ERZ1669248.30-NODE-30-length-103739-cov-22.565767_pt1 | contig 103739 bp, 103 predicted proteins | sample MGYA00579296_ERZ1669248 | MGnify/ENA primary metagenome ERZ1669248 (study PRJEB41166, sample SAMN08046057) | hot springs metagenome | biome: hot spring; feature: neutral hot spring; material: thermophilic sediment; isolation source: thermophilic sediment from...
ATAAAGCCGAAGGTCCTTCCGGATGGAAAGAGAAGTGTTGAGATAAATCCTGAGAGATGCATGTACTGCGGAAATTGTTACACTGTCTGTCCAGGTTTGAACATAATAAACCCGAAGTACGACTGCCTCTCGCTCTGGGTCGGAGGAAAAGTGCCAAATGCAAGAAGTCCTCCGATGTACTCCAGGCTTGTAATACCGTATTTGCCCAATAATCCACCAAGATGGCCTGAGACGGTTGAGGCAATAAAGAAGATAGTGAAAGCATGGATTGAGAATGCGAGAGAGGATGAGAGAATAGGGGAGTGGATAGAGAGAATAGGGTGGGAGAAGTTCTTCAAGATAACAGGAATACCGTTCACAGACAAGCACATAGATGACTTCATATTCTCCATAAGGGACTTCAGGACGACAACCCAGTTCAAATTCTGAAATTCCCTTCCCATCTTTTTTCCTCTGGAAATCTTTTTAAGTTATCTTAGGAGGAATAATGGGTGATATGTTGCGTTTTCCTGTTACAAGGCCTAGAAGACTGAGAAGGACAAAGTTTATCAGGGATCTCGTGGCTGAGACAAAAGTCGACCCTGGAGATCTCATATTCCCTCTCTTTGTAAAGGAGGGGCTGAGAGAAAAGGAGCCAATAGAGGCAATGCCAGGTCAGTACAGGTTTTCTCTGGAAGAGCTGCTGAAAGAGATGAACGAGCTGTTGGAGCTCGGCTTGAGAAATATCATACTTTTTGGAATACCTGAGAGAAAGGATGAGATTGGATCATCTGCATATGATAAAGAGGGGATTGTGCAGAGAGCAGTAAGGAAGCTGAAGGATGAGTTTTCAAATGAGATAACTATTTTCACTGATGTCTGCCTCTGCCAGTACACAACTCATGGGCATTGTGGCATAATAACAGGAAATTCAGTTGATAATGATGAGACATTGAAACAAATAGCAAAGATAGCTGTAAGCCATGCAGAAGCTGGATCTGATGTTGTAGCTCCATCTGGAATGATGGATGGAGCTGTAAAGGCAATAAGGGAAGCTCTAGATGATGCAGGTTATAAGGAAACAGCTATAATGTCCTATTCCTCAAAATACGCATCTGTTCTATATGGACCTTTCAGAGAAGCAGCTTCATCGGCTCCCAAGTTTGGAGACAGGCGCGGATATCAGATGGATCCCAGAAACTCGGATGAGGCATTGAGAGAGGCGCTTCTGGATATAAAGGAGGGAGCCGACATAATAATGGTCAAACCAGCAACCTGGTACCTAGATGTTATAAGGAGGCTCAGCAAACTGCCAGTTCCCTTGGCTGCATACAATGTGAGCGGTGAGTACTCAATGGTGAAGCTCGCCTGTAAAGCTGGGCTTTTGGATGAGAAGCTGGCTGTCTGGGAGATGCTTCATTCTATAAAGAGGGCTGGTGCTGATATTATAATAACATATTTCGCAAAGGATTATGCAAGATGGCACAAAAATGGTGAGCTCGGCCCTTGAAGTACAGAGTTGGCACGAGAGGAAGCAAATTAGCTCTGGCTCAAACGGAAGAGGTCTTGAATCTGCTGAAAAAAGAGATTCCAGGGGCTGAATTTGAGATAGTCGTGATGAGAACAAGAGGAGATGTCGATCTCAAAACTCCTCTCTACATGATAGAATCGAAAGGGATTTTTGAGAGGGAGATAAATTCAGCAGTTGAGAGGGGGGAAATAGACTTTGCTGTTCACAGCATGAAGGATCTTCCAACATCAATAGAGCTTGCGATAGCAGCAGTTCCGCCGAGAAGAAGCCCTTATGATGTCATTGTTACAAGGGATGGATCAGGCATTGCTGAGCTTCCAAGAGGCGCAAGGGTTGGGACAAGCAGCATGAGGAGGATAAGCCACCTGAAATACTTGAGACCAGATCTAGAAGTTGTTCCAATAAGGGGAAATGTTGATACCAGGCTGAGAAAACTGGAGAATCTAGATGCAATTGTAGTGGCCGAGGCAGCTTTGGAAAGGCTCAATCTGAATGTGAAGGGAGAGAGAATAGAGGAGATGACCCCGGCTGCAGGACAGGGAGCTCTGGCTGTTGTCTCAAGGAAGGAGATGGTCCCTCTGCTCAGCAGGATAAATGATGAGATAAGCTTTAATGAGGTCATGCTCGAGAGAAAGGTGATGTCTGGTCTAAGGGCTGGATGTAAGACCCCTGTGGGAGTTCATGCAGATCTGAGAAGGAGGATTATTACGATATCGGCTGTGTCAAGGGACTTCAAAAGGATTGCAAGAGCTTCTGTGGAAATAAGGAATATAAGTTCAGCAGCGGATGAGGCTGTAGAGGAGTTCCTCTCCTCAGGAGGAATGGAGATACTGTCTGAGTGGAGGAGGTCCTGATGGGAAAGGTGTACATAGTGGGCGCCGGGCCGGGAGACCCAGAGCTCATAACTTTAAAAGGATTGAATATATTGAAAAAAGCAGATGTTGTGATATACGACAGGCTTGTGAGCGAGGATCTGATAGCTGTAGCAACAAATGCAAAGGAGTTGATATACGTAGGAAAGCATATAGGAGAATCTGAGAAGCAGGAGGAGATAAATGAGCTCCTGATAGAGAAAGCAAGGCAGTATGAAGTTGTTGTCAGGCTAAAAAATGGTGATCCCTTTGTATTTGGAAGAGGAGGGGAGGAGTGCGAAGCTCTGAGGGATGCAGGAATAGAATATGAAGTGGTTCCGGGAATATGCTCCGCTCTCGCAGCCCCTCTTTATGCCGGAATACCCCTGACGCACAGAAATTACTCCTCATCTGTTGCGATAACAGTTGGCCACAGAAAGGAGGGAAAAAAGCCGGATCTTGTAAGAACTTTCAGATCGGCTGATACTGTGGTTGTCCTCATGGGAGTCTCCAATCTGGCAGAGATAGTGAGACAGGCAGTGAACGCCGGTCTCAGCATCAAAACCCCTGTGGCCATAATAGAGAAGGCTACGACACGGGAGCAAAGAGTGATCACAGGGACACTTGATGACATAGTTCAGAGGGCTGCTGAGGAGAAAATAGCCCCACCAGCTGTAATAGTCTTCGGCGATGTTGTCAAGATGAGGGAGAAGCTGAGGTGGGGATTATGAAGCTCATTGTTCTCGGAACTGCGGAGACAGCTCAGAGGCTTAAAAGAATGTTGAAATGCCTTGATGTAGAGGCATTGGAGCTTATAGACACTTCTGTCATACCTGAGGCAATAGATAAGGTTAGATCCTGCTTGAAAAAAGTAAAACCAGATATAAGCGTGTTCACAAGCAAAAGTGCAGTAAAATATATCTGGGAGCTTGTTCCTGATGCAGCTGAGGCTGCAAAGAAGTTTTCTCTTGCTATAGGCCCAGGAACTGCTGAGTCTTTGCTCAAAAGAGGAGCGAAGAATGTTTTAATCCCGAGAAAGAATTCATCAAGAGGTATAGTTGATTTTCTAAATTCTTTTAATGGGAATGCATTTATATATTCTTCTGATAGGGTGGATTCAAGCATCGAAGAGCTATGTGGTGAGAGACTTCTCCTCTTTAAGATATACAGAATTATTCCCAGAGTTGAAAGAGCGGGCGATCTCCTCAGGATTTTATCGGATGGCGATTTCATATTGCTCACATCAACATCCGTCTTGGAAGCTCTTCTCATGATAAAAGATGACCTCCTAAAGAGAAATGCAAAAATAGTTGCAATAAGCAGGAGAATAGCGGAAAAAACTGCGAACATGATAGGAAAGGTGGACCTATTTTATGAGGAAGATGATATGTCGAGGCTGAGCGAATTTCTCTCTTCATTGTGCTGATGGATTTCCTCTTCTAACGAAAAATTTATCTTTTTTCCTAGAGAATTTTCTGTTCGGGATTTACATGACAAATGCCTTTGGAATACTCGTTTTCAACCCGGGAAATTGTACTGGATGCAGAATATGCGAAATGGCATGTTCTTTCTTTCATTATAGGGAATACAACCCCTCAAGATCGAGGATAAGGGTGTTAAAGATAGAGAAAGAAGGAATATATATTCCCATGACATGTCTTCACTGCGGCAATCCCCCTTGTGTTGATGCATGTCCAACAGGGGCGATGTACAGAGCAGATGGCTCTGTTGAGCTTGATACAAAAAAATGCATAAACTGTAGGATGTGCATGCTGGCATGTCCCTTTGGAGCTATCTCGGTTGATAGGGTAACAATGAATGTGATAAAGTGTGATCTCTGCAAAGGGGATCCACAATGTGCAAAATACTGCCCAGCTGGGGCTATAAAGTATGTGAGAGTTGAGAGAGCAGGAGAGATGAGGAGGAGATCTTACGCTGATAGGACTGCAGGAGCTATTTCCTTATCTCAGAGCAAGGGGTGGTGACATGATGGGTGGCTATATGGGGAGAATTCTCAGAGTGGATCTAAGCAGTGGAAAGATAGTGGATGTGGAGACCTCAAAGGACCTGATCTCAAAATACATAGGAGGTCTTGGCTTTGTCGTTAGGATACTCTGGGATGAAATAGATGAGAGGACGGATCCCTTGGGACCTGAAAATAGACTGGTCATAGCAACTGGTCCTCTCACTGGAACAATGTTTCCAGCAGCTGGCAGATATCAAATGGGAGCGAAATCTCCTCTGACTGGAGTTTGGGGCCAGTCGAACTCGGGTGGTTTCTTCGGCCCTGAGCTGAAGTTCTCAGGATATGATGCAATAATTATACAGGGAAGGTCTGAAAGACCAGTTTATTTGTGCATATACGATGGAAAACCGGAGATAAAGAAAGCAGATCATCTATGGGGAAAAAACACATATGAGACTGCTGATATGATAAGAGAGGAATTAGATGACAGAGAGGTGAAAATAGCTGCAATAGGACAAGCAGGTGAGAACCTAGTTAAGTTTGCCAATGTAATGACAGGTTTCCACAATTTTGCTGGAAGGACAGGAATGGGGGCAGTCATGGGATCTAAGAAGCTGAAGGCAATAGCTGTCAGAGGATTTAACTCAGTGAACGTGGCCGATCCAGAGAAATTTGAGAGAGTCCTTGAGAAAGCATACGATCTAGTGCTGAACAAGTGGGGAAAGGCATACAGGGAATCTCTCACGACATATGGAACTCCAAATCTAGTTGATGCGATAAACGACATGGGAAGAATGCCTGTGAAGAACCACTGGACTGGATACTGGGATAAAGCAGAGAAGATCGGTGGATACACGATAAGAAGGTTGTATAGAGTGAAGCAGGGGAGCTGTTTTGGCTGTCTAGCTCAGTGCAAGTACTTCGTCAAGACAAAGCAGGAGGGCTTATCAGGTTTATTCAAGGGACCTGAGTATGAGGCCATAGTATCTCTTGGCTCCTGTCTCCTGATAGACAATTTTGATGCAGTGGCTTATGCCAATAACCTAGCTGATCTGTACGGGATGGACTCCATAAGCCTTGGCATGACAATAGCATGGGCAATGGAGTGCTATGAAAAGGGGATAATAACAAAGGAGGATGCAGGAGTTGATCTGAGCTGGGGAAACTACGAGGCAGTCATACAGCTAATACATGATATAGCCTTCAGAAGGGGATTTGGGAACATACTGGCAGAGGGGAGCTACAGAGCATCTAGGATAATAGGAAGGGGATCTGAGAAATATGCAATGCATGTAAAGGGCCTTGAGATAAGCGCTCAAGATGGAAGAGCTCAACAATCATCCGGGTTGACTCATGCAACAGCAGCAAGAGGGGCAGATCATCTAACATCTCTCTCCTGCCTGGAGGAGAGGGGATATGCAAATGTAGCAGCTGAGAGGTATGGAGAGGATAAGGTGAAGGACCTTGTAGATCCTCTGTCCACTAAATACAAGGGAATGCTCGTGAAAGATTTGGAGGATCTTTACGCGCTGGGAAATAGTCTGATAATATGCTGGTATGAGGTTGGCTGGCCTCCTGTCTTCTACTTCGATGAGATGGCCGAGGCTTTACATGTTGTCACTGGAGTAGATCTGTTCTCATCCGTATCCTATGTGAGGGAAGCAGCAGAGAGAATAGTAATACTGAGGAGGATGTTTAACATCAGAGAAGGCCTAAGGAGGAAGGATGATACCCTTCCGGAGAGATTTCTAAGAGAACCCATGCCCAGCGGTCCTGCAAAAGGCCATGTATGCAGGCTTGATGAGATGCTCGATGAGTACTATGAGCACAGGGGGATAGACAAGACAACCGGAATACCGAAGGATGAGACCCTGATAAGGCTGGGATTGGGAGATCTCGCGGGGAGGTATAGATGATGGATCTCTCAGTTGAGATAGCTGGGATAAAATTCAGGAACCCGGTCATGACAGCAGCAGGTCCCCCAAGCATGAACGGGGATGCTTTGATGATGGCAGCTAGGGCAGGAGCTGGAGGTCTCGTCACAAAGACGATAAGCACTGTTCCAGCTAAAGTTCCCAGGCCCAACATGGCTGTGTTGGACAGAGGGGAGACAGATTACAGGATAAGGTATGCAATAGGGGGCAGAGTGATAAGCCAGCAGGTTCTGAGGGTGCACATACCCAGAGGGATGATGAACGCAGAGCTGTGGACGGATCTCACATATGAACAATGGATAGAGAAGGAGATACCAAAAGCATTGTCCACAGGACTTCCTGTTATAGCTAGCATCGGCTATACTGCTGAAGATCTAAGGTTCTTGGGACCTAAAATCGAGAGAACAGGAGTTAGCGGGATAGAGTTCTCCCTGCACTATGTCGGCATAGATTACAAGCCGATACTTGAGATAGCAAAAGCTCTCAGGGAGAGCGTTGATATACCCATATTCGCGAAGCTATCTCCTCACATATTAAACTTGGAGGAGTTCGTTAGGGAGCTTGAGAGAATAGGCGTGGATGGAATAGTTGCCATAAACTCATTAGGACCTGGTCTTACAATAGATGTTGAGACAGGAAAGCCTATTTTGGGTGGAAAGATGGGATATGGATGGATATCAGGACCTGCTATAAGGCCTCTAGCCCTAAGGATAGTTGCTGAGGCAGCAAGATCCGTCAGGATCCCCATCATAGGGGTAGGTGGTGTGATGAGCGGAAGGGACGCAATAGAGTTCTTCATGGCCGGAGCTTCAGCTGTTCAGATATGCACAGGGGCCATACTCGAGGGGCCAGGCATATATGGAAGAGTTGTTAGGGAGATAGAACAATGGCTTAAGCAGCATGGTTATGATTCAGTAGAGGACATAAAGAGGATTGCCCTAAGATATCTGCCGGAGGAGCCGATATACGATGTTGGATATGCCATTGTGGACGAAGGGAAGTGCAAAGCATGTGGGTTCTGTGAGAAGGTATGCAGATATGATGCTATACATGTAAAGGATGTTGGAGGATATGAAGTTGCTGTTGTTGATAGCAACAAATGTTACGGTTGCGGCATGTGCGTAAGCGTATGCCCTGAGAGGGCAATAAGCTTCAGCAGGAGGTGGATATGATGGAGAAAGTCCTAGTTGTGAATGTGGAGAAATGTACCGGGTGCAGAGTATGTGAACTAGCCTGTTCTGCCTTCCACTACAAGGAGTTCTCACCATCAAGATCCAGAGTAAGTGTTATATCATGGGAGGAAAGGGGGATAGACGTTCCAGCTCTATGCAATCAGTGTGAGGATGCTCCCTGCATAAAGGCATGCCCAACAGGAGCTTTATACAGAGTAGAGGGAGAAATCCTAGTAAGGCTGGACTATGAGAGATGCATAGGCTGCAGGGCGTGCATGTACGCATGTCCTTTTGGTGGTATAGGATGGGATCCCGTTGAGAGAAAGGTGATAAAGTGTGATCTTTGCGGAGGAGATCCACAATGTGCAAAATACTGCCCAACAGGAGCAATAGAGTACGTAATGGCGAATAGAGCTGCTGTTTTGAAGAGAAGAAGGGCATCTGAGAGCCTAGCAAGGTACATGAAGGAGGTGACAGGAGGGAGATGAATGTTTTCCTACATGGGATATGCTGGAAAAATGCTAAGGGTGGACCTAACAACTAAGAAGATCTGGATCCAGCCACTTAGAAAGGATCTAGCTAGAAATTATATAGGCGGAACTGGAATGGCATCTAGAATACTTTGGGAGGAGGTTAAAGCTGATATTGATCCATTGGGGCCTGAAAACAGGCTTATTGTAGTCACAGGTCCTGTTACTGGGACAATATGGCATACAGCTGGCAGAGCTGCTCTTGTGGCAAAATCCCCTCTGACTGGCATATGGGGGGAATCTCATTTCGGTGGTTTCTTCGGCCCTGAGCTGAAGTTCTCAGGATATGATGCAATAATTATACAGGGAAGGTCTGAAAGACCAGTTTATTTGTGCATATACGATGGAAAACCGGAGATAAAGAAAGCAGATCATCTATGGGGAAAAAACACATATGAGACTGCTGATATGATAAGAGAGGAATTAGATGACAGAGAGGTGAAAATAGCTGCAATAGGACAAGCAGGTGAGAACCTAGTTAAGTTTGCCAATGTAATGACAGGTTTCCACAATTTTGCTGGAAGGACAGGAATGGGGGCAGTCATGGGATCTAAGAAGCTGAAGGCAATAGCTGTCAGAGGATTTGGCTCTGTAAAAGTTGCTGATATGGATAAACTTTTGGATCTAGCATATGATGCCAGGGAGAGAATACTGAAATGCGATCAGGCAATGGAACTCAGAAACTATGGAACTCCGATGCTTGTTGGTGCTAAGCAAGCTATAGGGGAGCTTCCGACAAAGAATCATTACACTGGGATCTTCGGTGAGTACGAGGAAATAGATGGCCCTACCATAAGGAGAAGATACTGGGCTGGGACTAAGGCATGTTTCTCCTGCTTTCTGGCATGCAAGAAGAACAATGTTGTGAGAGCTGGTGAATTCGAGGGCACATTTACAGCAGGTCCAGAATATGAAGGAGTTTACGCATTCGGATCAAACCTCATGATATCGAATATGCCTGCCATTCTCAGGATGAACTACCTCTCAAATGCCTATGGAATGGACGTGATCTCTCTAGGTGTGGTGATGGGCTTTCTGGCAGAGTTATTTGAAAATAAAATAATAGATGAAAAGGAGACAGGAGGGTTCAAGCTCGAGTGGGGTGATTATAGAACTGCAGTAGAGGCCGTTGAGATGGTGGCCTTCAGGAGGGGAATTGGAGATTTGATGGCAGAAGGAGTGAGGGAGATGGCAAAGAGAATAGGAAGGGGATCTGAGAAATATGCAATGCATGTAAAAGGCCTTGAGATAAGCGGACAGGACGGGAGAACTCACAGATCAGCAGGGCTTACTCATGCAACAGCAGCAAGAGGAGCTGATCACATGAGGTCATTGGTCACAGTCGATCAGCTTGGATACAGGGATGTGGCTGCCAAGAGATTCGGGGAGGATAAGGTGGAGAGAGTGTGCAACGGTTATTCAGAGGACTTCAAGGCCTTGGCTGTGAAGATGCATGAGGATGCATATGCAATCAGGGATTCCTTAATAGTTTGCTGGTACTCAGTTGGCTGGCCTCCTGTCTTCTGGATGGATGATTTTGCAAAAATCCTGGTAGCCGTAACAGGAGAGGAGGAGTTCGGGGATGTAAGAGAGCTCTTTAAGATAGGGGAGAGGATAAACAACGTGAAGAGAGCATTCAATGTCAGGCATGGCATAACAAGGAAGGATGATGTCCTGCCGGATAGGTTCACAAAGGAGCCGATGCCTGATGGACCTGGGAGGGGACAAGTGGTCAACTTGGATAGGATGCTCGATGAATACTATGAGCTCAGAGGATGGGATAGAAATGGGATACCAGGAAAAGATAAGCTCCTGGAGCTTGATCTAGCTGATGTGGAGGAGGAGATATCCAGAATAAGGTGATTTAACTTGGATCTAGTCATAAAGAATGCAAAGCTGCTCCTGGATTGTTGCATTGTAGAGAATGCTGGAGTGGCTGTCTCAAATGGGAAAATAGCTTTAATAGCTCTTGATCCCAATCTACCTGAAGCTAGCTCAGTAGTTGATGCAGATGGAAGCTTGTTGATGCCAGGAGCAATAGATGTACATGCTCATGTCTATGACCCTGATTATACCTACAGGGAGGATTTCTCAACAGGAAGCAGGGCTGCAGCAGCAGGAGGAGTGACTACATTCATAGATATGCCATTGGTCAGAAAAACCCTCTCCTCTCTCGCTGAGGAGAAGATAAAAGAAGGGGAGAGGAAATCCATAGTAGATTTTTCAATTCATGCAGGCATGATAACAGGGATAAACGAGCTAGAAGAGGTAAAAAATCTGGCAGACATTGGAATAAGGTCATTCAAGGTCTTCACATGCCCACCTTTCATGGCGAGTTATGAACTGATCTACAAGCTCTCCGAGGAAGCATCGAAGGTGAATGGAGTTGTCGTTGTCCATGCAGAGGACAATGATGTGCTCGAAGATGCAAGAAAGAAGATTGGGGATAGAAGAGACATATTTGCTCACTGTGATTCCAGGCCTGTTGAAGCTGAGGTCAAAGCTGTGAAAAAAATCATTGATGGAGCTAGGGGCAGAATACACATAGCTCATGTTTCCTCCGGAAGTGCTGCAGCTGAAAAAGGAAAGAGAAAAGGAATAACAGCAGAGACCTGCATTCAGTATCTTGTCTTCAGCAGAGAGCACATCGAGAAAATGGGCCCATATTTGAAGATGACACCTCCTCTTAGGAGCAAGGAGGAAGTGGCAAAGCTCTGGAGCCATCTTGATTACATAGATGTAATAGCAACAGATCACGCCCCTGGAACGAAGGAGGAAAAGGAAGTTGGGTGGAGCGATATATGGAGGGCCTGGGGAGGGATACCTGGCTTGGAGACCCTGCTTCCCCTGACATTTTATGAGGGTGTGGTGAGGAGAAGGATGAGCATATTCAGGATGATAAGATTGCTGTGCAGAAATCCCTCCAGGATTTTTGGCCTCAAAAGGAAGGGCTCCATAGCTCCTGGCATGGATGCTGATCTCGTCATCTTAGATCAAAGGAAGGAGATGAAAATCTCATCCGATAAGATGCACTACAAGGTTGGTTGGACCCCTTATGAGGGGATGGTGGTAAAGGGGTGGCCCCGGGCCACTTTTGTGAGGGGGGTTATGGTATATAATGATGGTAGTATACTAAATAATAATGGAAAGTTTGTGAGGATGGGTGGTTGATATGTGGAAAGGCGGATTTGCCGGAAAAATCCTGAGGGTCGATCTGAGCAGTGGATTATTAAAGGATGAGCCCTTAAAGCAGGATCTAGCGCTAAACTATCTAGGAGGCACTGGATTTGCCGCAAGATTCCTGTTCGACATGGTGGGACCTGAGGTTGATCCCTTCAGCGACAAAAATGTGCTTGTATTTGCATCCGGTGTTCTTGTGGGAACTCTTTTTCCACAGGCCAGCAGGCATGTGATAGCAGCTAAATCACCTCTCACTGAGATATATGGTGAGGCTCATGCCGCTGGTTTTATATCAGCGGAGCTGAAGTTCTCAGGATATGATGCAATAATTATACAGGGAAGGTCTGAAAGACCAGTTTATTTGTGCATATACGATGGAAAACCGGAGATAAAGAAAGCAGATCATCTATGGGGAAAAAACACATATGAGACTGCTGATATGATAAGAGAGGAATTAGATGACAGAGAGGTGAAAATAGCTGCAATAGGACAAGCAGGTGAGAACCTAGTTAAGTTTGCCAATGTAATGACAGGTTTCCACAATTTTGCTGGAAGGACAGGAATGGGGGCAGTCATGGGATCTAAGAAGCTGAAGGCAATAGCTGTCAGAGGATTTGGCTCTGTAAAAGTTGCTGATATGGATGGATTCATGAAGCTGTATGATGAGCTCCATGAGAGGATGCTTAGTCACCCCTATACTCCGGATAGAGTGAAGTACGGTACAACAAGCCTAGTGGAGCTCATGAATGCGATAGGAAGACTTCCGACGTACAATATGCAGCAGGGAGTATTTGAATACTACGAGGAGATATCAGGAGAGAGGTTGAGGGAGCTATACTTTGTCAAGCCTCATGCGGATATGGCATGTCTTCAGAGGTGTGGAAGAATAGTGAGAACAGGAGGAAGGTATGAGATGTTCGGAAAGGGTCCGGAATATGAGGCTCTCGATAGCTTCGGGGCTAGATGTGGGGTTAGAAATCTTGAGGCAGTGATATACGCAAACCATCTAGCTAACTTGTATGGAATGGATGCCATATCAGCTGGAGCATCGATTTCATGGGCAATGGAGTGCTATGAAAAGGGGATAATAACAAAGGAGGATGCAGGAGTTGATCTGAGCTGGGGAAACTACGAGGCAGTCATACAGCTAATACATGATATAGCCTTCAGAAGGGGATTTGGGAACATACTGGCAGAGGGGAGCTACAGAGCATCTAGGATAATAGGAAGGGGATCTGAGAAATATGCAATGCATGTAAAGAAGCAGGAAATACCTGCTCAAGATGGAAGAGCCCAGAAAAGCATGGGACTTGCCCATGTCACAGCAGCAAGGGGGGCTGACCACCTCTACGCATTTCCCGTGCTCGATGAGGTGGGATTTGAGAAGGAGATAAGGGAGAGGTTTGGGGAGAAGTATCTCCCGGAGATAGCTGAGAGGCTCAATCCGAAGTACAAGGGGGTCATGGTGAAGGAACTGGAGGACTTCAATGCTGTAGTTGAGTCCGTTGGATTGTGCAAGTATGGAACTGTGATACCTCCAGTTTTCTTCTACAACGATATAGCGAGGGCTCTCACGCTTGTGACAGGCATTCAGTACACAGAGGAGGTTCTCAGGAGAATAGGGGAGAGGATAGTGAATCTACAAAGGCTTTTCAATGTCAGACATGGCATAACAAGGAAGGATGATGTCCTGCCGGATAGGTTCACAAAGGAGCCGATGCCGAAGGGTCCAGCTAAAGGACAGATAGTGGAACTTGATCAGATGTTAAACGAGTACTATGAGCTCAGGGGATGGGATATTGACACGGGAATTCCTAAAATGTCGAAGCTAAGGGAGCTTGGACTGGAAAAAGAGGCAGATTTGATGAGAAATCAGGGGATAGCAATACAAAATTAGCTTTTCGATTTCAGAAGAGATCTATTGCTTTATATTGCTGTATTTTTCCTAGCTTTCATCTCAGTAGCCTGCTCTTTACAAAGGGGATGTTCTCCTTCAGAAGGGCACATCGGGATTCTGCGGTTTGCCTAGAAATCTCCATATCCACCATATAAACTGTGCTAAATAATAATGAAATTCATTTTCAAGTAAATTTTATATTATCTCATATTCTATGTTGAGAGCGTCTGCTAGGTAGAAAAGCTCGCGTGAGATATCGGCAAAGGAGATGACGTGATGATTGCCCATAGGTCTCCTCATTATTATAGATGGATCTCCTTCCGTCTTCACCCTTATCTGGGTTCTACAGAGATCGCTTCTCCATTCTATCTCATCAGTAACCCCTTTTATAACTCTGATTTTCCTCAAATCATCTGAAATCCTCATAATAGTTGCCTTAACACCCTTCTTTACTTCAGCAGCAATTCCTACTCCTTTTCCTGACTCAAAATGCGTCATGAACTTATATCTCTCTGCTATCGACAGAGGAAAAGTGCAGTGAGCTAGCACTATCCCCTCTTCATCCACTTTGGCCACATTTCCCATGAAAGTGGGTTTTTCGCTGAGGAGATACCCGAGAAGCATCGCTAAAAAAGCCGGAATATCTGCTTCACATCCAGCCACTTTTCCAGCTGAGTTCAGCTCTGAAAGGGCCAGGCATGCTGTTGTTCCAAGATCTAATAAGTCAAAGCATCTTATTGTTATGCCATCAAGCTTCTCTCTTGTCATCAGCTTGTTTATGGCTTCCCCCATTCTCCTCGCATTTACAAGATCATTCTCACTGCTTTCTGACCCAATTTTTGTATACTCCTCCACTAAGGCTTTGATCGGTATGTGCACTGGAGTTATTCCGATTCTTCTGAGATCATCATCAGAGCTCCTGCTATAGGTCAGCCATGGGCTTGGATCCCCTATTATCCCAAGCCTAAATCCCCTGATTCTTCTGATAGCCCTGATTGCAGATAGAATGCTTGGAATCTCAGGTGATGACCAATGTGCTATCCACACAACTCTTCCCCTTTTTCTCAGCGATGAAGTAGCCTCTATGGCTGCAGGAAGGCTGTTTTCCGAGTCATGATATATTAGAAGAAGGGGCCAGTTCCCTCCGATTCTCTCAATGACATCCTCAGTCCCACCTGTCATCACCAGAACAGCAGCTTCTTCAACAGTCGGAACATCGAAGAACAGACCTAGAGGATGAAACATGCTTGAAATTCTGTTTGAGATCTCCCTATACTTTTCATCTACTGGACGAAGCTTGCTTGCAACTCCGACAAGAGGATATCTGCCCTCCATTTTCTCTCCTTCAAAATCCTCTGATAAGCTGTCCTGCCGGAACAAATGGAATTAAAATCATAGATATTAATGCAGCTATGACTATGAAAACTAAGTATGCCAGCACTGCTATCAGGAATGCTCTAAACCAACCCACATCAAAAACCTCCTTGAACACAAGAAGGCCAGCTAGAAATCCCAGAAGAAGGCCCAAAGGAGCTGTTATAATGCTGGGTCCTAGATGCAACACTAAGAGAAATACCAATGAGAAGAGAAGGCTTGATCCAAGGGATGCCACCATTGCTCTTACAAAACTGGATTTTCTGGAGAGAAGCTTGGAGGCAACGTATATGGGGAGGGAGATCACAATCCAGGTGATAACAGAGGACATCAGAAGAGCTAGTTCTGGAGGCATAAGAGCTGGAGAAATGGGTAGATAAAAAAGCTCAGTTTTTAATAAATATCACTCATTTCTACCAAATACAGTTAGATAGACGCCGATAATAACAACCCCTCCACCTATTATTGTGCTCATTGATGGCACCTCGCCCAGAAGAAGAGCGCCCAGCAAACTTGCCCCGACAGGCTCCCCCAAAATGCTCGCGCTGACAACAGATGCTTTCATATACTTTAGTGCATAATTGTATGAATTGTGGCCTAGGCAGGAGGGTCCCAAGGCCAGAAGGACGAATATGAGGAGCTCCTTGGGGCTCACAGCTAAGCTGTTCCCTGAGATAAAAGCAGATGATAGAAGGACTGCTGCTGCCACTCCATAGACTGAGAACGTATAAGGAGCTAATCCCAGCTTTCTTCTCAGGCTTCTCCCTATGACTAGATATATTGCGAGGAAAATAGCTCCTAGTAGCGCTAGAAAATCACCATAAAGATTCATCTTTAACTCTGCATGCCCTAAGGCTATTATTATAGCTCCTAAAATCGATATAGCTATTCCAAAAGCTTCTCTCATGTTTATTTTCTCCCTGAGGAATATCCAAGATATCATCACGACGAAAATGGGGGATGAATCAACTATGACAGTGCTAGCAGCTATTGATGTGTAGAAGAGAGATGCTGTCCAAGTGCCAAAATGAGCGCCAAGAGATGCACCTGATATCAAGAGAAGAAGAATCTCCTTTCCATTTATTCTCCTTAAATCATCGATTCCATTTGCTCCCAGAAGGCCCATTATCATGCTTGAGAAGAGCATTCTATAGCCTGCTATAACAAGAGGAGGGGATGAGCTAAGCCTTATCAGTATGCTAGCTGTTGAGACAGCAGATATTCCCACGATAAGAGCTGCCCTTGGATCTACTTTCATCTAAGCTTGCTCAATAGATACATTTTTAACCTTTTCTTGGAACTCTATGCTATGCCTCAGATCAAGGGAAAGGTGGTTTTTGAGGGAGATATGAGGTTCAGGGCTTCTACAGATAGGTTTTCAATGGAGATGTCAGAGGATGGACTCAGGCCGATGGAGGCAGTTCTTCTTGCAACAGGGGCCTGTACTGCCATGGATGTTGTGGCCATAATAAGAAAGGCAGGATATGAGGTTCAGGGCTTGGAGCTGGAGCTCGAGGCAGATAGGGAGGAGAGACATCCGAAAGTTTTCAGGGAGATAAGAATTCTCTACAAGATAAGAGGGAACATGCCGGAGGAGCTTGTCAAGAAGGCAATAGAGATGTCTCAGAGTAGATACTGCTCAGCCAGCATAATGCTGAAGAGAGGAGGAGTCAAGGTGATCACATCGTTTCACGTAATAAACACTTAGCATTAGTGGAACGAAAAGTTTATAAGTAACCAACAAAAAAAAAATGCATATGACGCACAGCTTACCTTTGTTCACTATAACATCGATCCACAAGCCTGAGGGATATGTTATTTTAGAGCTCTCTTTGCTGCTAAAAGATGTGCCTGGGGCAATCTATTCAGCCAGCAATGTGATAAAATCATATAATGGTGACATAAAGTGGGGAGTAACTCATGAATCAGATAAGCCAGGTCTTGCATGGTGGTGCGCATTCCTCCTTGTGAAAGAGGATCTTGTCGATGTAATGATAGATTCCCTGAGGAAACTGGATGTGGTCTCTGAGCTCAACTACACAATCCATAAAGACAAGATAATAATAACAAAACACCATGATAGTATAATCTGCCTTGGGGGAAGGGCGATACTCTTCAGGACGGAGTGGCTCAAGCACATACATGCAGCTGTGGGTAAAACATGGGGGAAGGAGGGAGCTAAAGCCCTAGCATATGTAGTTGGAGTTGACATTGGAAAGGCTGCGCATGAGAGCCATGTGGGCTTTGTTGGAGATCTTAAAGAGGAGCTTCTCAATTTTCTGCTCGATATGATGAAGGGATGTGGCTGGATATCCGGGGGAAGCTGGGAGAAGGATGGAGATAAGTATATAATAAGGTTAAATGACCTCTTTGAGTGCGAAGTAGCGGGAGAAAGCCATCTGGTGAGAGGTGAGCTCGCAGGATATGTAACAGCTATAAGGGGAAGGGATTATAAGGCAACAGAGGTGAAGTGCAGGGCAAGAGGGGATGAGCACTGCGAGTTCATCGTTGAGCCAGTTGAGAGAGTACTCTAGAGATGAAGTACTGGGGAGACTGAACCCTCTGGTAGCTAAATGGTTTAGCAGCAGGTTCAAGGACTTAACTCCTCCGCAGAGATACGCAATAATTCCCATAAAAGAAGGAAGAAATGTGCTTGTATCAAGCCCAACTGGCTCAGGAAAAACCTTAGCTGCATTTCTCAGCATAATAAGCGAGCTATTTGACATGGCAGTAGAGGGAAAGCTTGAGGACAGCATATATGCTGTCTACATAAGCCCCTTGAGGGCCCTGGACAACGACATATACAAGAACTTGATGCTCCCCTTGCAGGAGATAAGGGGGATGGGCAATGGAATACCTGAGATAAGACATGCCGTGAGAACTGGAGATACAACTCAATCTGAAAGGCAGAGTCAGCTGAGAAAGCCACCTCACATACTGATAACAACTCCGGAAACATTTTCCATAGTTATAACTGCTCCTAAGTTCAGAGAAAAGCTTAAGACAGTTAAATGGATCATAGTAGATGAGATACACAGCATAGTTGAGAACAAGAGGGGGAGCCACTTAAGCCTCTCTCTAGAGAGGTTCAGCAACTTCCTTGGCAGAGATCCAGTGAGAATAGGGTTGTCTGCTACGATAAATCCTCTTGATAAGGTTGCTCAGTTCCTCGTTGGTTGTGAAAACGGGAGGCCGAGAGAATGTCTAATAATAGATGTTTCATTTCTGAAAAAGAAGGATGTAGCCCTTCTTGCTCCATCGGAGGACATGGTGAACACACCAGTTCAGAAACAGAGCGATGAGCTCTACAACATGATAACAAAGCTTGTCCGCAGGCACAAATCAACCCTGATATTCACAAACACAAGAAGCGGTGCTGAAAGAGTGACATTCCACTTGAAGCAGAAGTTCAGAGATGTGGAGGAGATAGATGAGGAGATAGCAGCTCACCACAGCAGCCTCAGCAGGGAGGTCAGGATGAAGGTAGAGGATCTCATGAAGAAGGGGAGATTGAAGGCAATAGTGAGCTCAACAAGCTTGGAGCTTGGTATAGATGTGGGGCATATAGATCTAGTAATTCAAGTGGGGAGCCCAAAATCCGTGACGAGAGCTGTACAGAGGATTGGAAGGAGCGGGCATGGCTATGAGGATGTGATAAAAGGGAGATTTATAGCAATGGACAGGGATGATGCAGTTGAGCTTGCAGTGATGGCACAAAAAGTAATGGAGGGATTTCTGGATGAAGTTCACATACCTGAAAAGCCTCTTGATGTCCTAGCTCAGCACATAGTTGGAATGGCTCTTGAGAGGAAGTGGAGCGTGGATGAAGCTCTTTCTCTAATAAGAAGGGCGTATCCATTTAGAAATCTTGAGAGGGAGGAGCTTATATCAGTTTTAAAGTATTTATCAGGTTCTTATGAGGAGTTAAAGGGAAGAAAAGTCTATGGAAAGATATGGTTTGATGGAGAGCATTTCGGTAGGAGGGGAAGAGCTCTAAGAGCCATATATTCAACAAATGTTGGGACAATACCGGAGCAAACTGGGATAAAGGTGTACACAGAGCAGGGGAGATTTGTTGGGAAGATAGAGGAGGAGTTCTTCGAGAGGTTGAGCCCTGGGGATAGATTTGTTCTCGCTGGAAAAGTATTTGAATACATTAAATCTAGGTCTGACAGGCTTATAGTGAGGCATGCCAAGGATCAGAAGCCAACCGTTCCATCTTGGTACTCTGAAATGCTTCCTCTTAGTTTTGATCTTGCAGTAGAAATAGGGAAGTTCAGAAGGTATGCTGCAATGTTGCTAGAAAAGGGGGAGGATGAAAAACTTCTTGATTACCTGAGGGAGAGATGCAGAGCTGATGAGAGAGCAAGCAAAGCTATATACAACTATATAAAACTAGAGATAGAATATCTTAAATCTTTGGGAATACCAGCTGATAGAATACCCAGCGATAAGGTGATTCAGGGCGAGATATTCCTCGACGAGGACGGGAGATACAGGCAGATATACCTCTCTCTTTTTGGCAGAAGGACAAATGATGCTTTAAGCAGGGCTCTCGGCTACATTGCCTCTAGAAGATTGGGCAGGCCTGTTGGAATTACCGTGACGGACAATGGTTTTTCCCTCTCATATCCATTGGGGGAGAAGCCTGTAGTATCTTTTGAAGACCTACTCGACGTGGATCTAGAGGAGGTTCTGAAGAAAGCCCTAGAGGCAACAGATCTGATGAGGAGCAGGTTCAGGCATGTGGCAATAAGAGGCTTGATGATATTGAGAAATTATAAAGGATATGAGATAAGCGTTTCAAAACAGAGGATGAATGCCGATAGCTTGATCAAGATAGTTAAAAGGTTGGATGACTTCCCATTGCTCAAGGAGACCTACAGGGAGATTATGGAGGACTACATGGATGTAAAAAGGGCGAAGATTGTGGTGGATAAGGTGAGAAAAGGGGAGATAGAGATAGTTGAGCTCGGATTGCTGGAAGTTCCAACACCATTTGCTCAGCTAATAGCTGTGGAGAGCTTAAGCGATGTGATATTCATGGAGGACAGGATGAAGGTGCTTAGGGACTTTGAAAGAAGGATAAAGGAGGTCCTTCATGCAGGAACTGGAGTTTGATGACTTTATAATATTTCCATATGGTGTTTATATAAAGGAATTATCCTCTCTGGTTTTTGCAGACTTTCACCTCGGTCTTGAGAGAGCAGTGGAGGAGGAGGGCCTTTACCTGCCCTACAGGCAGTTTCCCGAGATATTGGAGATTGTGAGAAAAACAATTGAGGTATATGATGTAAGAAATATTATACTATTAGGTGATATAAAACATGAGTTCGGAAAAGCAAGCGATCAGGAGTGGGATGAGGTGCTCTCCCTCCTGAGGGAGTTAAAAGGATATAACGTTAAAGTTGTAAGAGGAAATCACGATAACTACTTGATACCAATACTGAAGAGGGAGGGCATAGAGCTTGATGATCCATATCTGGATCTAGGGAACTACAGATTTGCACACGGTCATGTAGAAGTTCCATTGGACAGGAGCTTGTTGATGGGACATGAGCATCCTGCTATATCAATAAGGGATGATTTCGGTGCATCTGTTTCCTATAAGTGTGCTCTCTACAGGAGAAAAGAGCCTAGAATCCTCGTTCTTCCGGCGATGGTGAGGCTTGGGTATGGGAAGGACATTCTATCATCCTCAAGGGAGGAGCTTTTATCTCCCATGCTTAGGAGAATTGGAATAGATGATATGGAGGTCATAGTTGTGGATGAGGAGGTCGGACTTAGCGACCTGGGCATTGTAAATGACCTCAGGAAGCTGATGAGATGAAGACCTGTTTACAGGGGAATCTGTCTCTCATAAGCTTAAAAGCTGATATTGCATAGTACAAGGAGAAAATTATTGCTATAAATTCACCTAGATATCTCAGGACATCCTGCAGTAACACAGAGGATGCCTCAGCACCAAGAAGCGGGACGAGGGGCAGCACAGTAAAGCTACAGCAGGAGTAAGTTGTTGCTGCTTGCACTGTGAACAAAGAGCCTATAGATGCCCTTGATCCTCCGCTTAAAGCTGAGTATATGGCTGATATGATGGATACCATCAATATTACCATAAAGACGTCTTTCCCAAGCCCAAGCTTCACAATTCCACTGGGATTTTTCTCAGCATATTCCGGCAGCTTGCTGGGATCCACGAAGTAAAAGGTGATGAAGTCCCGTCCTCCGAAAAAGGAAGCTGATACAGGTGGGTTTCCGGCTAAAATGGATCCTAACAAAATTGCCAGAGATATCGGAAGGATAAATGCTAGGAAAAAGCCGATCAGGGACCTGAGCCAGTTTTCTTTTATATAAATGTATAACATTCCAATATAAAATTTTAGGCAGCCCATAATCAATGGCTGTCAGCCCTATACTTAAACCTTCATATCGCTCTTGCGATGATGTTCATGTAAGATCTGGATGGATGGAATTGTTGAAGCTTCCTGAGATCCCCATATACTGAGTCAACACCCCATCCAGACCTTCTCAGTATGGAGCTCATCTCCGTAACAGTGTAAACTCTTATCTCCATCGATATGCTGTTTATCACCTTCCTCATCACAGTCCCCTCGTCCTCCAATATAGTCCAATCCGATATCAGCTTGGAGTTTATGGGATCAAACACATCCCTCTGAAGAACTATTACATCGCCATATCTCTGATAATAACTTCTGTTCCCATCTGCTGCTATCTTATCCCTGTGTATAGTGTCGGCTATTATCAGAACTCCGTTGTCATTTGAGAGGCTTCTCACCTGTTTTAACACCTCCATATCAGTTAACTCATCATAATAGCCGAGGGAAGTCCAAACTATCGTAGCAGCATCGAATTTTTCATCTCCTAAGAGCTCAACAAGCCTTCTTGCATCTCCAGCAATGAACCTCACCCTATCTGAGACGCCATATTTCTCAGCTTTTGTGATGGCATTCCTGATGAAGGGCATCGATATGTCAACTCCCACTACCTCATACCCTTTCCTAGCTAGATTGACTGCCACTCTCCCATTACCGCAGAACAAGTCCAATATCTTCCCTCTCTTTATCCCATAGCTCTCCAAGATCCGCGCAATTCCATCTGAGAGGGCCTCTCCATCGGACCAGAGAGAATCCATTATCTTAATGTATACATCAGCATTTTCTATAAACAACATTTGTATCCAGTCGTAGCTCAAGTTGACACCATGAGGTCTTGATGTCCTGCTTAAAAAGATTCTCTCGCATGCATCCTGCAAGCGTTAAAGATTTTTGCTCAGTAGAAAGGGCTAGCAAGGGGTGTTGATAAGTATGACAGGCTGATAAAAGCATTTATAATCCTTTGATTACCTCTAACAAAAATAATTTGCTATTTATGCCCACCTGTCAGCTAAGATTAATTAAGTGGAGGCTATAATGCTCTTTTATGAGAGCTATAGTGGTTCACGGTGGAGCTTGGTCCATACCCGATGATGCTGTTGATGATCACATAAAGGGATGTAGAGAGGCCGCTATAAGAGGATACGAACGTCTGAAGGACGGGTCTGCAATAGACGCAGTGGAAGAAGCTGTGAGATACATGGAGGATGATCCAACTTTCGACGCTGGTTATGGATCCTTTCTAAATTCAGAGGGGGAAGTGGAGCTTGATGCGCTGATAGTTGATGGAAAAAGCCTTAGATTTGGAGCTGTTGCAGGAGTTAAAAGGATAAAAAATCCGATATCCCTTGCAAGGACAGTTATGGAGAAAACTGAGCATCACATGTTTGTTGGAGAGGGAGCTGAAAAGTTAGCTGTCAAAATTGGGATGAAACTTTGCGATAACTCCGAGCTAGTGCATCCGAGAGAACTTGAAAGATGGAGAAAAGGGGGAATTAAGGACATATTCTCGACGGTAGGGGCTGTTGCAATGGATTCAGATGGGAATCTAGCAGCTGCTGTTTCCACAGGAGGAACTCCGATGAAGCTCCCTGGAAGGGTTGGAGATACCCCTTTGATAGGCTGTGGGGCATATGCTGATAATCTTCTTGGTGCAGCAGCATCAACTGGATATGGAGAGGCCATAATGAGGGTTGTACTGGCCAAGAAAGCTGTTGATTTAATGGAGAAAAAATCAGCACCTTTTGCCGTAAAAGAGGCCCTTCTGATCATGAAAGAGAAAACAGGGGGTCTTGGTGGGCTAATAGCAGTAGATTCAAGGGGAAATATAGGTTTTTATCACACAACAAGCAGGATGGCCTTCGCGTACATCAGAAATGGGGATATAAGAGCTTCTGTGAGCATTTTCTGATCACCAAACTTTCGTTCCAATGGGAACTGAATCATCAACTGTTATTAAATGAACTTTTCCTGAATCCTCCTCGGCCAATAGAAGCATTCCCTGGCTTTCAACATTCATTATCTTCTTTGGTTTTAGATTTAGCACAAAGATCATTTTCTTGCCCACAAGGTCGTCTGGAGGAAATTGATCAGCTATTCCAGTTACTATAACTCTCTTCTCCTTTCCAAAGTTAACCAGAAGCTTTATCAATTTCCTTGAATTCGGGACTCTTTCAGCTTCCTCAATTAACCCAACTCTTAGGTCGAACTTCCAGAAGTCCTCCACATCGTACATAAGTTGTTTATTCCTCTTCCATTTTTAAATACAATGCTCTTAAAAATGTTCCCTTAATTCTTCTGTTGGCTATTTTCTTCTTATCAATACGCCCAGCATCAGTCCTATGAGGAAGCATGCAACCATGAAAAGATAATTGCTTATTGATGAAGCTATTATTTCAGCAGTTTTGTTCACAGTCCTGTTCTGAAGCGGTGTTGTTGGAGCAACAGGAGTTAGATTCACCTGATATCCCTTGGCTCTTGAGGCTATCTCCAATGACATTGCGCTGACAGCTGACATCTCATAGAGGCTAAGGGATGTCAATGGATCGCTTTTTTCATAGTAAGATGCAAGCTCATAGTAGCTCATCGCCAAAAGTGGCTCTATTCCTCCTGATTTAGCGCGAGATATTGCAGCTAAGGCGCTTTTCTTGACTCCATTTATTGCCGTGCTCATGTCTGTATAGTAAACAGCGTGTATTGCTGTTGTTGCATCGGATATGGCCTCAACAGATAGGCCCAAGGCAGCTATGTAGTTGCCATCTGAGTATGCATCTCTTGCATCGCTCAGCTTTTGTTGCGACTCGTCAAGCAGGGAGTTAGATGTCCCACTGTAGAGAGTGTAAGCGTAGGACAAGGAGGTCTCAGCCCCATATATCAACACATTTGCTATGCTTCTCAGGGAGGTCTGGCTTATCGCACTCCCTTGTTTGTATAGAGAAAGCCATGTTTTTGCTGTTATTGCCCTCCATTTAGCATATGCAAGATAATATATAGCTCCGTGCTGAACACTGCCCCATGTGGGTTTATCAAAAATCAAACCATTCGAGTAGGCTGAAGATGACAACTCCAGATTTCTTTTTGCATCATAATATCTTATCCATGCTGCTGATATCACATCAATTCCCTCTAGAGATGGTCTCAAATTTATTATCTCCTTGTATAATGCATCCAAGCTGAGATTCACCTCTTTGAATGCTCTTTCGAAGGCAGACTTTCCCTCTGTCAGGTAGAGTGCTGTCTCATATGCCATCTCGGAGTATAAGGCAGACTGAAAAGCAGCGCTTGCTGCAGTGTAATAAAACCCTTTGTCTATAAGATCTGATGCATTTTTTGCATATTTTCTAGAATCTCCAACTAGAGAGCTTATATAAGCTCTCTGACTTGAGCTGAGCTTCGATGAGAGATTGATTGATTTTTCGTTCATAGAGCTTACGTTGTTCAAGTACATCTTCACCCATGAAGATATGGTGCTCTTCGCGCTTTCTGGAAGTCCCAATTTCTGGATCTCTGGCACCTCTATCTTCATTCCTGTAAAGTATTTGAAGGCCTCAGCAACATCCGATACCTCTATTACATTAACGCCCAGCTTATTTCCAAGCTCCACTAGATCCACGGTGCTCTGCACAGTCCTCATAATTGTTATTATCCCTATGGTTGTCCTCTCAACTCTGCTCTCAGTTACAACCCTCTGTCCAGCTGGTATAAGAAAGATTTTTGCTCCTCCCTCTGCAGCAGCTCTCAGCTTCTCGGGTATTCCTCCCACAGGTCCTACTGTCCCATCTGGATTTATCATCCCCGTCATTATAACGTCTTTTCTGGGCTGTGTCTCCATGAGAGCAGCCATTGTAGCTACTGTCATGGCAGCTCCTGCGCTCGGCCCTCCTATTATTGTGCTCTTTGATGACATCAGGTAGAAGAAGTCGTAACTGTTGAAGTCCTTTCCCAGCAGATAGCATGCAACAAAAGCAGCAACTCTAGCTGATCCCTGGGTATCAATATCTGTTAGGGGCTCGGCTGAAAAGTAAACCTTCCCTGAGCCGGGATATGAAACAGTAACTGTCAGATTGCTAAGAACTCCTACAGTTCCGTTTTCAGTCTGCATTACTGCAGGGGCGCTTATTGTCACTTGATACACTTTTTGAGGGGATGATATTACGATTTGAGCTGTTAAAACTAAGAGAAGAAGCAATATAATTAGCTTCCTCATAAATGCGCTATATCTGTTTTTCCTATTTAATCTTTCTTAAATAAATATAGCATATTCTCCGGGACTGAGCAACATGCATCGAATAGCTGAAAATCGCTGTTCATGCTTGGCAGAACAATTCTATCAACTCCCTCCTCGAACGCAATTCTATCTATGTCTTTTTTCATGTTATTAGGCCTCATGCAGCCAAGAGAAAGAATATCGGATCTTCTTCTTGCGTAAGAAATGCACTTCTTTATCAGCTCAAGGGATGGAGTAAGGTTATGAAAAGCAGTCCCTGGCGTCGGGATGAAGACTAAAACCACAAGTTCTTCAGCTCCGTATTCATAGGAAAGATCCACAGAGTGCTTGAAATCCTCAAATGATGAGAATGGCATTCCTATTATCACATGGGGGACTATTATCCTTGGCCCTCTTTCCATCAAAGCCTTGAAGCTTTTCTCATAGAGATTCGGATTTCCTCCCTTTATATAAGCAGCTTTTCCTGATATAAGCTCGAAATCAACTATGTCCACAGACTCCCTGAGAAGAGAGGATTCCTCCTCATTCACCAAGCCTGGATGAATGCTTATTATAGCTCCTCTTTTTCTTGCTTCAGAAATCTCATTTAAGAATGGCCTGAATGGGAGGACACCTCTCTCATTAAATCCCCCGCTTATCAAAAATCCTATTACGCCTTTTTTCATCTCCTCCCCTATAATCTTTCTGAGCAAAAATGGAGAGGGAACAGGAATCATGCCCCTCAGATATCTTCCTCTGCACATCTCGCAGTTTAGCTGGCAGCTATATCCAGTTATGCTTATTGATCTGAACTTCCTCCTCGGATAAAAGGCCTTTGTCACATTAAAACAATTCGTGAGGAGTTAAAAATGATTTAGCTGTTGTTTATAACTATAGTTTTTTCTAGAATTTTTCTACCAAAAAATTGTTTTTCTATATTTCTATGTCAACCTTTAAATGATCTCTTATTCAGTTCCATCCCGGTGGGACTATGTCCCAGCAACAGAAAATAGATTGGACTGCTATGTGGAAGAAGGAGGACTGGTGGGCCCTCTGGATCGGTCTTCTGATCTTCTTCCTCGGCCTAGGCCCATTTGCAAACATAAGCCTAATAGGGTGGAACTGGCACGGAAATGTGTGGCTTGATATATCAAAGGCAGTATCGCCGAACAACAAGGCATATGAATGGCTGGGATGGGGCTCCGTCATACTTCAGTACATATTCCTACTGGTTCTTCTGTGCATAGGAGCTTATGCAATGAAGTACAATGTGAAGAAGTTTGCGGCAGGCTTCACAGTGATCTATTTCCTCACTCTCATAGTTTGGATAATTGGATGCTGGGGATACAGCGCAGCTGTTCCAACATGGGATCCAAATCTGAAAAAAGCCGTTCCAAAAGTCGGAAAAGAGATCCTTCCATTCTCCTTGGGATTAACTCCTGAGGGAGGCTTCATATACCTACTTATAGTTGGCTTGATAATAAGGAACTTCTTCAGGGGATTTGCAGAGAAGCTCTTGGATGCAGCAAGGCCTGAGTGGTACATAAAGACAGCAATAGTCCTGCTCGGAACTACGATAGGAGTTAAGGCAGCAGGAGCCCTTGGATATGCAATGACAGTTTTATTCCGAGGATTATGTGCTATAGTGGAGGCATATCTGATATACTGGCCTCTAGTTTACTTTATATCAAGGAAGTACTTCAAAATGACAAAAGAATGGGCTGCTCCTCTTGCATCTGGTATAGCTGTGTGCGGAGTTTCAGCGGCAATAGCAACAGGAGCTGCCGTGAAATCAAGACCATTCATACCGATAACACTCTCCAGCATAATTGTTGTATTTGCTGTCGTTGAGCTGTTGATACTTCCATGGCTTTCCGTGGCTCTATATCCAACTTTCAGCGGGATGGTGATGGGAGCATGGATGGGACTGGCTGTGAAGACAGATGGAGCAGCAGCTGCATCAGGAGCTCTGGTGGATGCCTTGATAGTGGCTAAAGCCGCTGGAATGGGTCTTAAGCTAGATAAAGGGTGGATGCTGACAGCTGCGGTTACGACAAAGATATTCATAGACATATTCATAGGCGTGTGGGCCTTCGTGCTTGCAGTGATATGGGTCACGTGGATAGAGAGGAAGCCGGGGGAGAAGGTCAGAAAGCTGGAGATATGGTTTAGATTTCCAAAGTTCATAATAGGATACTTCATAACCTTCCTCGTGATGCTAGCAATAGCTGCATCCAGCCCCGCAATGGCCAAGCTGTCAAGCGCGGCAATGGGAGAGATTGATCCACTGAGGGTTTTCTTCTTCGCTCTTACATTCCTGTCAATAGGGCTTGTGACTGACTTCAGGGTCTTCAAGAAGGAGGGACTTGGAAAGGTGATTCTGGTATACTTGATCTGCCTCTTCGGCTTCATACTATGGATAGGGCTCTTCATATCGTGGATATTCTTCCACAATGTTCCAGTTCCTCTTGCAAAGGGGTGATATAGATGTTCTGGAATCTGTTCCTAGGTTTCCTGATCTCCAAGCTGGTGAATGCAACTGAGGTAAAAGCTGAGGAGGGAGAGGCATACCATCCGCTGCTCCCAGTGGAGAAGAAGCTTGTTGCATACAGCTTGATACTAGCAGTGATACTGCTGGTGATACTGATATACGTCTCCTACACCTACTTCGGTGTGGCCCACTGAGCTCCCCTTTCTTTTATTTTTTTAAAGGTAAACTTTTTAACTTCTTCTTGAGCAATTAATGGGCGCAGGGGGAGCTGGGGAAACCCGGCTGAGAGGGCAGCTTGTGGCTGCCGACCCCTCGAACCTGATCCGGGTAATACCGGCGTAGGGATTGCGCCCACCTGGTTGGGTTCGAGGATCTCCCTGCCCTGGGAGAGTCCCAATGGAGTTTGAGATAGAGCCAGTTCCAAGCAGAAAACTTGGTTTTCTGGATATATCCGTCTTGTGGTTGGACTTGGGAATAGGTCTTCTGGTGTTTCAAGCAGGAGCTCTTCTCTTCCCAGGCCTGGGGATGTGGGAGATACTTCTCGTCTCTGTGGCTGGATCCCTTGTGGGAAGCTTATTGCTTGCTCTGACAGGGATACCAGGGACTTTAAAAGGAATACCAACAATGGTGTCACTGAGGCCATTTCTCGGCGATATGGGCTCCTATCTTCCCACTGTTCTAAATGTAATTCAACTGGTTGGATGGACGGCATTTGAGATATTCATAATGGCCGATGCAGCCTTCAGGATAACAGGACTTGATAGACTCCTCTGGATAATATTCTTCTCCGCATGGTGCCTTTTAATGGCCCTATGGGGGCCTCTAGCAGTGATAAGGCATTATATAGAGAAATTCGTCATCTGGATAGCTTTGGCAATATCGATATGGCTTGCCTATCAGACAATTCCAAGGGTTCCAGGCTATTCCGCCCAGGGGATGCCCCTGCTTTATGCCATGGATTTGGTTGTGGCAATGCCGATATCCTGGTGGCCTCTGATATCAGATTACAACAGATTTGCAAAAAGCACAAGAGGCGCTTTGTTGGGAACTGTTGTAGGATATACGATTGCAAACTCATGGTACTACTTCCTGGGGGCAGCCATGGCAGCTGCAACAGGCCAGATACTAACTCCTGCATCAATAGCCATGACCTATTTCGGCTCAGCAGCACTTCTTCCACTCATAGTAGATGAGACTGACAATGCATGGGCCGACATATACTCCACAGCCATGTCGATAAAGAACGTATTCCCGAAGGCAAGTGGAAGGAAGCTTGTTGTTGCTGCCACAATAGCAGGAGGATCCCTAGCATGCCTCTTCTCTCCAGAGACATATGAATCTTTCCTCCTGCTGATAGGAGGACTATTTGTCCCATTATCAGGTGCCTTCATCTCGGACTTCCTCCTGAAGAGGGATGAGAAGAGCAAGCTTAGGCTCGACTCTCTCACATCCTGGGCGCTGGGAATCACAACATATTTCCTCATAATAAATTACGTTAGCTGGCTTGGAGCCACAATACCCTCCTTCTTAGTGTCATTTACCATGCAGCAGGTGCTGGGGAGGTTGATGAGATGATTCCAGTTGCTCTCACGATAGCTGGTAGTGATTCCGGAGGAGGAGCTGGAATTCAGGCTGATCTAAAGACCTTTGCAGCTCTGGGAGTCCATGGAACATGCGCTATAACAGCAATAACTGCTCAGAACACCTTCTCTGTTATTGCAGTGCAGGAGATAGAGCCAGATGTTGTGGAGAAGCAGATAGATGCAATTGTGCAGGACATGGGAGTGAATGCAGCAAAGACAGGAATGCTGAGCAGTTCCAGGATAATAGAAGCTGTATCAAGGGCTGTCAGGAGATACGGATTTCCTCTCGTGGTTGATCCAGTGATGATAGCAAAAAGCGGTGCTCCACTTCTGAGGGAGGATGCAGTTGAGGCATTAAAGAAGGAGATAATACCTTTAGCAAAAGTGGTTACTCCTAACATCCCTGAGGCGGAGAAGCTCTCCGGCATGAGGATAAGCTCTTTGGATGACATGAAAAAAGCAGCAAAGGAGATAGTGGAGGAGCTGGGAGCAGAAGCTGTTGTTGTAAAAGGTGGACATGCAGAAGGGGAGGAAAGCGTGGACATCCTCTATCATTCGGGCAACTTCAGGGAGTTCAGGATGAGAAGGATAAAATCAAAGAACACTCATGGAACTGGATGCTCATTCTCAGCTGCTATAGCTGCTGAACTGGCGAAAGGGAACGGAATAGAGGAGGCTGTGAAAAGAGCGAAAGAGTTTATATACATGGCAATAGATTATGGTTTTTCCCTCGGAAAAGGAAATGGTCCTGTTAATCCGATTGCACCTCTTCAATTGGATGCAGAGAAGTTCAAAGTTCTGGAGAACATAAAGGAAGCCATAAAAATTCTCGAGGAAAACGGAGCTTTAGTATCAAATCTAATTCCTGAATGTCAGATGAACCTAGTGATGGGCCTTCCAAAACATTATCTGAGGGGAATTGAGGATGTAGCAGGGATTCCTGGGAGAATAGTGAGAATTGGGACAAGAATAAAGGCCTCCTCATGTCCGGAATTCGGCGCCTCTTGGCACATGGCTAGAGCCCTGATAAAGGCATCAGATTATGATCCAAGGGTCAGGGCAGCAGTGAACATAAAGTACTCTGATGAGATCCTCAGGGCCTTGGAGAGGCTTGGAATAGAGTCATCCTACTATGATAGAAGGGAGGAGCCCGATGAGGTTAGGAGAAAGGAAGGAGCCAGCATACCATGGGGGATAGAACAGGCAGTGAGAAGAGCTGGAAAGCTTACAGAAGCTATAATAGACCTTGGAGGTATTGGAAAGGAGCCAATGGTGAAGATATTCGGGCCAAGTGCAGTAGATGTTGCAAGAAGACTCGTTGAGATAGGGAGGTGCTTATAATGTTTCCTGTTGAGGAGAGTGTGATCTCCAGCGCGATAATAGAGAGAGGATCCAAATTTCTGGTCGATTTGGTGAAAAGCGATGTGATAATAGTGGGCGCAGGACCTTCTGGGCTTGTGGCTGGAAGGTATATCGCTAAAACAGGTCTCAAGACATGCATAATTGAGAGAAGGCTTAGCTTCGGAGGGGGAATTGGTGGAGGAGGAATGCTTTTTCCAAGAATAGTTGTGCAGGAACCAGCTCAGGAGATCCTAGAGGAAGTTGGTGTCAAATTGGAGCCCTACTCAAAAGGTGTGTGGATTGCCGATGTAGCAGAGACCATAGCGAAACTAGCTGCAGGAGCTATAGACTCTGGAGCCCGAATACTCCTTGGTGCTAATGTTGAGGATCTGATTGTGAGGAATTCTCGCGTATGTGGAGTTGTAGTTCAGTGGTCAGCTGTAACATCAGCAGGCCTACATGTCGATCCTCTTGCTTTTGAAAGCAGAGCCGTCATTGATTGCACTGGCCATAACGCTGAAGTTGTGGCAATAGCTGCTAGAAAGAACCCAGAGCTTGGAATAAGAGTTCTAGGGGAGCATTCCATGGATGCTGTGAGAGCAGAAAAAGAAGTTGTTGAGCTCACTGGAGAGGTCCTTCCAGGCCTTTGGGTCGCTGGAATGGCTGCAGCTGCAGTGAGAGGTGGACCGAGAATGGGCCCCATATTCGGAGGGATGCTTCTCTCCGGCAAAAAAGTTGCTGAGCTTGTATCCAGAGAGCTGGAGGTGTTGTGATGGAGAAGCTGGGAAAGCTGAGCTCAGACATATTTAATGAAATAATATACCCTAACTTGGGAAAAAAGGATCGAAGTGTGGTCGTGCCGCCAAAGCATGGGGTTGATTTTGGCGTAGTGGAGCTGGGAGATCTAGCTCTGATAGTGAAGAGCGATCCTGTCTTTGTTGTACCCGAATATGGATGGGATAGAAGCTCCTGGTTTGCAGTTCACATACTTGCAAGTGATGTCTCTGTATCAGGAGTTCCACCTAGATACCTTTCGATAGACTTAAACCTCCCACCTAAGATGAGCAAGGAGGAGTTCAGGCTCCTCTGGACTGGTATAAGCAGGGAGTGCGAGAGGCTTGGAATATCCATAGTAGCTGGCCACACGGGCAAGTATGAGGGAACTGATTATCCGATGGTTGGCGGAGCAACAATGCTTGCTGTCACCACAAGGGATCAGTATGTCACGACAGAGATGGCTAGGCCTGGGGATCTGGTCATAATGACGAAGGGTCCTGCTGTAGAGGCAGCAGGGATACTGTCAACTATGTTTCCTGAGTACCTGGAGAAAAAATTCGGAAAGGAGTTTGCTGATAGGGCAAAAGATATCTTCTATCTACAAAGCGTCGTGGAGGATGCCCTGACACTTTCATCTATAGGGCTGAGGACAGGCGTGACGTCAATGCATGATGCAACAGAATATGGAGTATGGGGGGCCCTTTATGATGTAGCTAGAGCTAGCAATGTGGGAATAGTCGTGAGAAAGAAGGGGCTCTTCATCAGAGAAGATGTCAAGACTATAATTTCCGCTTTCTCCGAGCTCACAGGGATAAAGGCAGATCCATTCGCTGCTATAAGCGAGGGAACACTAATAGCCACTGTTAAACCAGAGAAGGCTCCTGAGGCATTAAGAAAGTTGAGGGAGAAGGGGATAGAGGCAGGAATAATAGGAGAAGTTGTTGAAAGAGAGGGAGTTTTCATGGAGGATGGCAGAGCTGTGGAGATGCCCTCTGAGGACCCATTTTGGCCGATGTTCTTCAGAACAGTGGAGATGCTCAAGAGGAAATGAGATTTAATAAATATACTGTAGAAATGAAATTCTCTATTACAAAGATTAAAAAGCATGTAAATCAATCTTTAAAAACTAGGCTAAGATTTAAATAAGGTTCGGCATCATTCATATGCGGGAGTTCCTGAACAAGATAACCAATTCCCTGGATGCGATAGGATTCGATGATCTTATTCTTCTTCCTGGTATGTCATCAGTTGAGCCATCTGATGTGGATCTTAGCACTAGAGCATCAAAGAACATATGGATGAAGGTTCCATTCATATCCTCTCCCATGGATACAGTTACAGAGAGCGAGATGGCTATAGCGATGGCCAGAAGTGGTGGAATAGGGATAATACACAGGAACTGCAGCAAAGAAGAGCAGGTGGAGATGATAAAAAGGGTGAAAAGAGCAGAGTCTTTCATAATAAGGGATGTTATAACGATAGATCCAGGCTTAACTATAAAAGAGGCAGCCGAGATAATGGAGAAGAACAGGATATCCGGGCTCCCTGTTGTGGAGGGAGGGAAGCTTATTGGAATAATAACGGGAAGGGATGTCAGGTTTGCAGACCCATCCCTCAGGGTTGCTGATGTGATGACAAGAGATGTCATAACTGCTAGAGAGGGTATAAGAATGGATGAGGCTGAGGAGCTAATGAAAAGCCATAAGATAGAGAAGCTCCCAGTTGTGGATGAAGAGGGAAGACTTAGGGGCCTTATAACATACAAAGACATAGCTCTAAGGGGAAAGTATGGAAATGCAACAAGAGACGAGCAGGGAAGGCTCAGAGTTGGGGCAGCCATCTCCCCGTTTGACCTGGAGAGAGCTAAAGAGCTATCAAAGATAGCAGACCTTCTAGTCGTGGATGTGGCTCATTTCCACAATCTGAGGGTGATGGAGGCGACTAAAAAGCTGATAAAAGAGGTTGATGTGGATGTAGTGGTGGGGAACATAGGGACTTATGAAGCGGCTGTCGACATAATATCATCGATGGAAGTTGCCGGTCTGAGGGTAGGAATAGGGAGCGGGTCTGTTTGCACGACAATGGAGGTGACAGGTGTTGGAGCACCAACGCCATTTGCTGTAGCTCAAGTTGCTGATGCAGTCAGGGAGATGGGTGCAGATCTGCCGATAATAGCGGATGGTGGGATAAGAGGAGCTGGGGACATAGCTATATCCCTTGCTCTTGGTGCTTCCTCCGTGATGATGGGCTACATATTTGCTGGATGCAGGGAGAGCCCGGGAGAGCTTATATCAATAGGAAGCAGGTACTATAAGAGGCATAGAGGCATGGGAAGCGAGGCAGCTAGAAGGAAGAGGATGGCCCTCGACAGATATAACCAGCCAGCAAAGGGCATGCCGGAGGGAATAGAAGCATTTGTTCCATACAGAGGAGAGGTTCACATGGTGGTAGAGGAGCTTTCTGCAGCTCTTAAAGCTGCTTTTGGTTATGCTGGGGCCTCATGTATAGAGGAGCTTTGGAGGAAGGCTAAATTGGCAAGAAAAACACCACATACACATGAGAGAGCAAAGGATCTGATAATTCCCACTTAAAAATCGATATAAAACTTTCTTTCCCACTCGCTCACATGCTTTCTGGACTCTGTTATCTCTGCTTTCTTCAGCTCCACATATCTTGCAAACAACCTCCTTCCTACAGCTTCTATCAGGACATCATCCTCCATAGCATGCTTCATTGCCTCCTCAAGGCTTCCAGGAAGGGTATCAGCATCTCTGCTGTGATACAAGTTGTCCCCCCTTGGCTCCCCTGGGTCTATTCTTCTCCTTATTCCATCTAAACCAGCAGCTAGGACTACGGAGAAAAGAAGATAGGGGTTGCTTGTTGGATCTGGTGCTCTATACTCAATTCTGCATGAGTTCTGTCCGTTATATGATGGTATTCTAACAAGAGCAGATCTGTTCTTATATCCCCAGGATATGTAAACAGGCGCTTCAAAGCCTGGAACTATCCTCTTATATGAGTTAATAGTGGGCGAGGCGAAGAAAGAAAGCCCCTTTGCATGAGCCAATATTCCTCCTATGAACCACTTTGCATAATCCGAAATGTCACTATCATGGTAGAATAGGTTTCTACCGCCTGAGAAAAGGCTCATGTGAATGTGCATCCCTGATCCGTTCACCCCCTCGAACGGCTTCGGCATGAAGGTAGCCCTTAAACCTATAGTTCTTGCAGCTTTTTTCACAGCCATCTTATATACTAATATGTTATCAGCAGTCCTCACGGCATCATCAAACCTGAAGTTTATCTCATTCTGGCCTGGCGCCACCTCATGATGCATGAGCTCAACTTTCAGGCCCATTCTCTCCAGCTCCTCTGAAAGCATGAGCCTAGTGCTCATCATATCATCCACGCTGTCAAAGTAAATGGATTCATCTGCAGGCCTATCTCCCTTCAGGAGGAAGAATTCAACCTCAGCTCCGACCATGAACCTCATATCCATCTTAGCTATCTCGCTCAACTTTCTCCTCAGGATATATCTGGGATCAAGGTCAGCTTGATCGGCTATCTCAGCCATTATAAAGCCCATCTCCCTTCCATCTAAGTTCACAAGCCTGAATGTGCTTTCATCTCCTTTTAGCACAATATCAGATCTCTCTATATCTGTTATGCCGACAGATGAGCCATCTACATCTATTCCGCTTGTCACAAGATCTTCAATGAGATCTCCTGATATGACAAAGCTTCTTAACTTTCCCTGTATATCAGAAAAACTCACTATGCATCTCTTTACTTTTTTTAATTCCTGCATAAAGCTCAGCCAAACAGGAAGATATATATCTCGCTGAAAAATGAGGAGAAGGGGCAAATAAATTCCTCTCCCGGAAAAGAAAGGAAATGGCATCATTACTAAAACATAAGTTTTTCCAGTAAAAGTTATATTTTCTAGCTTTTCCTCTTAGTATGCACGTCCTCAACTCAAAGGGGGAGATCTACAGAACTGTATTTATCCCTCTTGGATCAATTAGGGCTATAAGCAGCGATCTAGCTGAGAAGATACTAATAGAGCTATCAAAAGGCCCAAAATGCGCTGCAGATATAGCTAGATCTCTTGGGGAAGCTGAGCAAAAAGTTCATTATCACATGAGGAAACTGAGGGATGCAGGTCTAATAAAAATATCTAGAACTGAGGAGAGAGGAGGGGGAACTGCTAAGCTCTACGAGCTAGTTTCCGGAGTTATATCGGTAAAGCTCTCAGATGAGGAGCCGATAAAGATTGGAAGAGTGAAGGATCCAGGGAACCTGAGGCCGTTTGTAGAGGAGGGCAAGTTGAACTCAATAATAGTTGTCGGAAGCCCAGAACCTCATGGGAGGTATAGAGCACCTGCTTCCGACGGCTATGCTGCAATAAGCCTTGCTTTATACCTTGGAAGCTTTCTGGAGGAACAGAAAATTCCAGCATACAAGCTGGACACGCAGCTCAGGGAGTCAGATCTGAAGGAGAATCTCATACTTGTCGGGGGACCAAAAGCAAACACAATATCAGATGAGGTAAATGGAAAGATGAAAGCGTGGTTCGAGTACTCCGATGAGAGGAAGGAATGGATAATAAGATCTCCTTGGAACTCTTACTTCGGGAAGGGCATAGGAGTCATAGCAAGAGGGAAAAACCCATTTAATGAGGAGAAGGAAGTGCTTCTTCTTGCCGGAACAGGCTTCAGGGGGAGTAGTGCTGCCATAATAGGGCTGAAGAAGTTCTCAGAGCTTGTGAAGAGGGATTCCGCCCTTATAGTAAGAGGAATAGATGTAGATGGAGATGGAATAATGGATGATTGTGAACTTCTGGAGACAATATAATAAAATTATAATATCCCTCAAATTTTTTGATTCAATGTCATTTAATCGGAAGATTTTTATACTTTCGCTTTCAGCTAACTCTGGTGAAGTTCATGAAAAGAGTCCTCACCTTTGAGGAAGGGGATTACGAGGATGTGAAGCTGTTGGGAGGTAAGGGCGCCGGTCTCGCAATGATGACCCAGATGGGTTTGCCAGTGCCTCCTGGCTTTATCATAACAACTGAAGTTTGCAAGGAATTCTATAAAAATGGAGAAAAGCTTCCAGATGGCCTCATGGATGAGGTGAGGGAGGGCATCAAGTACATAGAGAGAAAAACTGGAAAGAAATTTGGAGACAAGGAAAACCCACTTTTGGTTTCTGTTAGAAGCGGAGCAGCTGTTTCAATGCCTGGAATGATGGATACAGTGCTAAACCTCGGGATAAATGATGAGATAGTTGAGGGATTGGCCAAACAAGCGGATGACCTGAGGTTTGCATACGATGCCTACAGGAGGTTCATACAGATGTTCGGACAGATAGTGCTTGGAATAGAGCATGAGAAGTTCGAGAAGATAATGGATGAGATAAAGGAGAAGTACAAGGCAAAAAGCGATGCAGAACTGGGAGTGGAGGCATTAAAGGAAGTTGTTGAGAAGTTCAAGGAGGTTGTAAAAAATGAGAGAGGAGGATTTCCTGAGGACCCATGGAAACAACTGGAGATGGCAATAGCAGCTGTTTTCAGGTCATGGAACTCACCTAGAGCTGTATACTACAGGAAGGCTAACAAGATAACTCCGGATATAGCTGATGGAACTGCTGTGAACATTGTGGCAATGGTATTTGGGAACATGGGAGAGAAATCAGCTACAGGAGTGCTTTTCACCAGAAATCCGGCTACAGGGGAGAATGAGCTGTACGGAGAGTACTTACCAAAGGCACAAGGAGAGGATGTTGTTGCCGGGATAAGAACTCCAAAGGGAATAGAGGAGATGAAGAAGGAGTGGCCAGATGTATATGAACAGCTCTATGACATGGCTAAGAAGCTGGAGAGACTTAAGAAAGAGGTTCAGGACATAGAGTTCACCGTGGAGAACGGGAAAGTATACCTGCTTCAGACCAGAAATGGGAAGATGAATGCTCTTGCAAGAGTTAGGACTGCTGTGGATATGTACAAAGAGGGTCTCCTTTCAAAGGAGGAGGCTCTAGTCAGAGTAAAGCCAGAACACATACAACAACTTCTTTACCCAAGAATAGACGAGAAATCCAGGCCAAAGCCTATAGCAAAAGGACTTGCCTCATCTCCAGGAGCTGTAAGCGGTCATGTTGTCTTCGATGCGGATACAGCTGTCAAGTGGGCTGAGGAGGGAAAGGATGTAATTCTTGTCAGAGTGGAGACAAAGCCCGATGATGTCCATGGGTTTTATGCATCGAAAGGAATATTGACAAGCAGAGGAGGCATGACAAGCCATGCATCTGTTGTAGCTAGGGCAATAGGAAAGCCATGTGTTGTAGGGGCTGAAAGCATAAAAGTGGATTATGATAGGAGATTATTTGAGGTGAATGGAGTTGTAGTCAAAGAAGGTGATATAATAACAATAGATGGGTTTTCAGGCGAGGTCTACCTCGGGAGAGTCAAGACCGTTGAACCTGAGCTTCCAAGGGAGTTCTTTGAGGTGCTAGAGCTGGCTGATTCGGTGAGAAGGCTCGGAGTAAGGGCTAATGCGGATACTCCTGAGGATGCAAGAATAGCCAGAAGGTTCGGTGCAGAGGGAATAGGCTTGCTTAGAACTGAGAGGATGTTCAGAGCTCCTGAGAGGCTGGAGATATTCAGAAGTGTGATAATGGCTTCAAGCAGCGAGGAGAGGGAGAAAGCTCTTGAGAAATTAGTGCCTCTGTTGAAGAAGGACTTCTTGGAGATGTTTGAAATAATGGAAGGTCTTCCTGTTACCGTTAGATTGTTTGATCCTCCTCTTCACGAGTTTCTCCCAAGTATAGAAGAGCTCCTCACGGAGATATATGAGTTAAAAATGAGAGGGGAGAATGAGAAAGCAAAGGAAAAGGAGAAGATGCTCAACTTAGTGAAGAAGCTTGTTGAAGCCAACCCGATGATGGGTCATAGAGGAGTGAGAGTCGGAATAACTCATCCGGAGATCTATAGAGCTCAGGCTAAAGCGATACTTGAGGCAGCTGCGGAACTAATAAAGAGAGGAAAGGACATAAAAGTTCAGATAATGATACCCCAGGTGGCTGACGTCAATGAGATAAAATACGTGAAGGAACACTGCATAGAACCTGCTAGAGAGGATGTTGAAAAGAGATATGGGATAAAAGTACCGTTCAAGGTTGGAACTATGATAGAAGTTGTCAGAGCATGTCTGACAGCAGATAAAATAGCTCAGGAAGCAGAGTTCTTCAGCTTCGGCACAAACGACCTCACTCAGGGAGTCTTCACTTTCTCAAGGGATGATGTCGAGGTCAAGTTCATGGCCGACTACCTTGAGAAAGGGATACTAAAGTTTGATGTTTTCGAGAGAATAGATGAAGAGGGAGTTGGCAAACTCATGGAGATTGCTGTTAAGATGGGGAGGTCAACTAGGCCGGATCTAGAGATAGGGATATGCGGTGAACATGGAGGAGATCCAAGCTCAATACACTTCTGCCACAAGATCGGGCTTACGTATGTAAGCGCATCCCCAATGAGGGTTCCAGTGGCCAGGCTTGCAGCAGCTCATGCAGCAGCATATGAGAAGGGCATACTGCCATCGGTGTATTGAATGAGACAGATAGAGGGAGTTCCTCCACGCAGAACGGATAAAGGCTTCATTTGGATACCTTTCTTTGAGCTAAAAGGAAAGAGGAAGATATGGTTTGATGCCTATTTCTCCTCTTTTTTGGATAAGAACATCAGAAGAGCTGTCCTGATTAAAAAACCGGAGCGCACATCGATTGTTATAATCTCTGAGAGGGACATCCTGCTAAATCCACTCACAAAGGATGCCGAAAAACTGATTCAAGAGTGCTATTCTGAGGCTGTTGAGCTGATAAGATCGGAAAGAAGGAAGTTGAGAGAGAGCTTTGGAATAACAAGAGCTTTGGAATCAATAGTAATGCCAGGAAGAAGGATAATAGAGCAGAGCAGGGATTTAGCAGAAGCCAACTGGTCAAAAGCCATAGTAGAAGAGGTTTTTGGGCCGGACATTCACTTTTCTGTGGAGAAGATTATCTGGGCTCCATTCTCATTGGAAAAGGAAAGAGTAATGAGAGGAAGCGATGAAACAGAGGACAAAGCTTACACCAGCCTATTTGAATTAGACAAGACTTTCAGAGGAGAGATGACTAGATTAATGGGGATGGTGACAAAAAGAGTTTAAGACGAGATTGTGCGGATTATTCTACAGCAAAGTTAAAAATATTCCTTTTGATGGGCTGAATGTGAGCGTAGGGGATCTTCTCAGAAGGGCATCTGAAGCTCTGGGTCCAGGAATACATGATGTGCTCAAGTTTCATCTCAGGAAACACCTTGGAGAAGATCCCTTCATCGTGGTGGAGAAAAATCCCAGAAAATTTCTTGAGGCATTAATGTCAACTACAGGCAGCGAAAATGCTGTAGTTTATCTGAAGCTTCTCTACATACAGCTGGCCAAGAGAGGTGTATATGCAAGTGAGACAGAGTTCATAAATGCATTTAAGGAGAGGAGGCCGGATAAGCTCAAAAAAGCACTTGGGTTGGCTTAAAGGTGTAAAAAATGCTCTATTTCCTGTTGACCACAGGAAGATGTAACCTTAAGTGCTCTTACTGCGGTGGAAGCTTTCCTGACAGTGTTGTCCCGTGGAAAGAACGCTTTTCCCTGGAGGATCTTGAGAAATTCATAGAACCCGGCTCGACAATAGCCTTTTATGGAGGCGAGCCTCTTCTCAATTCAGCTCTCATCAGAAAAGTGATGGACAGAATAGAAGCCAGATACATAATCCAGACGAATGGAATGCTGGTGAGAAAGCTGGATCCTGATTACTGGAGGAGGATGGACACAGTTCTACTATCTGTGGATGGAAGAGAGGAAGTTACTGATCTGTACAGAGGAAATGGGGTGTACAAAGCTGTTATCAGGGCAGCAGAATTCATAAGGAAGTCTGGATTTTCAGGGGATCTAATAGCTAGAATGACGGCATCTGAGGCAACAGACATTTACAGAGACGTGATTCATCTCCTCTCCCTTGGAATGTTCGACCACGTCCACTGGCAGCTGGATGTGATCTGGAGCGATAGATGGAAGAACTTCAAGAAGTGGTCTCAAAGCTATTTAAGAGGTCTGGAACGGCTCATGAATGTCTGGATGGCCAGCATGAGGAGGGGCAGAGTGCTGGGAATAGTTCCATTTCTGGGCATACTAAGAGGAATGCTGGATGAAGGGCTTGAAGCTCCGCCGTGTGGAGCAGGCAGGAGCGCGCTTACTATATCAACTGATGGAAGAATACTTGCATGCCCAATAGCTGTCGATGCAGAATGGGCCTGCCTAGGAGATATAAAGTCGGGTGTTGTGAGAAAATCCCCTGAAATAGGAGATCCATGCACAAAGTGCGAGTACTTCAGATACTGCGGTGGAAGGTGTCTCTACGCTCATGTGGAGAGATTGTGGGGAGATGAGGGGTTTAGGGATGTGTGTAGAATCACAAAATACACTATAGAGCTTGTTAGGAGAAATTTTGACGAGATAATGGGGCTTGTGTCGAGAGGAATTGTGAAAAAGGAGGATTTAATATATCCAAAGTACAATAACACAACTGAGATAATACCCTAAGTTTATTAGCTGTTCCTGCTGAGCAGGATGATGGGCTACGAGCTGGCGAAGAAGAAGTTCTATATTGAGCTCTGCAATTCAATGGAACAGGCTTTAAAGAGCAGAGGCTGGAGAACAAAGGTGTTTGATAGGCCAGAGGATGCAAGAGATGCAATTCTAATGGAGATACCCGAGGGCGCATCTGTTGGAATACCTGGAAGCGTGACAGCAAGGCAGCTGGGCTTAATAGATGCCCTGAAGAAGAGAGCAAAGCTGTTTGAGCACTGGACAAATCCAGAAACAGCAGAGGAGATGAGGATTATGGAGACGAAGGCAGATGTGTTCATATCAAGTGCAAATGCAGCATCCCTAACGGGAGAGATAGTGGTGCTGGATGCCACTGGAAACAGGATAGTTGGCTCCACCCTAGGGCCCAAAAAGATAATATTCCTCCTCAGTGCAAATAAGATAGAGAGGGATTTGAACTCAGCCCTTCAGAGGGCTTGGTGGAAAGCCGTTGAGATAAATGCCATCAGGCTCGGAGTGAATCCTAAAAGCATACTGAACTTCACTTTAATACTCCACGGCCCTCCGAGAAAAGCTGAGAGCTTGGTTGTGCTCATAGCAGATGAGATGGGATATTGATCATATTCCAGGATTCTCAGACATGGTCAGTGCTAATACTGCTGCTTTTGAGTAAAGGTTGTTCTCTGCCTGCTCGTATATGACTGAGTTGGGCCCATCCATGACCTCATCTGTTGCCTCCTCTCCCCTGAACACCGGAAGAACATGGGTCACTATGGCTCCTCTTTCCATCAGATCATCCACAAGCTGTTGAGTGAGCATCCAGTCCCTGTACTTATTGTGTATTTCTAGCTCCCTCTCCCTGCTGAATGCAGAGGCTCCAACCTGCATTAAGCCCCATGTGACCCAGCTCCTGGGGAACACCACATTGGCTCCTCTGAGCCCTTCCTTATAGTCATTGACAACTTCAAAGCTTCCACCGCTTTCTCTAGCATTTTCTCTAGCCCATTCCAGTATTTTAGGATCTATCTCAAACCCCGGTGGATGAGCTAGCACGACATCCATTCCGAGCCTAGTTGCTATGAGTATCTCCTCCTGTATGCTACATGGACCCCTGAGCCTACTAGAATAAGCCCACATAACGGTGAACTTCTTTCCCTTAAGCTCGCCAAGCTTCTCCTGTACTGTCATTATATCTCCAATTCCCTGGGTTGGATGAAACATGTCATCAGCCATGTTTATCACGGGTTTCTTCGACGCTTCTGCATACTCTCTTACCACTTTGTTTCCCTCACCGTACTTGAAGTCTATTATCTCATCCAGTATTCTGACGCCTATTCCATCCCCATAGGCCTCATACATCTTTGCAACATCCTTTGTTGCTTCTCCTGCTTTCAACCTTGTGGTGCTCACATCTATGTAAGCTGCATGACCTCCTAGATATGTCATTGCTGATTCAAAAGCAGCTCTAGTCCTCGTCGAAGATGCATAAAAAACCATGAAGAAGGTCTTCTTCCTGAGTATGTCCGGCCAGGGCTTCCCCATTCTGCTCAGCTTTTTAAGCTCCTTAGCTATCCTAAGGGCCTCATGAATCTCCTCCAAAGACCAATCCTGGGTTGTTATCAGATCCCTGCCATACAACTTCACCACTTACACCCCTTCTGGGAAGGGAGCAATAGGATAAAAACATCTAGATGTCGGTTATTTGAATTAATGTGTAATAATGAAAGTAAGATATAAAGGTCTAAAGATCTTTGGTGCCCAGAAGGCTTATGGGAAGCATAAAGGTCTACATACCAGATGAGCTCGAGAAGAAGTTTAGAGAGGCCGCTATGAGGCTTTATGGGTATAGGAGGGGATCCTTGAGCATTGCATCCGAAAACGCATTCAGCATGTGGTTGTCTCAAGTCTCCGATGTTCTTGATATCGCAGAGTCAATAGAGGATCCCGTTGAGGCAATATACGGAATGCTTTCCCATGTAAAAAAGAGCGGGGTGGAGCTGCAGCATGAGGTCAGGGAGATCAGAGCGAAAAAAATCCATTGAGTACCGTGATGCTACTTGATTCCAATATCTTCCTGGAGGTGGAGCTCGCAGAGAATCACACTAATGCATGTAAGAAGCTTCTGAGAAAGGTGAGGGATTGTGTCATCAAAGCTGCTATAACAGATTTTCACATAGATTCAATTTTAGTAGTCATGGAACATTACAGTGAGAGCTGGAAGGACCTTGCCATATTTCTTGCATCAAGCAGGAAGCTCAGTGTACTTGACGTAGTGCTCGCCTCTTATTATCTTAGCAGCCCACTCCAGAGCTTCCCTTATCATCTCCTCGTTCAAGCTGGGATAATAGTCCCTTATTATCTCCTCTGGAGAAAGCCCTGCTGCGAGGAGCTCTATCACATCGCTGACTAGAACTCTGGTGCCCTTAAATGTAGGCTTTCCATGGCATATTTAATCGTCTATAACTATGTATCTGCCGATCTCAATCCTCATAACAAATTCTACAAGAGAAATTTTACTTAAGGCTTCCAGTCTTTTTCATAATATGAATATAGCTATCACCTACCTAGAAACCTTTTGCTTACCTTTCCATAAAGGAACAAGAATAACCCTATGCAGGTCATAATTAAAGCCTCAAAGATAGCAGACCAATCTGGATTGTTAGTTTTGGCTATCTCATGGGTAACTTCTGCTGTTTCATTCGAAAAATTATTGATCACTAGAATATACCAGCCTCTTCTCTTGAGATTCATATGCTCAATGACAGGCCCGCTTAGATCTTTTCTAACCTCCATATCACCATTCGCATTTAGCAGGGCAAAGGAGCCATTGAATCCATCTGGAACTAATATTCTGATGACGTGATCAGATCCCATCAGGAACATTTTTGTGTACACTGTTTCTCCTGGATTCATGGTTGTTCTATCGGTTCTTGGCATCTTAGGTATTGTGGGATTAAGTACCAGCCCCAAAGCAGTGGATATGCCGAGAAAGATGAGAACAAGGCCCGCTCTTCCGATGATCATGCCTCCACCCTTTTCTCAAAATAATAATATGATACTACTATTAAAATAAGTGATAAGCCCCATTTTACTGCTATCGAGCTGACTAAACTGACTAAATCTTCTTTGGAAAAGAAATCCCTCAACAGGGTCCTAGTGGCTATAGGAAAGACTACCTGAAAAAGGGGTGTGTGAGGTGATAGGAAATACAAACCCATGAGGAATAGGAAGGAGGAGAGCATAGATGGCAGATAACTCCTACTCAGGACGGAGAAGAGAAGAGATATGCTCAGAGGGAGCATTATCTCCGTTGTCACAAAAGCGATAACCTGCAACATGCGATGGGACAGCACTACATAGCTTATCCCTCCGATGGGGTCGAGGAATAAAAGACATGATAAAAATACGATCATAATAGATAAAAATAAAAAGAGAAATACCGCTGTGGATTTTGCCAGAAAGATGAGCCCTCTTGTTACCGGAAGGGAGAGCTCATCTCTAAGGTATCCAAACTCCAGCCCTCTTGTGAACAAAGTAGCTGATAGAAGGGAAGTAATTAAAAATAAAATGATTTCTGAATTTACTATAATTATAAAAGCTAAATGTTCATGCAATGAATACCCTCTGAGGAGGGCATCCATGTAACATGAGGAGATTTCACTGAACTCTGAGAAGTTTAGCATAGCAATAAATGTGAAGAAACCAAGCACGATCTCGAGAATTGGACATCTTGTTATGGAGCTTAGCTCCCATATTATCTCCTCCAGGAGCACTTTATGCAACCTCATCATTTGCTCCGCCTCCGGAGATCAGAAATAACTCCTCCAGCGTTGGAGGCCTAATTTCAAGATCCTTGGGGACTCTGCCTCCCTTCAGGACATACTCGGAGATCTCCCTCATGAGTCCATTCAAGTCCTTGAATCTAATTAACACAGTCTTATCCATGATCTCCACCTGAAACTTCTCCTTTAATATATTCAAGAGATCTGGAGCTTCTTCCCAGCTAAAGGACAAGATAAATGATCCGAGGTCTCTCAGGCGATCTAGAGAGCCCTCCATGACAAGCTTTCCATTGTTTAAAAAGAAAATATGATCGCAGACCCTCTCCAGCTCGGGCAGTATGTGGCTTGAGATGAAGAATGATGTCCCTCTTTTTCTAAAATTTGTTATCACTTTTAATAGCTTTAATCTTCCCATGGGATCCAGATTGGCTGTAGGCTCATCCATTATGACAAGCTCTGGATCTCCAATTAAGCATGCAGCAGCCGAAAGTCTCTGAATCATGCCTGCAGAGTAGCTGGATATGGGTCTGTCCATATACCTCAGGTCGAGCATCTCAGATACTCTCTCTATCTGGCTATTCGCATCATCTATTCCTTTAATTCTGCATATATGCTCCAGAAATCTCCTTCCTGATGTCCAGCTAGGAGGTCTAGGCTTCTCATGAAGAACTCCAACTTTTCTGAGTATATTTCTGTCCTTCCATGCCTCCACCCCGAATAAATATGCCCTTCCTGAGTCCTGTCTAGCTAAGCCCACCAATATCCTTATTAAAGTGGTCTTTCCAGCTCCGTTTGGGCCTATCAATCCGGCCACTCCTCCAGAGAACTCAAGGGAGACTTTATTGAGGGCCTTTATTTTCCCATAGCTCTTGCTCAGCTCCTTGACGGAGATCATCGGGACACCTTCCTTTGGACTATCAGGATAAGAATAGAAGCTATTATCATCACGACAGCTATTGTGAGAAACAAATCTGCTGATAAAATTTTCTCTTTTTCCATTTTTATACCAGGTCCATGCAGTTCTATCAACTCGAAGCCAACAGAATCTCCCCTCAGGGATTCCTCTTCGTCCTCACATAGTATATATGCAATCCCAATCTTATTATATAAGACTGGGTCAACATATCCTCCCGTCGTACTGCCAACCAGGATCCCATCGGGGGAGTATCTATTAGATATCAGCGGGAAATAGAATGGAATTGGAAATGAGAAGTATCTGTTCTTTAGCTCCTCTGCTAGCTCCTCAAAGTTGCTTGTAATGGCAGCATATCCCCCTTTCAGGCTCACCAGATCTGTTTTGAAGATATTGTCGTGTGGTATTATTCTCCAGATCACTGTGGTGTTTCCAATCCATCTCATGAGAAACTCATCCTTGCCCTCCTTTAGTGGATATCTGGCCGCATTTATCCAGGGAACCCATCTTCCCAGCCCCTTTTCATTATCATATATCATACCATTATTGATATCAAGGAAGAGGTCGAGTGACCTATTTAAGGTTAGATTGCCCAAAAGGGTGACACCACAACCACTACAGTTCACCCCTTCTATCAGTATTTTTGCGTTGGAGTGATCTACTCTCTTTATGAAGGACAAATTTCCCGCTCTCGCCATTCTGATTGCCTCTTTATCTCTGTAGATTAGAAAGTTTGTCATGAGGAATAGATTCACGTGAACTCTAGCAATCCCTCTACTTCTATTCACTATAGTCCACTTATATAAAATTTTTACGTGTCCAGGGACAAAATTACCTTCAATAAAGGCAAATCGGTTCGTATAACCATTATCATCGAAAATTAGGATACATGAAGATTTTTCTCCCCCGAACTCTAATGTTCCCCCATATCCAACTGGAAGAACAATCTCTTCTCCACTCAAAGTCTTAACAGGCCCCAGAATTAGCAAGAAAAATAGAAATAAGGGGAGTCTTCTCCTAGTGATTGGCATTTTATCCTCCTATTCTAGCAGTCGCACATATCCAACCCGGGTTGGGAGACCGAAGATCATAGGCCACGCAGGAAGTGGTGTAGCCATACCAACCGGAATATCCACACTTATGTCCTGTATAAATACTGGGTTGACAAGGCGGACAGAAACAGGAATAGCTCCAGTCATGATCAAATTCGCACACATAGCCAGTTCTGAGATCTCTCCAAGCACCTACATGTGCATAAGCACAAGCACACCAATCACATACGGTTTTCTCGTTATGAATGTACTGAATCCCTTGCTGTGGAAGGATTATTCCGCTTGCAAGGAGCAGGACGCCCAGAACAAATGCAACTTTTGGCACCATGGTCTCTTCATTGTACAATAGTGGAATTAAAATATAAACTTTTTTTGCAAATTTAGAATATATTCATCTAGAATCGCAGAATAATATTCATAATTAAAGACTATTGATTCGGAAGATCTCTAAAATGAGTTCTGAGATATGTAATCTTTAAGACTACATAATTTGGGATTCATTAGCCTTCCTCTTAAGCTCATCGGAGCCCTCATCAGCCTCATTGCTTGCCAATGCGAATCTGCTTCATCCTCATCATAGCTTCAGGGATGGAGAAAGGCCCTATCTAAAGGTCTATTTGTGCCCCTTTCTAGGCCGAAGTTAATTTTATAAACATCACGAGCCCAGGCTCGTATGAGCTATTCTGGATTTGTGGATCTCTCTCATGCTCCTGAAGAGGATGAGCTAGTAGCTCTCTTCTACGTTGAGCCAGCTGAGGGGATAAGCGTTGAGGAAGCAGCTGCAAGAGTTGCATCTGAGAGCTCAAATGGCACTTGGACAGATCTTCCTCTGATGAGTGAGAGGATAAGGAAGCTTAGCGCAAAGGTCTTCAGGATAGATGGAAGATGGTTCTTGGTGTCTTATCCTGTGGAGCTATTCGAGCTGGGGAACATGCCTCAGATATGGAGCTCTATAGCTGGAAATATATTTGGCATGAAAGCTGTGTCAAGGCTGAGGCTTGAGGATGTCTTCTGGCCAAAGGAGATTGTTAGATCATTTAAGGGACCAAAATTCGGCCTGCATGGAGTAAAGGAGATTATGAAAGTGGAGAAAAGGCCAATATTGGCCACTGTCCCAAAGCCAAAAGTTGGAATGACATCAGAGGAACATGCACAAGCTGCATATGACATCTGGTGTGGTGGAGTTGATCTGCTCAAGGATGATGAGAACCTCACATCCCAGACATTTAACAGATTTGAGAGAAGGCTGAGGCTAATGATGGAGATGAAAAAGAAGGCTGAAAAGGAGACTGGAGAGAGGAAATCCTATCTGGTTAACATAACCGCTCCATACGAGGAGATGAAAAGAAGGCTAAGGCTCGTTTCCGATTATGGAAATGAGTTTGTGATGATCGACATACTGACGGCTGGCTGGTCTGCTCTTCAATCAATTAGGGATCTTGCAGAAGAGCATGAGCTTGCAATACATGCTCACAGGGCATTTCATGCTGCATTCGACAGGATAAGGGAGCATGGAGTATCAATGAAGGTTGTTGCTGAGAGCGCAAGGCTAGTTGGAGTGGACAACATCCACATAGGCACAGTCGTTGGGAAGCTTGAATCTCCACTGGAGGAAGTAATGTCCCTCATAAGGATAATAAGGGATGAAAAAGTCGAGGAGAATTGGGATCTAAAGCTTCTGAAGAAGGACTGGCTAGATCTAAAGCCAGTCATGCCTGTTAGTTCCGGGGGGCTTCATCCGGGCCTAGTTCCTGAGATAATGAGGATATTTGGAGGGGATGTGATAATACAAGCTGGAGGAGGAGTCCTAGGTCATCCAGATGGGCCAAGAGCAGGAGCTAAAGCTCTTAGGCAGGCGATGGAGGCAGTGCTAGAGGGGATAGATCTGGAGGAGTATGCTAAAAAACACAAGGAGCTCAAAAGAGCACTTGAGAAGTGGGGTTATATGAGACCTGTGTGATCTACGGATACCTGCTTTTATACCCTATTTTCCTCAGAAAGTCCATTCTCTCCCTTTTGTTCTTATCATCCTCCACGCCGAGGGGAGTTTCCCCATCTATGACGCCAATGACCCCTCTTCCATCGCCTACATCTATCACTGCTACTTTCAGCTTGTTTGCAGTAGCAGCATAGACGCAGGCAACTTCACTAAGTCCTTTTATCCTGTTTAGGACATTTACTGGCCATGCATCCTTTATTATAACCACGAAGACATGACCAGCCCCTATCTTCTTGGCTCTTTCCACAGCTTCCTTCTCAAGCTCCGGATCATTCCCAGAGTGTCTTATCAACCTGGGGCCGGAGGACTCATTAAATGCTATTCCGAATTTTATAGAGGGACAGGATTCAGCTAGCGTCTCATAGAGATCCTCTACTGTCTTTATGAAATGAGTTTGCCCAATTATTATATTTGTCCCCTCGGGAGGGCTCACATCAACTATCTCTATTCGCCACTGCATAAAGTTCTATTTATTTATCAACATAAATACTTTACGTCAGATTCCACTTCGATTGATATGATCTAAGAGTTTTAATATTCTTTCTGGAATTGTCTGAAATGCCCTATCAAGTTGCTGTGATAGGAGCAGGACCATCAGGCTCAGTAGCAGCTTATATTCTTGCTGAAAAGGGATATAAGACAGTGCTCTTGGACAGGAAAAAATTTCCCAGGAAAAAAACGTGTGCAGGAGGCCTTACGTACAAAGTTGAGGGCTTGCTTAAATACATAGGAATAGAGATCAGCGAGCTTCCGATCGAGAGGGTGTTCGAGAGGGTAAAAGTGATGGGCTACGGTAGAGAAATAGAGGTGGAAATGGATCCATGGGTCATATCAACTACAAACAGGAGCTCGTTTGATAAAAGCTTAGCGGATATTGCTGTCTCCTCTGGAGCTCATTTCATAGATGGAATTTCAATAACAGAGGTGAGGAGAAGGGAGGGAGCTTTTGAGATCATAGCAGGGTCGAGAATTGAAGCTGAGAAGCTCGTGATAGCAGAGGGTGCCATTCCTTTTGTGTCAAGAAAGCTCGGTATAAGGGATTTCTGGCCAAAGAATGAGGTTATATTTGCGTTAGAGGCTGAGAGAAAGGGAGATTTTAAGGACATAGAGTTCAGGATGGATGCCGTGGATATGGGATATGGATGGGTCTTTCCAAGGAATGGAAGCGCTAGTGTTGGAGTTGGAGGGCTATCACATCCAGCTGTGATAAAGAGAAGATTTCAGGAGATGTTCGGCTCTGATGGAATCTCTGCTGGCATAATACCGATAGCAGGAAATAGAAAGTTGGAGGCAGAAGGTGCTTTTCTAGTTGGAGATATAGCAGGTTTAGCTGACCCCATGACTGGAGAGGGTATATACTATGGAATGAGAAGTGCAGTGGAGGTTGCAAGAGCACTAACTGAGGGAAAAAGCTATGAATATCTGATGAAACCCGTCATAGAGGATTTATCCCTCAGGAGAAAAGTTGCATCCATAGTTCTCCCCAGGATGAAGAAGTTCTTCCTGATCATGGTGGACAAGGAGGAAATAGCTGAGAGGTTCACCTGGGCTTCTGCTGGAAAAATCCAGTTCAAGGATTTCATAAAATGGGTTATGTTTAAGTTCCCAAGCTTGATTCCCAGCCTCTTGAAAGCTTTTCTATGAGAATATCCGCCATTTTAGTCCTTCTATTAACAAGAAGAACAAGCATAAGTCCATCTCTTGTGGCAAAGTTTATCATCTCATGAGCCGATGCGGGATCCTCCTTGACCTTAACGCCTTTCTCTCCTATTAGCTTAGTTATCGAACCTGATCCCGGACCACTCACAAATATCCTTCTTATCCAATCCAGTTTTGATAAGTTCCTGAAGAAAGAGGAGAAAACAGCAGTTCTATCCCTCCTGTCCCCTCTTAAGTTAGCAGATATTACCACATCCATGTTATATTTTTTTCTTAGGTAGTTCAGGACGATCTCAGCGCTATCAGGATCGTTTATCTTAGCTCCGTTGTACCAAAAAAGATCCCCACTTCTCTTAGCGCTGAAAATATCGTCAAGTTTCCTCAACAAATTATTTCTCTCGTTGTAATCCATTTTCTCGCCAAAGAAATGATATAAAACAGCTTCTGTTATTCCAACAGCTTCAGAACCAGGAATTTCATAATTCTCAGCTTTTATATAGTCAGCCCCCACTTTCCCAGCCCCCTTCATCAGTATTTCCTCTATCTCCGGCTTTCTCTCCCCACTTATCACAGTTTTTACTGATTTAACAAAGGAGGAACAGAAAGATTTAGCTATTTCCTCTCTGCTTTCCCCTAGGAACTCGGTGTGATCCAGCCTCACATTTGTTATAATGATAACCTCAGGCTTTACCATCATGTTGAACGCTTTCATTGTATAAGGAGTTATTGCCTGATTCTCTATTATTATGACATCGTAGTTTGATTTAATAATATCCAAATTTTCGTATAAAACAGACCTGGGTCTCTTCAATATCTCCCTTTCGATATCGTCCCTTATAACAGCTTTCTCTCCAGTGGTTTTCGATAAAACTTTCAATCCTCTGGATTTTATCACATCATGCAGCATGTTAACTGTTGTTGTTTTGCCCCTTGTCCCAGATACTGATATTCTCATGGAAACATCCTCGCTAGAAAGTATAGAAAGTAGAGCAAGAGGAAAGTTGCCATGAAAAGAATTGTTGTTTTAACTTGATCCCTGCTGGAATGGGCATCATATGCCATCTGTCCAGAAAGCATGCCCAGAAACAGGGAGATAGGATCCGATGTCGCTATCGAGTAAGGGAGCATAAACGTGGCTGACAGGACAACTTGCATGTGAAACACTCTCATGCCATACATGAGGAATTTTCTGAAAACTATTTCTCCAATTGCAAGGGAGAAAAGGAATGATAGCAGGAAAATAGCACCGAAAATAGGTTTTCCAAGTGAATACGCAGCTCCAACAACGGGATATGGCACCATATTTCTTATGTTCCATTTTCTGTAAGCTAAGTATGATGCTGATGTCGCCAGCAGCATCAACAAGTACTCGGACAGCATGATCATCCAGAAAGGGGAGCCTGTATTTTACGGTATCTATCATAGATTTGTCCTATTCTGAGAAAAATGTAAAAAGACTTTAGTGAAAAAATAAATTTGGTAAGCCCATCTAAGGAAAAATTTTTAAGTTATAGGGTACTAGTTTCTTGGCCCTAAGAGGGGATTGTTATGGCGGAAAAGTTAAATCCTTGGTTGAATGCCCTGAAACAGTTGGATAAAGCTGCAAAGGCCATAAACCTGGATCCAGGCTATCACCAGATTCTAGCACATCCAAAAAGAGTTCTGGAGGTGGAACTTCCTGTCAGGATGGATGATGGCTCAATAAAAGTGTTCGTTGGATGGAGAGTACAGCACAATGATGCAAGAGGCCCGTGCAAGGGAGGTATAAGATATCATCCAAACACAGATGTGGATGAGGTAAAGGCACTAGCTATGTGGATGACCTGGAAGACAGCCGTTGTGGATTTACCCTATGGAGGAGCTAAGGGAGGAGTAAGAGTTGATCCAACTAAGCTCAGCAAGGCTGAGCTCGAGAGGCTAACGAGAAGGTATGCGTATGAAATAGCTCCAATAATAGGAGTTGATATCGACATACCAGCACCAGATGTTTACACAAATCCACAGACTATGGCCTGGATAATGGACACATATAGCATGATAAAAGGGTATCCTGAGCCTGGTGTGATAACAGGAAAGCCTCTTGAGCTTGGAGGAAGCGAGGGAAGAGAAGAAGCCACAGCAAGAGGGCTTCAGTATGTGACAGAGGAGGCAATTAGAGTGATGAAAATAGATCCGAAGAAGTCAAAAGCAGCCATACAGGGATATGGGAATGCTGGATACTTCTCAGCTAAGTTCATGCACGAGCTTGGAATGAAAGTAGTCGCTGTGAGCGATACAAAGGGAGCAATATACAATCCGGATGGTCTAGATCCTGACAAGGTATTGGAGCATAAGCAGAAGACGGGATCCGTTGCTGGCTTCCCGGGCTCTACTCTTCTTGATAAAGATCCAGTAAAGGCCAATGAAAAGCTTTTGGAACTTGATGTGGATGTTCTGATACCTGCAGCTGTGGAAAATGTGATAACTGACAAGAATGCTGACAACATAAAGGCAAGACTTATAGTAGAGGCTGCAAATGGTCCGACAACACCTGAAGCTGATGATATACTCCACGAGAGAGGTGTAACAATAGTGCCTGATATACTATCAAACGCAGGTGGAGTGACAGTAAGCTACTATGAGTGGATTCAGGCCAGGACCAGGGAGTGGTGGGACATAGAGACAGTGAGGAAAAAGCTCAGGGCTAGGATGGCAAAGTCCTTTAACGATGTGTACAACATGCACAAGGAGCTCAAGGTGGACATGAGGACAGCAGCCCTGGCTCTTGCAGTGAAGAGAGTCGTAAGAGCCATGGAGCTAAGGGGCATCTGGCCCTAAATTTTTATCCTTCTCTTCTTTTTTCTTATAAAATGGGTGCCCAGAAAACCCAGAGTTAGAGCTCTGGGATGAATGAAGTTTAAATATAGAGATTAAAAAGAATATTCAACCTTAAATTAGATGTTCCAAAAAGTAGTGAAAAGGCTTAGTCCATGCGTTAATGAGATGGAGGAACTGTGAGCCCCTCGAACCAGCAGATGAGGCGTAAAGCTAGCTAAACGCTGGAAGCTCTGATTTAAGTCGTGGAAAGGCTCACCTGAAGAGAATGGACTTAGCAGGATAAAGTGGATAGCAAGATATCCTGGGAACAGGAAAAAGGAGTTGGAACAGAATTAGAGCTCTAGGACACAACACAAGCAGTCCATCCGCAATCAAGGCATTTCACGCAGTCCTCCTCGTATATCAACCTCTCGCTTCCACACTCGGGGCATCTCTCCACATTGTTCCTAACAACAGGAGTGGGAAGAACTATCTTCACCTCTTTTTTCTGCCTCCCCATTGAGGGCATCTCTATTCCCAGCTCCTTCATTATATCCAAAGTTTTGTTCTCTATGGACATCACATATTCCCCTTTTCTCTGAGATGGAGTTACTAGGACCTGCGAGGCCTTTGAGCCCTCCCTGTATATTGTTACACCCTTTGCTCCAAGCTTGTAAGCAAAAAGGTAGGCCTTCTCAACGTCCTCAACTGTGACCCAAGAGGGCATATTTATCGTTTTGCTCACAGCAGCGCAGATCCACTTGGCTATCTCAGCTTCAGCTCTCACATGATCCCACCAGGGGATATCATAAGCCACCAGAAAAACTCTCTTTAAATCCTCGTCAAGATCAAGCCCCTGCAGAGAGCCTCCATTATCAGCTATTTTCTTCATGATGTGATCATTGTAAATTCCTCTCCTCTTCAGCTGCCTTTTCAACTCCTCATCGACATAAAAGAACTCTCCAGCTGTAACTCTTTTCTCATATACAAGCGCAAATTGAGGCTCTATCCCGCTTGAGACATCGGCTATCATTGATATAGAGCCTGTTGGTGCTATAGTTGTGACCTCAGCATTTCTTATCCCTCTTTTTACTTTTTCTGCCAGGGATTGCCAATCAAGAGTCCACCATTCCCTGTGATAAAAGCCCTCCACAGGCATATCTCCCTTCACATATCCTGATTTATTGAAAAGAGGAAATGATCCTCTCTCCTGAGCTAGCTCTGCTGATTCCTCCATTGCATAGTAGGTCAAAGCCTCAGCAATTTTTCTCATGAAGGAGAAACCCTCCTCACTGTTATATGGTATGCCCAATGCATAAAGAGTATCCGCTAGTCCCATGATCCCCAATCCTATCTTCCTGCTCATCTTAGTCTTCTCCTCTATCTCCTTTACTGGAAACTTATTCACATCTATTATGTTATCTAGAAACTTAGTAGCTATTTTCACATCTTTGGAAAATTCATCCCAGTCGAAATAAGCTCCGTTCTCTTTATAGTTCACATAAGAATAGAGATTTATGCTTCCCAGATTACAGGATTCATATGGATACAGGGGCTCCTCTCCGCAGTTGTGGTTGCTAATTCCATTCCCTATGTAGTTGTGATATCTGGGAACAGTGAAGTCATAGAAATCAATCATTCCAACATCTTCAACAGATTTTACCGTAGCCCATACCTGATCTATCTCCGTTTTCTTCAAGGAAAGCTTCTCCAACTTTTCTATGCTCTCAAAACCTATCAGATCCTTGAATATCCTTCTGCTATATCCCTCCACTATCAATTCATAGTGGTCTGAAGCCTCATAGGTCTTCTCCTCTTCATCTACTGTCGCATAGTGGAATTCTGATTCATAAGACCTGTCATGTATTGTGGAGTAGATCCCAAATACTGTCAAGAGTATCTGCACTTCCTTCAGGAGGTCGATGCTCGAGCTAGTGAATCCAATAACCTCATCATTCACATATCCGTTAGACGTAAAAAGTCCTCTTAGGAAAGCTTGTAGCGAGCGAGGACTCAGCTTCCAAGCTAAGTTCGGTAATCTTCTCTCCCTGCTTTTCTCCATTAGTGAGCCCATGAGCTCTATTACATTTCTGTAGACAGTTGTATCATTGTTATATTGTATCTTGTGCTTGCTCTCGCTGAGGACATATGTGTGGGATAGCGGGTTGCCCCCAAGCTTCTCAATGCCCGTTCTCACCCTCTCCTCTGCAGCTCTATCATCATTGCTGAAGAACCAGGCAACATAGTGCTTATTGAGTTCTCCATCACCCACCAACCACCCAAGAGCGAAGGCGATATCCTCATCCAGGTCCAGGCTCCCGCTGTAGGCCTCGTTCAAGAACCAGGGATGAAGCCTAGCTATGTGGATCTTATCACCCTCTTTCAGATCTCTGGCCTCCTTCCATCCATCAGGAGTAAGTAGTTTGTGCTCATGAGTTACTCTCAGCTCATACCCCTCCTTGGTGATAATCCTCAGACCTGGCTTTCTTCCAACACGCCAAACCCATGCCTTAGCTTTTCTAGGTATTGATAATCTAAGCTCATCTCCATGTATAGTTCTGTAGATCATTTCATTATCCTCTAGCACCACCAATTCTGTCTCGTAAGCTTGAGGCTCGCCTCCCTCACCGAGAAGATCTTCATCCATAGCAACAGCTCTCACTGATCCGGAGAGTTTGGCTCTATGGTATACCTCATCTGCGCGCATCCAGCCAGCGGGAGTTAATACTAGAGTGTCCTCAGAAACGCATGGGTTGGTGGATTTTATTTCGCCTAGTGCCTCCCTTAATATGTTTCTCCTGTTTATGTTGTCAGCAAAAAGCACACCAGGATCACCTGTCTTCCATGCCATCTCTGCTATCCTTCTGAAGAGCTCTCTTGGATTTATGGTCCCCCAAACTTCCCCATTTCTTGGATTTATCAGTGGATAGGGCTCATTTTTCTCATAATAGTGCCAGAAGTCCTCGGTTATCATAACAGATATATTGAAGTTCTCATACTTTCCAGGTTTAGACTTACATTCTATGAATTTGAGTATATCAGGATGCCAGATCTCGAGTATTCCCATGTTAGCTCCTCTTCTCCTCCCTCCCTGCTTCACTACATCTGTTATTACATCTATTATCCTCATGAAGGACACTGGACCGCTTGACTTTCCTCCTGTCGACATTACAATATCTCCTTCAGGCCTAAGCTTTGAGTAGTTTATCCCTATTCCTCCCCCGCTCTGGAAGATCTTTGAGGCCTCAACTGCTGCCTTCATTATAGAGTCCAGGCTATCCTCCATCTCCAGAACAAAGCATGCGGATAATTGAGAAAGTCTAGTTCCTGCGTTAAACAATGTAGGAGAGTTTGGAAGGAATTTTAATTCGGCCATCAGCGAGAAGTATCTTCTGAAATCCTCTATGTGGTCATCAAACTGTCCCGATAAAAGCATCTTCCAGAAAGCTGACCAGCTGACCTTCATCTTCCCTGCAGAGTTTAGCTCATCGTAGAGGCTCTTCATCCTCTCCAGATGGTACTTGTTCCACTTGAACTCATCTCCCAGACCGACTCTTCCATCCCACTCATCCGGGTTGAACTCCTCTTTCTCATGCACAACTTCTCCTCCATCCCTGCTGAAAATTCTGCTGTCATATAGGATGTCAGGTATCACAACAAGAGCTGCTACTCTGGTGAACAGTCCCTTTGGATCCTCCAAAAGCCTTCCATCAGGCCCTTTCTGAAGGTACCTGTTTACAAGAAGCCTTATTGCATTAAGAGAAAGTCTTTTGTCCACATCATCTACATAATCCTTTCCAAGAAGAAGCATCTTCTCCCTTCTTATGTTCTCCCTCTCCTTCCTGTACAGTATGTACCCTTTGGCAACCTGATATAAGCCGTACTTCACCAAGCTCAGCTCCACGATATCCTGTATCTCCTCCACATGAGGTGGGTTCTCATCGCTGTATCTCTCCTCTATTATCTTCAACACGTAGGAAACTGCCTTTTCCAATGCCTTCTCATCATAATATCCCACATCGAGCATAGCTGCTCTTATTGCCCTCCTTATCCTCTCCACGTCAAAGGGGACTTTTCTCCCATCCCTCTTTATCACATAGTTTACCTTGAACTGCATCAAGAAATAACGGGAGATATCCATCTATAAACCCTTCTATTTCCTTTCAGCTCCGGATCTTCTGCCTAGCTGAATCTTTTGCCCATATCAGCTTTTTACCTCAGCTAAAGTGCAAAATGGGCCATATTCATTTGAAGAAAAAGATAAATTATGTTCTGGCACATGCAGAAGGGACCTAAGATGATGGTATATGGAGATTTTGTCCTTCCCATGAAGGAGAGGAGAATAATAAAAAATGGAGCAGTTATTGTGGAGAATGGAGAGATAGTATTTGTCGGAAAGGAGGATGAAGCAATGAGGTTTCTGCCAGAGGAGAAAATAGGAGGAAAAGGGAAGGTGGTGATGCCCGGATTTATCAATGCCCATAATCACCTTTTTCAGGCAATTCTAAGGAATTTAGCAGTTGATATGGTGCTTCTTGATTGGCTAAGGACATCAATATGGCCAATGCTTTCATCATTTAACTCCGATGAGATGAAAAAAGCTGTCAGGCTTGGCATTTTGGAGGCAATAAGATCCGGAACCACAACGCTAATAGACAACCATTATGGTGGCAGATTCTACGATGAGGTAGCTGATGAGCTGATATCATCTGGGATAAGAGGAGTGCTGGCAAGAGGCGGCTACGAGATAAATGCAAGGGAGGAGCTCTTGGAGGACAGGGACAGGATAATATCCGACACAGAGAGGCTCATAAAGAAGTACAGAGGGAAGCTCACTGTGGCTGTTGCACCGATGCATCCATGCTTTGCATCAAAGGAGCTTTTGCTCATGGCAAAGGATCTCTCTGAAAGGTACAATGTGCCATATCACACCCACACAAGTGAGAGCAAGGAGGACCAGGAGCTCGTGAAGAAGGTGCATGGAAAGACGGATGTGGAGCTATTGTACGAGCTCGGCATCCTTGGGCCCAGATATCATGCGGTTCACGGTGTTTACATGAGCGAAAATGAGGTAAAACTTATGGCAGCCAGCAGGGCAAATCTGGTGCACAACCCAATAAGCAACATGTATCTTGGCTCAAAAGCTGCTCCTGTGCCTGAGATGTTGAGGGAAGGAGTGAACATAGCGCTTGGCACGGATGGACCTGCTAGCAACAACAATCAGGACATGATGACATCCATGAAAGTTGCAGCTCTGCTTCACAAGAGCTCAAAGCAGAGCCCTACCGCCATAAGTGCATGGGATGTCCTTGAAATGGCGACAGTAAATGGAGCTAAGGCACTTAACGGGAATTTTGGTGTGCTAGAGAGGGAAAGAAGAGCTGATCTAATTGTGTTGGATATCAGGCAGCCGAACACATCACCAGTTCACGATCCCGTTGGGACCGTGGTATATTGTGCTACCTACAACAATGTGGACTCGGTCATAGTGGATGGAAAAGTTCTGATGAGGGAGAAAAAAGTGCTCGTGTATGATGAGGATAAGGTCATTGAGGAAGCTGAGAAGGCAGCATGCTCTCTTGTGGAGAGAGCTAGATCGAGATATGGCCTCAGATTTAAATTTGAGGAGCTAGTGGAATAACTAATTTATCTCCTCTTAATTTCCCCAGTAGCTCTCCAGAGGATAATTCTCTCAGCCAGCTCCTCAGGTGTGTCTACATAGAGCACTGGAGCCGATTTTCTCTCGTCAAATGCCTCCAAAAACACTCTTTCAAGTTTGTCAGTTGTCCTTCCAGTTCCTCTTAAGATGAACACAGGTTTTCCATAGGAGTAAGCCATAAATGCCTCGATAATAGTGCCAGCTTCTCCTCCTAGAACTGCCAGGACATCTGAATTCCTCACCAAGATCACGCTTCTTCCTTTGTAGTCAAGACCTGTGTCCAACTTTATGAAGTGTTCATCAAAGGGCACTTCCTCAGGAGGATCATGCGGGAGGAAGAAGATCACTTGGATGTCCTTCTCCCTTGCGGCATCTGCAACATCCCTCATCAACCCCCAGTATCCTCCAAGGAGTATTCTAACGTCTTTAGGAAGGGCTTTGACAAACCTTCTCGCTCTCTCTGGATCAGATCCAGAACCGTGGGCTGCCACTCCGATGTGAATGCATCTCATAGTTGAAGAGAGATGAAAGGATTATAAAAGCTCTTCAGGGCATATCTGGATGAAATACGATGCTTACTTCATCGACATGGATGGAGTGATATGGGTGGGCAACAGAATAATAGGAGATGCTGTAAAAGCTATAAACATCCTTCATGAGAAGGGCAAAGTCTTGTTTCTCACAAACAACTCAACAAAGAGCAGATCAAGCTATGTAAGAGCTCTTTTAAATGCGGGAATAAGCTGGGCTTCAGAGGAGCATGTTGTGAGCAGCGGCTATGCTACTGCATTATACCTGAGGAGGCACTATGGAAAGGGAAAAGCTTATGTTGTGGGGGAGAGCGGGCTTATAGAGGAGCTTATTTCCCAGGGATTCGAGATAGCTAGCTCAGAGGACTGCTGGAAAAAGGTTGATTTTGTTGTCGTCGGAATGGACAGAAAGTTCAGCTATGAGAAGCTCTGGAGCGCCATGACAGCCGTGAGGAATGGAGCTATCTATGTCGCAACAAATATCGATCCGACGTTTCCGACGGAAAAAGGTCTTGCCCCAGGGGCTGGTGCCATGACAGCTGCTATATCAACAGGAGCGGGAAGGGGACCAGATGTTATCATCGGGAAGCCAAGCAGGATAATATTTGACGTGGCGATGGAGATAGCAGGAACTTCTAATGCCTTAGTGATAGGAGACAGGCTTGATACTGACGTAAAAGGGGCAAAATCAGCAGGTCTTAAATCTCTTCTCGTGCTAACTGGTGTGACAAAACCAGATGATCTCAGAAAATCCGAGATAAAGCCTGATTATGTCCTGGACAATCTCATGGATATATTCAATTTAAGTATAGATTTCTAAATAATTTCGAGCTCTAGTAGCTATGGGTTAGATAAGAGATTCTCCTTAATAAGCGAAAATCAGGAATTTTGTCTTCTTGAGCGAGAGCTCTGCTTCCTCTCTCGAAAACACATACGGCCTGTGGTCAGCAGCCTTCCTCTTTGAAAATAAATCCATGTAATCACTTCTTATTTTCTCAGCTTCTTTCTCTCCCATTTTTCCTCGCAAGACTTCTCTTAAGGGCATTAGCTATCTTATCATCTTTCATCGTCTTCAGATCCTTAATATAATGCTCAATTGTCAATCTGACGAAGAAATACGAAGCTGAGACTGCTTTATTGTAGCTCCCTATCCTTATGTCAGCTTCTGCTTCCTCAAGAAGCTTTTCAGCTTTGTCCAGCTTACTTGCCAACATCTCTACCTCCATGGGCCATGAAGAGCTCTAGGGCATCCCTCTCCTCCTCTCCAGCCAGAAGGGGATTCACTCTCTCCCCAACTTCAGATGCCACTCTGGAGACAAGCTCAAAGTCCTCAGGCCTTATCTCCTTCAGCACAACTAGCACATTGCTCTCATAGACCTCATCATCTGGGCTTGGAAGAGCTATAACTCTCACAAGCCTATTGGGAAGAGCTTCCATCAGCTTCCTCGCAAAAGCTATATCCTCTCCATTCCACGAAACTTCCTCTCTTTTGTAGGGCATGAAGAGCTCATCTCCATGACTATTGGGAGCATATAAGATTTAGTACTAGGGGGATAAAAAGCTTTCCATGTATCTGTGTGGAAGGGCTAAGGGTTTTATCCTTCCTAGTAGATCCTCCTCGATGGCCATACTGGAGCTCTATGTGTCCTATGATGACCTCTCATCCAAGATTATTGAGATGATGGATGAGATAAAAAAGGCAGCGAGAAGAGCTGGCTACACTCTGGCTGTGAGAAGGATCGAGCAACCAGGAGATGACGTTATAATAAGAGCAGCCCTCACAGGAATAACAACAGCTCCAGCTGTTAGAATTGGGGAAAATGTGATTTTAGGAAGGGAGACAGTAGAGTTCTTAATGAATTTAATAAATAAGAAGTAAATCACTAATTTCCATTCCTTGAGAAAAGCAGGTTTTCTAAACTAGCAATTAATGTGTTACTACAGTTCTTGAATGGAAGTGAGTCATTAGCAGTCGCTCAGACCACCTCGAGCAGAACCTTCACTTGATCTCTCTCAAGGCTTCTCTTAAAAGCCTCATCTCCTCTCTCAAGTCTGTAAATGGAGGTTATAAGATCATCAATTCTCACATATCCTTTTCTGAGGAGCTCTATCGCTCTATCAAATGGTCCACATCTGCTTCCAATTATTGAGATCTCCCTTACCACTAGATCTGTGTAGTCCAGGCTCGTGCTCTCCCCATGAGTCGATTTCGCTATTACAGTGCCCTTTGGTCTCACCAGCCTAATTGCTCTGTTAAGGCCATTAGGATTTCCTGTTGCCTCTATAACATAATCAAAGCCCAATCCTTCAGGAGTCTTCCTTCTGGCAAACTCAAAAGCCTCCTCATATGTGAGGACATGGGCCCCAAACGATCTAGCAAGATCTGCCTTAGGACTTCCCTCCCTTATAACAGCCACTATGCATGCTGGATCGAACAGTCTCATCACCTGAATTGAGAGAAGGCCTATCGTTCCAATGCCTATTATTGCTATATTGGATTGAGGAGCAGGTTTCTTAATTACAACAGCTTTAAGCACGGCTGCAAGTGGCTCGACAAACGCTCCTTGTTGCCATGACAATCCATCTATTCTATGCAAAAGGTCAGATCTTGTGAGCAGATATTCCGCCATTCCTCCATTTATGCTGAGACCTATTGTCTCTCTGTATGGGCAATGCTCCGGCATTCCGTTTCTGCAGTACCAGCAACTTCTGCAGTTTACATTTATCTCTGTAGTTACCCCGCTTCCAAGGAGATCCCTGGAGACTCCCTCTCCGATATCAACAACTTCACCGGATACCTCATGTCCGAGTACTATTGGAAGCCTTCTGAGTCTGTATGACCCGTTGTAAACAGCTTTATCTGTCCCACAGATCCCAACATATCTCACTTTAAGCTTTACCCATCCTGCCTGTGGATTTGAATCCTGAACATCCTCAAATCTCAGATTCCTTGGACCATGAAGCACAAGAGCTTGCATAATCCCACTTAATGCAAGGGCATACATTTTTATTTTAAACCTCTCGGGAAGAATGAGGTGATCCATGTCTTACAGAAGGTCTGGTTTGGCAAAGACAGCAAGATGAATCCCATATCCACCCTATATCTCTAGGACTGTTCCCTGCATATCTGTACTCATAAAAACATCCATTGCCTTCAGGAAGGGGAGGATGCCCAGAGATCTCGGCAAACCCTATATAAAGGAGTGAATCATTTTTAGATGACTAAAGAAGGCCATCTTCTCCTTCCACTACTGCATTTTCCCTCGATGGCTATCTTCTCACCACAGAACCTGCATCTGTTGTCCTCCGTTAGGTTGCACTCCTCTATATCAAACCCATATCTCCTTATGACGGGCTTCCCACAACTCGGGCAGTATGTGTTCTCCCCAGGATCTCCTGGGACATTTCCGCTGTAAACATAATGAAGTCCCTCCTCAACAGCTATATCCCTAGCTCTTCTTATTGTGGCCACTGGAGTGGAGTGAATTTTCATCCTGTAGGCAGGATAGTACCTAGAGAAGTGGACCGGGGTATCAGGGCCCAGCTTATCCAAAACCCACCTTGAAAAAGCTCTAATCTCCTCTTCACCATCGTTTAACGTAGGTATTATCAGATAAGTTAGCTCAACATGCTTTTTCTCATCTTTCAACCTTTCAACAGTATCCAGAACTGGCTTTATGCTTGGAGCTTTTGCTACATCTCTGTAAAACCTGTCTTTAAAGGCCTTCACATCAACATTAGCAGCATCTATGTAGTTTTTCAGAAGATCAAATGCCTCCTCGCTCCAATATCCATTTGTGACACTTAAATTGAGAATTCCCTCCTGCTTTGCCAGCTTCGCTGTATCTAAAACCCATTCTATGCTGACTATAGTGGGCTCGTTATAAGTATAAGCTATGCTTCTAGCCTCCACTTCCTTCGCCTGCTTGACAGCCTCCTCCGGGCTTAAGGGAATAAGCCAGGAGAACTTCTCCGGGTCGGCTTGTGATATCTGCCAGTTCTGGCAGTGCTCACATTTCAAATTACAACCAACAGTTCCAATGCTATATGCCCATGATCCAGGCCAAAAATTAAAAAATGGTTTCTTTTCTATGGGATCTAGGGCTACAGAGCTCACAAATCCATAGTTAACCTCATATATTTTTCCACCTATGTTGACCTTGCTCTTACATAAACCCTTGAACCCCTCAGGTATTATGCATTTTCTCGGGCACGCAAGGCACTGAGCTTTATCATCTACTCTTCTCTGGAGCCTCAGTTCCACCCTCCCCTTTTTCATGCAGCCTCCTCCTTTATCTTTTCCTCCTCCTTTATCTCCTTCAGCTGGGACTTGTACATCTGTATTATCTCATCCTCTGTTGTCGCATCCTCGGGTCCCTTGTCATCCCTCCACCTTCCAGTGAATCTTGGGAACCTTATTGCAAGCCCGGATCCCTTTCTTATCGAGTTAAAGCCGCAGGTGTGCACAGGGCTTAATGTAATCTCATCCCCTATTACCTCGAGCACTATCTTAGGCTGGAACCAAACATCAGCCTCTATTTTGCTCTCGACGCTTGGATCCCTGACCTCAGTTATGTAGGGCTTGAAGATCTCCGGAAGCCTGCTTAAATCCTCATCCGTGAAGCCGGAGCCCATCTTGCACACAGTCTTATATTTGTCCTCCTTCGGGTCATATGCTGCCATGAGAAGAGCTCCATAAGTTCCAGCTCTCTTTCCTCTTCCCATAAATGCTCCCACTACCACTAGATCAACAGGCTCTATCATCTTGCTTATATAGCTCCTCTTCAGCTTTATCCAGTTCCATCCCCTTGTCCCAGCCTGATACCTTGAATTTGGATCCTTTATAACAAGTCCCTCCATCCCCTTCTCCACAGCTTCCTCGAAGAATGCCTCAAGCTCCTGCAAGTTGCCATCTATCTCCTTGTATATAACCTCCCTTATGTTCCCCTCCTTCGGCACTATTTCCTCCAGTATCCTCCTCCTCTCCCTTAATGGGAGGTTTATAAGGCTTTTTCCATCGAGATAGAGTACATCGAATACGTAGGTTACAGCTGGATATTGCTCCATTGCTTCCTCCACTCCATATTTCCTCCTCCTGTGCATTAGCTCTTGGAATGGAAGTATCTCCCCTGTATCTGGGTTGACTGCCACAGTCTCAGCATCGAGGATCATATCCCTGCCAACAAATGCTTTCAAGGCATCTCTTACATCTGGATAGGGAGCTGTTATGTCCTCAAGCCTCCTTGAGAAGAGCTTTACTCTTCCATCCCTCCATATGTGGATCTGCATTCTCTCCCCATCATACTTGTGCTCAGCATACATCTTTGGTATCCTCTCAATAACTTCATCTGCAGATTTCACTCTCTGAGCCAGCATAGGCCTTATTGGAACTCCAAGCGTTACATCTATTTCCTCCAGACCTTTCTCCTTTTTCTCAGCTACAGCTCTTGCTATCCTTCCTATATCCGGGTATATGTTGTACTTCTCCTCCAAAAGGCTTCTTCTCTCTCTTGAGCCCAGATAAGCCTCAGCAAGGGCATCAAGCAGTGTCATATCTTGGACTCCAAGTCTTAACCTTCCCATCACTATTCTAGCTATATATCTCGCCTCTATTGGCTCGGAATCGCTCAGCAAACCAGCAAAGGTCCTTATCTTTATGTCCTGGGAGTCTGAACCTGTTGCTTTCGCTATTTTTATCAATGAGTTAAAAACTCTGTCTAACGTGAGCTCCTCCTTCCCGAAAAGGGAGGGCCTTTTGCCGACAGCCCATTCGGCAAGCTTCCCTATGTCACCTATTTTCTTGTACTCCTTTGATATTATCTGATCGCTCACGCCCGAGGCTATGGATATAGCCCTTAATGCAAGCTTCTCTCCCAGTCCTAGCTCCAACCCCTCGTAATCCGGAGCTATTTTTCCGAGCGTGAGATAAGCTATTTTCTCAGCCTCATCGGGTCTTGCCTCCAGAAAAAGTCTCTTAAGGACATCTATCATTTCAAGTCTTCCTGATAACTCCTCAAGCTTGCTGTAGCACTCAGCGACCCTGATGAACTTCATTCCACAGTCACCTCCCTGAATCCTCTGGGCTTTATCCTAGCTGTTATCTCCAAAACTCCTGCTGTGAGCCTTGCCTTGACGCTATCTGGATCTATCTCAACCGGGAGATCGATTCTCCTGTAATAATGCACATTTCTCTTTCCTATAACAGCAGAGGCTCTGACTATAACAGTCTTCTCGCTGACTTTGAGCTCAAGATTCTTCTTTTCAACTCCAGGGATGTCCATGCTGAGCTTTATCTGATCAACCATCACTCTCAGATCAGCAAGAGGCTCAACAACTTCCTCATGCTCAGGGAGGTAGTACCTCATAGTATCACCCTATATAGCCTGCAGGCCTTTGAGCAGCCTGAACCTGTCTCATGAGCTCCCTCATCTTCAATCTTATCGCATTTGATTCATTTATCAGAGGTTGAGTGTCTATCTCTATTTTTATCAAGGGCTTTATCGCATTTATAACTGCTGCAGCAGCGCCTGGATCTGGATATGATGGAAAGCATTCAACTAGAACAGCTATAGCAGGGATACCTCTGTAATTGGCCTCCTTCAGGAAATGGGCTATGTGGCCCGATATGTAGCCCGATGGAAGGGGATCCGCCTCTATGCTCGATGCTAGCTCCTTTGCTTTATCATTATTATATACCTTGTAAACAGAGGGCTTCTCCTTCTCCAGCCTGTTCTCCACGGCAAGGCCCTCGATCAGGAGAACAAGCTTCCCCTTCTTCTTTGAAAACCAATCGAGAGTGAATGTTATCAGCTCAGCTATTGACTGAGGAGGCAGCGCTACTTCATCTATCATGACATAGATCCCCTTAGTGTAATATATATTTATGGGCTCTATTGCCATTCCATCCATTAGTTTCACCACTGGGGGGAAGTTCCTCGAATCAACCTTGGCAGCTCTCTTCATGTTGGCCTGCCTTATCATGTAATCCGATGATATCGCACCAACAAGGCCGTTTCCCGGAAAGCCCAGAAGCAGGATATCCCCCTCCTCCTCGGACAGCTCCACTATCTCAACCGACAAGGGATCACCCTTCCACAACTATTGGGAAATTTACTATATATACTTTGTTACAGGGCCCAACAGAAGAGGAAAACAGCATGTTCCAGGTGAAATTCATCTTTAAGGAAGCAATACGAACCACAAACTTTAAAAATATTGATACCCGAACTAGGTAGATGGGATGCTGTCCTAAGCCTGCATTCCCGTGTTTGATTCTTCTCTTGCTGCTGGCACCCCCTGTTCTGGGAGAGGAGGTACAATACGAGTGGAAAGTGATAATACTGGGTGCAAAGACGTTCCTGAAATCGAGCAATAATGCTGATATCCTCAAAAATGGGACTATCCTGCTGAGGCTCGGTGGATCTCTCAGCTATGAGGTGGAGCTTCCATTTGAGCCTTCCAATGGAAGTTATGTCATGATAATGGCAAATGTGAGCAGCGACTCGAGCGAGTTATCCATAGCGCGCGTAAAAGTCAGCGTTTGTGGGAGGGAGATGCAGTATGAGCAGATTGGCAACATTACACCCTTGCAGGGATGGCTCATGCCCGGCAATCTGTTCTTAATTCACGGGGTCTTTTACAACCAATTCATTTATTTTGGGGAAACGTGCGGGAAGAAGCTTCCAATGCAGATATCCTACTGTGAGGCTATTGCTGGAAACGCAAGCATACTTCTCAGTAGTCTGAGGATAGAGCTCTTCATTCCAAAAGTAATGAAGGGAGGAGCAGGACCGTTGCCAATAAGAATCCCTCCCCTCCCTCCGCGGAATCTCTCGGCAACATTTACCGGTTCCTCTATTGTATTGAATTGGACTGAGCCCTTGCACATGCCAGTAGCTGGCTATGCTATCTACAGGGGGATATCGCCAAAGGGCGAGTCTTCAAGGCCTATTGCCATAGTTCCAGCAGGCATAACCTCATATGTTGATACAAACATAACTTCTGGGACTACTTACTATTATTATGTGAGGGCATTTGATGACCGAATTCCATCAAGTTATTCGGAGCCCTCGAATGAGGTGAGAGTCAAAGTGCCCATCTATGTTATTACTGCCTCAGCCGGTCCAGGCGGGGAGATCTCTCCATCAGGTAATATAACTGTTAAGTATAAAACAAATAAAACATTTACGATAACTCCTAGCGCAGGCTACCGCATCAAGGATGTCCTTGTGGACAGCAGATCTCTAGGCCCTGTCCCATCTTACACTTTTGTGAACATCACTACAAATCATACGATAGAAGCTATATTTGAAAAGGAGATAACTCCATACAATTATATTACATATATAGGTGCATTTATAGCAGGAATCCTCATCCTAGGCCTGGTTTTGTGGCGCAAGAGGAAGTAGCGCTGCTGCACTACTATGATCTCTCAGAAGGCAGAAAGTACGTGCTATCTAAAGGCCCTATAATCAGTGGTCTCATCTCGGCAAGAGCCATTGCTATCTTCCTTCTGGCACTGTAAAGTGATCTCCATAAAGTCCCTCTGGATATGCCCATCCTTTTTGCAGCTTCCTCTTGGGTTAATTCCTCCAGGTAGACGAGCCTGAATGACTCCACTTCATCTGGAGTGAGATATATGGGCTGACCCTCCACAATTCTTCCATCTGGAAGCGATGGAATAAAAGCAAAGGAGCCTCTCCAGAAGAGTATGTTTCTGGGCTTCATCGGCCTTCCAGGTCCTCTTCTCCTTCTCCAGCAGTGCATAAGATCATCAGTTATGATTTTATTCAAAAAGCTTCCTGTAGAAAGTAGGTGTCATGATGGATCCAAGGGAATCATATGAGAGAGTTTTCTCCCTCATGAGGGAGCATCATAAGTGGTTTGATTCGTCAATACCACTTATAGCAAGCGAAAATGTGACAAGCTGGGCTGTAAGAGAAGCTTTGATCTGCGACTTTGGCCACAGATATGCAGAAGGATGGGTGGGAGAGAGAGTTTACGCAGGGACCAAATATCTAGATCAAGTTGAGATAATTGCAATGGAGCTTGCGAAGGAACTTTTCAAGGTTAAATTTGCTGATGTTAGACCTATAAGCGGAGTTGTAGCTAACATGTCCGTCTATGCAGCTTTCACAAAGCCAGGAGATGTTATGATGGCCCTTCCGATAACAAAGGGAGGGCACATAAGCATGGGCCCCCTTTATGGCTCTGAGGGGAACTTCATAGGAGGGACTGCTGGAGCTGTAAGGGGATTAGACGTCAAGTACATAGCTTTTGATGATGAAAACCTGAACATAGATGTCGATAAGACTGTGAAGAGGATGGAGCAGAACAAGCCAAAGTTGATAATGCTTGGAGGCAGTGTTATACTCTTCCCACAACCCGTTAAGGAGATAGCAGATGCAGCCAAAGCTATAAATGCAGTTGTAAACTATGATGCTGCTCATGTAGCGGGCCTTATAGCTGGAGGGGAGTTTCAAGATCCGCTAAGAGAGGGAGCTGATTGCATGACAATGAGCACCCATAAGACCTTGCCCGGGCCCCAACATGGCATGGTCGTGACAAATGATGAGGAGAAGTTTGAGTTGATAAAGAAGGCGAACTTTCCCGGTCTGCTCAGCAATCACCATTTGAATGCAGTTGCAGCTCTAGCTGTAGCCCTTGCTGAATTCCTTGCTTTTGGAAGGGAATATGCATCGCAGATAGTTAGGAATGCAAGAGCTTTTGCTGAAGCTCTTCATGAGAGGGGATTCAAGGTTCCAGGCGAGAAAAATGGGTTCACTAAAAGCCATCAGGTTCTTCTCGATGTGGATGAGCTTGGCGGTGGAAAAAAAGCAGAAAAGCTTCTAGAGGAAGCAAACATAATAGTGAACAGAAATCTACTTCCATGGGATCCGAAGAGAGGAAGAAGCTTCCTAGATCCAGGAGGAATAAGGATGGGCGTAGCTGAAGTGACAAGATTAGGGATGAAGGAAAAAGAAATGGAGGAGATAGCTGAGTTCATAAGAAAAGTGCTTATAGCAGGAGAAGATCCGAAAAAAGTCTCAAAACAAGTTTCGGAGTTTAGAAGGAACTTCAAGCACATACACTATGCCTTTGAGACGGGGAGGGAGGCCTACAGATATATAGCCCTCCCCTCCACCTGATCTCAAAGATAAACCCCTATTAAGCTAGATGCCATTCTGCAGTAGATTTTTGCCATTGATAATATGTCATCCACCCTCACGTACTCATCAGCCATATGAGCTACCTCCGATATTCCTGGTCCATATGTTATCGCCTGAATTCCTTTCCTCTGGAAGAATCTTGTGTCCAAACCTCCCATACAAACTGTCCTTCTTGGCTTTATCCCCAAAACATCCTCAGCTGATCTTACAGCTACCTTCACTATTTCCAGCTCCGGATCTACAACGCTCGCATCTTGAACACTTAGCCTCTTAACTCTTAAATCAACATCAGGAATCTTTATCCTGTTCACGAAGTCCTCTATCTCTCTTGCAGCTTCCTCCGAACTCTCCTCCGGCAAGACCCTTCTGTCTATTGTGAAGGAACAATACCCAGGAACTATGTTTACTTTAGCCCCTCCTCTTACCTCTCCTCCAAGCATCAGAGTGGCTCTTGCTCCTCTTGGATCCCCATAATCATATCTGCTCTTCTTTTCCTCAACTATTGGCTTCAACTCCCTCAGCATCCTATCAGCAACATGAACCATTGCCTCAAATGCATTAACCCCTCTCCAAGGGGTGCTGCCATGAGCCTGCTTGCCATAAACTTCTACCATGAGCCATGCAGTTCCCTTGTTTCCTATCCATATGTTATCCACTCCACTTGGCTCTGCCACAACAGCAAAATCCGGCTTCACCATTCCCTTTTCCACAATATAGGCGACCCCTGCCTCCCCTCCTGTCTCTTCATCAGGTGTGAATGAAAGCTCTAATGTGCCGCCAAACCTTGCATTTGAGTCTGCCAAAGCTTTAGCAGCTGTTATTATGGCAGCCATGCCTCCCTTCATATCGCTTGCTCCTCTCCCATATACAAGTCCTCCTGCTACAAAGGGCTTAAATGGATCCATTTTCCAACCAGATCCAGCTGGAACAACATCATAATGACCATTAAAGTGTAAAACAGGTCTTCCACTGCCCATTCTCGCTATCACATTATATCTCGGATGATCTGGGTCTTTTACGATCGAATCTGGAGCCTGAACTACCTCTACATAAAATCCAATCTCACTAAGCAAGTTGGAAAGATACTCTGATATCTCCCTGTAGCTTTCTCCTGGTGGATTAACAGTGGGGAAGGATATTAAATCCGACAGGATCTTTATGGAGAAATTCCTGAGCTCATCTATCTTGCTGTCAAGCATGCGAGATGAGGTATTCAGTATTTAAACACTTTATATGGGAAGAGTTAAATTAATCCCAAGAAAAGAGCTAGGTGATCTCCATAGAGCCAGGGGAAGCAATAAGGAGAGTTCTAAGCGAAGCTGAGAGAAGCGGTGAAAGAAGAGTTCTTGTGATAAGAGGACATGGATTTGACTCCATAAGAGGGGTTATCGATGATATCTCGAGGGAGAAGTCTGTTCTCTGTGTCGGCATCCCGAAAATAGGGAATGCAAAGTCAATAAGCTATGATGAAACAGATTCTGTTCTGGGAAGCACTTTTGATGCCCTTTTTGCTGACATATCAGATGAACTAAGGCCAAATGATCTTGGAATACTTGTTGAGACAGTTAGAGGAGGAGGGATAATCGTATTTCTAATTCCTGATGACTGGCTGAGCAGATTAACTAGATTCCAGAGGGAGCTTGTATCTCCTCCCTACACGGATAAAGACGTGAGGCAGGCATTTAAGAGGAGATTTCTGGGAAGTCTGGGATCGGAGGGAGTGTGGCTTCTTGATAAAGATAAGCTGATAGGAGTTGAAAGGCTTGTGGAGAGAAAAATGATAGAAAAACCACAATCAGATGATCCTGTTGAGAACCTCTCCATGTCAAATGATCAACTTAATGTGATAAGGACAATTATATCGAGTGCAATGTCCCAGAAAAAGCAGATAATAGCGATAACTGCCAACAGAGGCAGAGGAAAATCTGCAGCTTTAGGCTTGGCGGCATCTCTAATACTGGGGAAAAGGATATCCAGGTCAATAGGAGTGACAGCATCATCCCCGGATGGCGTGCAGATCTTCTTTTCCTTCCTGAAAAAGGGTTTGGAGGCACAGGGGTTGAGATACAATGAGGTGAAGAGGGATGGAAAGACTGTTGCAGTGATATCTGGCAGAAGAACAGCTTTTTACAGATCTCCTATATCCATGTCGGAGCTCGACATAAGGATAAAAATTGTCGATGAAGCAGCAACGGTTCCTGTCCATCTTCTTTTCAAAATAGCTAGGAAGAGCAGATTGAGCATTTTTGCCACGACAGTTCATGGATATGAGGGATCTGGAAGAGGATTTACGATGAAGTTCCTGAAGACCATGGAGTCAAGGAGCACTAGATTTCTGAAGCTTGAGATGAGGACCCCCATAAGATATCCAGAGGGAGATCCCGTGGAGTTGTGGCTTTATAAGCTATTGCTGCTGGATGCGGAACCAGCTTCTGTTTGGGGAGGTGATATTAGATATGAGAAGCTTGAACCAGAGAAATTGGATGAGGAGAAGCTCAGGGAGTTTTACGGAATATATGTGCTAGCTCATTATAGGAACAGGCCTGATGACCTTGCTATGATGCTTGATGCTCCTCATCATCACATGAGAGCTATTTTAATGGGAAATAACGTTGTTGCAGCTGCTCAGATATGTGAGGAGGGTAGACTGAATAAACCGATAATAGATTCCATTATAGAGAGAAAGGAAAGCCCTCCCGGCCACATGATTCCCTCGAGAATTCTAGTTCACTATGGAAACAAGGAGTTCTGCAAGCTATGGGGATGGAGGATAGTGAGGATAGCTGTGCACCCTGAGCTTCAAGGGAAGGGGATAGGATCAAAAATGATATCCTTTATGTATGAAGAAGCGAAAGATGCTGGAGTTGACTGGATAGGAGCAGGATTTGGCGCCTCACCACAGCTTCTAAGGTTCTGGCTCAAAAACGGATTTCTTCCAATTCACATGAGCCCACAGAGGAGCGATGTATCTGGTGAGTACAGTGTGTTTGTGGTAAAACCTGTTAGCGAAAAAGCAAGAAGGTCGATAGAGGAGATAAATGCTGAGTTTAAGAGGAGGATACTGGGAACTTTGCATGATGTCTACTTCGATGCAGATCCAGAGGTAATAAGGCTTGTTTTATCAGCAGGAGTTCATGAGGAGAGGCCTAGATTAAGGTTCTCCCAACTTCTAAGGTTGAGGGATTACATAAAGGAGTTTAACACATATGAAATGGCATCCGATGCCATAAAGGAGATTTTAGTCTCTTACTTCATGTCAAGAGCAGGAAGCCTGCCGGAGGATGTCGAGAGGATATTAATAGCAAAGAACCTTCAAGGCAGGCCATGGCCTTTGATAGCAAGGATGACCAAGAAGAAGACGATGAAGGAGACTATAGATAGGGTAAGAGAATGCGTTAAATCTCTGTACGAGCTTTACAGTGATATCCTGCCGAAATTTGAGTAGATATTTTCATCATCGAATGGTATTACCGCTTTCCTCCTCTATTGCCTCCTTTAGATCATCTGCAGCTCTTATTATAGATGCCAGGGACAATCTCATCAGCTCTTCTGAGACATCCTCTCCTCTTATGTTTGAGACAACGATGACATTTCCAGATATGTCAGTGGCAAAGTGAGCGAAATTATAGTCCCAGTTCTTGTTTAAGAGCCAATTCTCCCTTCCTTCAGATGAGACAGGTAATGTGGAGAACAGGACCACGAGATTTCCAGGGGAGATCACTATATCTATCTCCAGCTCATCCCATTTATCAGTTCTCCACAACGAGATGAGAAAAGTGGCATCCTTCACTTTTCCCTCCTCATACCTGACATTCATGCCGTCCAAAATATCCTTAACTTTTTTCACCAGGTCCTCCGAGAGCATTCACGACACAACATCAACTCATCAGCCTAGAATATAAACCTTGAGCTAGGCAATGCTTCTTTCAAAAGCCGATATAAATATATCAATCAATTTAAGGTTCTCTTTGTCATAGCTCACACCGAAGCATCAGCTCGTATAACCCAAGCTACCGCTTCAGATAACCTAATTATTCTTCTGCTGGATATATGACTGCTTTCTATAGCTTTTTCTGGTAGATTACCGGAGAAAGATTCCCTCAGGAGATCAACCATCTCCCTTGGTGGATTGAGGTTGAACACCCTTCTCAGCTCAATTGAAATAGAGATTAGGATCAATCCGGTTTCGTCAAACTTTTTTATCCTGTTTACTCCCTCTTTCAGGAGGTTTTCGTAGTTCTCGGGTTCAATGCCTCTTATCACTGACTTCACATCATCAGGATTCAATTTTATCCCTGCTATCTCCATTAGATGTTCTTGACACATACTCCTCTTGTATATTATTTCCTCCAAAAACAGATAAGCATCATTTTGGCATACTACAGCAGGCATTATGTAGAAGAGGCATTTTTTCAGGTCTTCGAGGGCCCCCTGAGAACTTGATTCATTTCTTAGCATTAATCTTCCACTGGCATATATTTGTACCTTCGATCCCCCTAGATCCGCTGATATTATCTGTCCTTTCGCCATCGACCTGGCTTTTACTGCAAATAGATTTAGAAGCTCCATCGAAAGATCCATATCAATTGGCCTGTACTTTGCTCCTCTCTGCACTAGTGATAGGGATATCTCGGTAGTTTGAGGCTCTGATGGACACGGATGGCTTATGCTGATAGGAGTGGGCTCTGTTATCCATGGTTTTTTTAGGAGTGGTCTTGAGAATGGGCAACTCTCTGGAGAAAGTTCTCCTGCTTCCATAAGCCTGGCAGCAGTAGAGCATGAAGGTGCTCCGCAGATCCAGCAATCGTATCCTGGGAGCCCTGCCCAGGACAAGGGATCACCCTATTATATCGTTCAGCGTATTTATCAGCGTTTCCACCTCTTCCATTGTATTGTAGAGGTAAAATGAGGCCCTGACAGTTCCATTTACTCCTAGGACATACTTGTGAAGAGGCAGAGCACAATGGTGCCCGGATCTGACACAAATTCCAGAGAGCTCATCCAGAGCAGCTGCAACATCGTGATGATTCATCCCATCTACGGTAAAGCTGATCAATCCACCTCTTTCCTCTCCAGGAGCAGGTCCATATATCCTCACTTTCTTCATCTCGCTCAGAGCTTTTACTGCCTCCTTAGTTATCCTTCTAACATGATTCATTATGTTCTCAACTCCCAGCTCCTCAAGAAAACTAATCGCCTCGGAGAAACCAAAGGCCTCTGCTATTGGCGGAGTCCCTGCCTCAAACTTTTTAGGAAGCTCTGCTGGCATATATCCGTCCAGCGTAACATCCGATATCATGTCCCCACCGAGTTTAAATGGCTCCATCTCCTCAGCTAGGTCCTCTCTCAGGTATAGAGCTCCTATTCCAGTTGGTCCACACATCTTATGAGCGGAAAAAGCCAGAAAATCTATATCCAGCTTCTTCACATTCACTGGCATGTGAGGAACTGCTTGAGCTCCATCCAAGCCAAATATCGCGTTGTTCTCCCTAGCTATTTTTACCATCTCTTCCACTGGAGAGATTGTTCCAAGGACATTGGAGACCCAGGCAACGCTCACCACCTTTGCCCCCTTAACCATCTCCTGATATGTCTCCATGTCCACCCTTCCATCAGCTGAGACCGGGACGAACCTTATCTCGACACCTTTGTCCTTCCTGAGCCTGTACCATGGAAGCAGATTTGCATGATGCTCCATCATTGTCACGACAACAGGATCTCCCCTCTTCAGCTTAAGGCCTGAGGCAATTAAATTCAATGCCTCTGTAGTTCCGCTCGTAAATATAATCTCCTGAGGTTTGGCCCCTATGAAGGAGGCTACTTTTGCATGAGCATCATCGTAGACTCTAGATGCCTCCATCGAGAGCTTATGAAGCCCTCTGTGAACATTAGCTCTATGCATAGAATAATACTTTACAATAGCATTTATCACGCTATCAGGAGTCAGCGATGTAGCAGCATTATCCAAGTATATAACTTTTCGATTTCTCAAAACAGGGAATTGCTCCCTCACTCTCTCCACATCGTACATAACTTCATCCTCTCTGAAGGGCTTAAAAACTTGTCCCAGTAAAAAATCGGGTTTTTCAGAAAGCTTTCATAATTCCAGCATTCTTATAAGATCCTCTAAGGGAACATAGCCCTGAGCTTGCTGATCAGGTAAAACTGGTCGTTAATAAAACTGTTTATCACCATTTAGCTGATTTTCTGGAGAACTGAGCTTCATATATCCTCCTTATCTTCGAAATTGTGTCGGCATCTCTTGGGCTCTTGTCCTCCCTTATCGCTGTTATTCTTGCAAATCTCAAGGCAAATCCCGATTTATACTTTGGGCTTCTCTGTATCTCATCATATGCCACCTCAACTACAACTTCAGGCTTTACCCAGACAGTTTTTCCCTCCTCTTTTACAGCTATGGAGCTAAGCCAGCTTGTCATTCTCTCGAACTCCTCATCTGTCAATCCCTTGAATGTCTTGCCAACTATCTCAAAATCTCCTTTTTCCTCATTATATGCAGCTAAATAGTAATCTGATAGCCATCTGTTCCTCCTTCCATACCCCCAGTCCGCTCCTACTATTACAAGGTCCAGTTTCTCAAGTCCCGGTTTTATCTTTAGCCAGTATCTCCCTCTTATCCCAGCCTGATATGGGCTGTTAAGCTTCTTCGCCATCAGGCCCTCATGCCCCTCTTCTACAGCTTCTTTTAGGAACTCCTCAGCTTTTCTTGGGTCGTCCGTAATTATCCTGGGAACTAACTTGTCCGACACCTCCTCTAGCATTTTTCTTCTCTCCTGATAAGGTATATCAAGAAGGTTTCTTCCATCCAGATAGATTATATCAAAGAAAAGGATCTCTTTTTTGATGTCGGCTTTTCTCATCAGAACTTGAAAAGGAACAGGTCTCCCATCAAGCCCCAGCCCTATTATCTCCCCCTCAGCTATACATGATTCGCATTTTAGATCCAGCTCTACTCTGAATCTATCTGTTATATCAGTAAGCCTCCTGCTGAACATCTTAATTCTTCCTCCATCCTTGTGAACTTGAACTCTTACCCCGTCCAGCTTATACTCAAATGCGGCAATTCCCATCTCCTTTATGGCATCATCAACAGAATAACAACTTTCTGCAAGCATTGGACTTATGGGAAAGAATAACCTTGGACTGACCTGTAAAATTCCCCTCTTTGCCATTAAAGCAAGCTCTGATATGTCTCCTACAACAGTGTAAGCCTTTCTAAGATCCCCTTTGCCGAAAGCTCTTGCTATAGCCTCTATTAAAAGCCCTGTGCTCAGGCCCATCCTCATCTCCCCTGTTATACACCTTGCAACAAAATTTGCCTCCTCAGGGGATAGCCTTCTGAAAAGAGACTGAATCAACGCAATTTTCCTCTCAGCAGATCCCTTTCCTTTTAAGGTTCTTAGGTAGGCAAAAAGGTTCATTAACTCCTTCACTGTCACAGCCTCTTCTACAAGGGACTGTTGTCTTTTCTTTCCGGAGAGGGACCTCTCCACCATCTCTCCTATGTCCTCCCCATGGGATAGACCAACAGCTTTGGCTATAGTTCCCCAAGAAATGTTAAGTTTGCCTATATTGCCGGAAATCAGCTTAATCACATCTCTCAGGTCATCTTCATCCAGATTTCTGAGGAAATCAGCCACAATAACCACTTTCTCATCTCTGGAGTGTGTTTTCCTCACCTTGTTCAAGATATTCACAAGCTCGCCAAGCAGCATCAGAACTACATAGTATGCACAAAATTTAAGCATATCCTCAGCGAAATGCTCTGTTCGCTAGCTTCTTTTAAGTAGTATTATAAAAATTAGATTCATTATTTAATTTATTAGGTTTTATTTTATAAGCTCTCTCCTCAGCTCGAACACCACTGTTCCTCCTCTTGTGTATGGAGGACCTGGATCCGGACACTGCAGGTATCCTACATCCTCAAGGCTCCCTATACCAAGATCTACGGCCGATGATCCATGTGCAAAGGCTGAAAGAATTGTAAGAAAAGCTGAGAACATGTGGATGCAGATGTCCTTTGAGCTGGCCACATCTATGTAAAATCTATTTAGGACTATTTTATCACCCTTCTTATAAATTGGACAAAACCCCCTCACTTCCTTAGCTTCAAGAGTTACTCTGTAGCTCATTGGGTGAATCGCGTTGAGAGCTTATAACACTAGTAACTTAATATAACAATTAATATTATAATGAATTCCTTATTTTAATACTAAGATTGGCCTTCTGATGTTCTCGTCATGACTGTATCTGACGTAAAAGATAAGCTAAGATCAACTCCATCAATAATTTAATTAAATAAAATTCTTAATAATAAATACAGGATTTATATTCATGAGAAGGCAAAATTTCCTATGGTAGGTACGATGAATATACTATCAGTCGCACTAAAGCTTCTTGGCATGGGGAGAGGGGAGGAGAGATTAGCTCGCCACATATACAGGAAGTGCGGATGCACGGTCTCTGAGATCGAAAAAGAGCTAAAGATTTCCAGAAGGACGATATATAAGAACCTAATCAAGCTGGTGAAAGTAGGAATAGTGAGGAGAATTCCATCTGAAGTGAATGGAAGGCTGGCCTACATGTATCATCCCCTCTCCTCAAAGGAGCTGGCTGATCTCATAAAATCAAGGTTGGATGAGGTTTTGGGGAGGGAGGAAGATGTCGATAGCGGAACCGGTTGAAATATTCAAGTTTTTGGTTGATAATAAATTTTCCAGAGGAATTTTGAGGAAGCTTAATGAGTACTGCGAAGAGGATGAGAAAAGCAGGCTTGAGGTTGCGCTTGAGCTCTACTCTGGGGCGAGGGATGATGCATGCGCAAAGTGCAAGTTGGCATCAAAAATAATAAGTGGTGTGATAGATCTCGGGGCAAAGTCGTTTGGTGCTGATAAAGAGGAGATAAAGAGGGCAATGAAGGATTCATACTGGAGAAGAGGTCTCCTATCCGTCGTAAAAGGCATAGCAACATTTGGCGTCAGAAGACCTTTTGTTCCTGGAGCTCCATTTCTTGTTGTCTGGGATATTACATATGCGTGCAACCTAAAGTGTAAACACTGTTATGCCAATGCAGGAAGGCCGTTGCCAGATGAGCTCTCCACAGAGGAGGCTAAGAAGGTCATAGATACTTTTCACAAGGCAGGAGTAGTGACAATAGCCTGGTCCGGAGGGGAGCCAATGGTGAGGCCCGATATATATGAGCTGTCCAGATATGCTTATGAAAAGGGAATCTATGTCGCAATGGCCACGAACGGGACGCTAATAAATGAGAACACAGCCCAGAAGCTTTGGGATTCAGGTGTAAGATTCCTCCAGATAAGCTTGGATGGAGCTGATCCTAAGACTCACGATGAGTTCAGAGGAGTGGATGGAGCTTGGGAAAGGACTACAAATGCGATAAGGATAGCATCGAAAATGGGGTTCTTTGTGAATGTGGCGATGACTGCGACAAAGGATAATTGGAGGGAGATACCAGCTGTGATAGATCTATCTGAGAAGCTTGGAGCCAGATGGTTCATGATGTACAACTTTGTCCCAACTGGGAGGGGGATATTCATAGAGAGCTGGGATCTATCTCCTGAGGAGAGGGAGGAGCTCCTCAAGATTCTCTATAATGAGCTGAGAAGTGGGAGGAGGATAAACGTCTTGACAACAGCACCCCAGTTCTCAAGGATAGCCTTGATGATGGAGGGGAATTCAGAGGACTTCATATTTCCAACTCATTTTACCAATGCGGAACTTGGAAGAAAGCTTAAGTCTCTTGCAGAGTTCATAGGCGGATGTGGAGCTGGGAGATTCTACATAGGACTCTGGCCCAATGGAGATATAAGGCCATGCGTTTTCTTCCCCATGAAAATAGGGAACATAATGGAGATACTGGACAATTTCGATGAGTGGTGGGCTTATGACAAGGTGCTGAATGACTTGAGGAACAAGGATGCCCTTGAAGATCACTGCGGCAAGTGTCCATTCAGGTATGTCTGCGGAGGTTGCAGAGCGAGGGCATATGGATACTTCCATGATTACATGGCCCCTGATCCTGGATGCATCCTGAACAAGGCGGCATATGAGAGCCTTCTAGTGAGCATGAAGAGCAGTTAATAACCTTTTTAGGAATATTTTTTAAGTTTCCCCTCTAGGGAATTTTGATGATACCCGAGCCTGTTGAGATAAAAGAGGAGATAAGGAGGATGATGGGGGTAATGGACGAGAAGCTAGCTGTTTGGTATGGAAACAAACTTCAAAGCTACATATACAAGGAGGTAAAGGGGATGATTGATTGGAGAAGCTTCCTAGAGCTGATGTCCAAAAGAACGCAGGAACTTCTTAGGTGGGTGAGAGAGGAAGTGAAATGGGAGGATCTTCTCAGACTGATAGAGGAGGATCTGAGAAAGAAGGAGAGAGCGGACTTGGACTCATTTCTGAGGTAGAAGGCCGTATAAAGAAGCTAAATTCTCTCCTCTAATTATTTGAAGGGCTTCTTCAGGATTTCCGGAGAAAATCACTTTCTTGTTGAGAAGGATCACCCTGTCAACAGTTCTGAGAATGAACTCAGCGTCCTGAGATGCAATGACAAATGTTTTATTGCCTTTCATCATTTTTATCAACCTCATCAAGCTATCTCTTCCATTGATATCCAGGTCCGCAGTGGGCTCATCCATAAGGATGACCTCAGGATCTATGGACAGAACGGATGCTATAGCAGCCCTCCTCTTCTCCCCTCCGCTGAGCTCATATGGATGTCTATCTGCAAGATGCTCTATCCCCATGAGCCTTAGTGCATTCAATACGGAGTTTTCAAGATCCTTTCCGCTCTTCAGATGCATTGGGCCGAACTCCACATCCCTCCTTACAGTGGAGGAGAAGAGCTGCACATCGGGATCTTGGAACACAAGCTGAACCCTTCTTCTGAAGTCATAGATTTTCGACTCATCTCTCATTATCTCTCTAAAGCTCTCCCCTTTGAAGTAAATTTCCCCTGAGGTTGGGCTTATTAGAAGGCTCATTATGAGGAGCAGGGTGGATTTACCAGCACCATTTGGTCCTATTATCCCCAAAGCTTCTCCTTCATATACACTTAAGGATATGGATTCAAGTGCAACTCTTCCGTTAGGATAAGAATAACTCACATTCAAAAGGTCAAAAAGAGCCATTTCCATCCCTCAGTTACAACTAAAAGACTGATTATCAGCGAGACTATTATGAAAATAGCCCCCTTTTTCCCAATTTTAGCTTTATCATCTATCCTTTTTCCAAATCCTCTAGCCAGCATTGCCATGTGAACATTTTCGCTCAGCATCATGGATTTCAACATTAGGGCGCCCACAGCCTCCCCGCCCCACCTCCAGCTTGTCCTCCATGACTCCTTAGATAAAATCCTAGCTCTTCTTGAGGTGAGCATGTTTACCGCTATGTTTGCTATCAGAAATGTGTATCTATAACATATGAGAAGAATTCTTATTATCAGATCAGGTATTTTTAAAATCCTTAACCCCTCCATCAGGTCGTCCCATTCAAAAGCCATTGTCGCCACTATGGGAAAAGATATAGCAACCGTAACCCTGGCTGTGAAGAGCAGAGCTTTTTTAATCCCCTCCTCAGTTATGCTGATCGAGTAAAATGAAAGCATAGCTTTTCCTGGGGTTATCCATGAGAACATAGATGGAATCATCACTATAAAAGTGAAAATTGGTATGAAAAATAGTGTTCTGGCCAGAAATCTCCTCAGGGATATTCTGGATGATATTGCTATGAGAATGGATGCAAAGAATAGAAGGAAAATCTGCTCAAAATTTCTACAGCTTATTGACGCAAAAAGAAAAATTAGGGAGGATATGAAGCATGATGCGGGATCAATCGATTGAAGAAGACCTCTTTCCCTGCTGAACTCGCTTCTCATGCTCCTCTTGAAGTAGTTCATCGCCTCCTCTATAGTCCTTTCTGCAAGACCTTTCATCTTCTCGCCATAATTTTTCCTATAGCTATGGAGAGCAGGACAACAAGGATTGTCCCTATCACAGCGGATATTATATATCCTATGTAGGGTAGAATTCCTTCCCCCCATCCGGGGATGTTGTAATCAGGAAGAGGAGCGCTCCATATCCCAGCCATTCTCTCAGCTATGCTCTTCCAGCTCTCACTCACATTCCACTCAGCTATATCCCACTCACCCCAGGCTGTTCCCGGGGCAAGAAGGCCTAGAGGCGTGAGCAATATCAGAATTATGAGTACGATAAGAGCCTTCCTCAAATTTCACACCCCCAGCATCTTTGGTCCAATTTTCTCAAGCTTCAGGTAGCTCGGACTGTACCTATAGAGATATTCGAGAACCAGGGCTGTAACTACTCCCTCGACAGGCCCTGCAACTGTCAAATGGGCAAATGCCATCGCTGGTATTGAAAGCCAGAACGGATATGGACAGTATCCTGGCTCAATAAATGGCTGTATTCCTAGCTCCAGACCGCAGAATATAGCAGCTAGAGTTATTCCTATGTAGCCTCCAACAGCAGCTCCTATGACAGTGGCTTTTCTCTCATCCTTTATTGCTTTTTTGAACAAATTCATTATCAGATATGATGTGAACGGGAGTATGAAGGCCATGTTGAAGCAATTTGCCCCAAATGCTGTTATCCCACCATCGCCGAAGAAAACAGCTTGAATGAGAAGGGCCACAGTTATCGCTATAGTAGCTGCATATGGGCCCATCAAAGCTGATATCAGGGCACCTCCAACTCCATGTCCTGTTGTGCCATCTGGTATTGGCCAGTTGAACATCATGAATATGAAGGAAAATGCTGATAGTATCGCTAGGACTGGAACTGTTCTGGATTCCATTTTCTCCTTCGCTTTTCTGAAGGCAAGATACCAGATTGGCACCATAACTATGTAGAAGAAGGCGCATGTTATGGGGCCCAGATATCCATCAGGTATATGCATTGTGTCACCGAAAAATTTATCGTGGCATCTATATAAACTTTGTCACTTATTGAAAAAAGTTGTTACCAGAGTGGGCATGGAGTGTTAACCATGTCTCAGCACGGCCATTACCTGTCCCAGCGCAATCCCCCCATCTCCAGCTGGAACCCTTTCATTCATTATAAGCCTCACTTTCTCCTTCAAGAGTTCATCCTCAATTCCCCTAACTAATATGGAGTTGACAGATGCTCCTCCTGAGAGGAAAACAACCTCATTCTCCTCTTTTAGAGCAATTCTAGCCAAACCTCTGCCAAGTTGATATATAACAGTGTATGCTAGGTCCTCTCTCCTCGCATCATGCTCAATGAGCTTCTCCATGAGGAGGGAGGTATCTAAAACATCGTTTCCACTTATCTCTATGTCATCCACAAGCCTGCCACCCTCAGCAAATGACTCCAGCTTTATAGCAGGCTCGCCCTCATAGGTCCTCTCATAGCAGATGCCAAGCAAAGCAGATACAGAGTCAAGAAGTCTTCCTAGGCTGGATGTCCTTATAGATCTCCTTGCTTGCCTCAATACCAGTTCTACCTCTTTTATTCCATTTGGCAGGTGTTTATAAAGACCTCTTCTTTCCACAAAGCTGTAGATCTTGTCATCAGCCATGAAAGTTGACATGATGCCTATCAGCATTCTCACTGGATAAAGTGTGGCTAGATCTCCGCCTGGCATTGGCTGATACTTTAGCCCCCCTATTCTTCTCACATCTCCTCCCTCTATCAGAAGAACTTCTCCTCCCCAGTACATCCCATCTGCTCCATACCCTATGCCATCCACTGCTATTCCAACAATTCTATCCTTCTTCAGCTTTCTCTCACCAGCAACGCTCAGCAGATGAGCATGATGATGCTGAACCTCAAAAACATCCTTGAACTCTGCTGAGATAATTCTGGATTTATATCCCGGGTGCATGTCAACTGCGCACACAGCATCCCTTAGCTCAACCTTGTATGCTCCTGCTAGGAACTTTATGGCTCTATCCAGCTCTATTAAGTTCTCATAGACATCAGTATCTCCTATAAACTGGGTCATGACAACCTTGTCATCAAATGCTATCGCGCCTGCATTTTGAAGCTCAGCTCCAAGCGCCACAACTGGTCTCTCAAGCTTTGAGGGAAGCTCAAACCACATGGGTGCATATCCTCTTCCCCTTCTTATCATCGTAACCCTCCCGTTGGTTATCCTGAGGACGCTATCATCAACTCTGTTCACTATTCTCCTATTGTGATGCAGGAAGTAGTCTACTACCCCTCCCAGCTCCCTTCTGGCTGAGTCCTCATCTCTGCACATGGGAAGATCCCTCAAGTTCCCACTCGTCATTATCAGAAATTTATCCCTCGTTTTCTCAAGCAAAAGGTAGTGTAACGCTGAGTATGGAAGCATCACGCCCAAGTAGTTTAGGCCAGGGGCAACAAGATCAGATACATTGCTCCTCTTCTTCCTCAACAGAATTATAGGTCTCTCAGGCCCTGTTAGTGCTTTCTCCACTCCTTCTACATCAACTATGCTTGATGCAACCTCCAGATTTAAAGCCATTAGGGCAAAGGGCTTCTGTGGCCTGTTTTTCCTTCTCCTAAGCTCGGATACAACCTCATCATCTGTTGCCAGGGCAGCTATGTGGTAACCCCCTATTCCCTTCACTGCCACTATCCTTCCGGAATTTATCAGCTCAGCAGCTGTATCTATCGGACTGTCTGCAATTATCCTGCCCTGATTATCCTCTATCCAGAGGATAGGCCCACATTTAGGACAGCTTATCCCCTCTGCATGGAACCTCCTCAAGTTATTCGGATCATTGTACTCAGATGAACAGTCGTTGCAGAGGGGAAAATCCCTCATCGCAGTGTTATCCCTATCATATGGCACTGTAAACATCATGCTATATCTTGGCCCGCACCAAGCACAGCTGTTGAAGGCATATCCATACCTTTTATCCTCTTTATTCAGCACTTCCTTCAGGCAGTCCTCGCATATGCCAATATCCGGAGGTATCATCGATGGACTTTTCATCTCCCTCCCGCTTTCCATTATGTGGAACCCTTTTATCCCAATGGAGCTCGATTGGATCACTGTTATTTCATCTATTCTGGCTGGAGATGGCTTTCTTTTTACTATTAAATCGAGGAAAGAGTCTATATCATCCTCCTCAACGTAGATCTCAACCTCGCTCCCGCCCAGGTTCCTCACATATCCATTGAGCCCCAGCTCTGTTGCTAATCTATGGATAAATGGCCTGAATCCAACTCCCTGAACTATCCCAGTTATCCTTATGGTCTTCGGCATCCTCCTCTCTTCAACAGGATAACTTTATATTCCCTTCTGTTCTTCACGCCTAGGTGATGGGAATGGGTGACCGTCTTTGTGTTGGAGATCCTTCTTCTCGATATATCAAACCTATTGAGCCATGAAAATGTTGTAAAAGACAGAGTTGCCTCTTTATCCAGCAGAATATTGAGGGATGGATTCATTAAAAAGGCTATTGCTGTCGACAAATCCAGCTTTGTGGTTTTGGATGGGCATCACAGGGTAGAGGCAGCCAGGAAAATAGGGCTAAGGAGGATACCAGCCATCGTCCTAGACTACAGCTCAGAGAGAGTCATCGTGACGCCCTACAACATAAGGAAGGAGGATGTGATAAGGGCTGCATTGGAGGGAAAAAGGTTTCCTCCGAAGACAACTAGACACATGATATCACTGGAAGGCCATCTTTTCCACATATCCAGGATAGAGCCTGATGTAAGACTTGACATCAAAGCGCTGAGGTGATCTTATGATAGCAGGAAGCGTTCTGGATTTGATAGGCAGGACCCCCATTGTGAGGATAAACAAGCTTGTGAGCAGCGAGGATGCAGAGCTTCTGGCAAAACTAGAGTGGTACAATCCTGGAGGGTCAGTAAAGGACAGGATGGCCCTATACTTGGTTGAGGCAGCGGAGGCATCGGGGAGGTTGAGGAAGGACAAGGTGATAATAGAGGCAACATCGGGAAATACGGGCATAGCATTGGCGATGATAGCTGCTGTAAAGGGATATAAAATAGTGATAGTGATGCCGGAATCTGTAAGCATAGAGAGAAGAAAGATAATAAAGGCTTATGGCGCAGAGCTCATCCTATCCCCTGGGGAAAAAGGTACTGCAGGGGCAATAGAGCTTAAGAGAAAGATAATAGAGGAGAATCCAGATAGATATGTGGATCTGGACCAGTTCAGCGATCCTGCTAACATAATGGCTCACTATCAGACGACAGCAAGGGAGATAATAGAGCAGACATCGGGAAAAGTTGACATGGTTGTTGTCGGAATAGGGACCGCAGGGACTGGAGTGGGGATATCGATGAGGCTGAAGGAGCACAAGAAGGAAGTGAAAATAGTTGGAGTTACCCCAAAAATTGGAGTCAGCATACAAGGACTGAGAAATCCAGCAGAGGAAAATCCAACGAAGCTATTCAGGCCTGATGCCTTCGATGAGATAGTGGAGATAGGAGAGGAAGATCTCAGCTCAGTTAAGTTCATGGCAAAAGAGCTTGCGAGAAAGGAGGGGCTTTTAGTTGGTCAGAGCTCTGCAGCAATAATGAACGTAGCTGTGAGAAAAGCAAAGGAGCTGGGGAGAGGAAAGACAATAGTAGCTGTGCTGCCGGACAGCGGACTTAAGTATCTCAGCACTTATCTGTTCGAATATTGAACCGCAAGAAAGGATTTCCTGCAATAGAAGGAATGGATAAAATTCTATCTAAAATAAGTTCTTTATGAGAAATTCTACTTGAAATTCTAAGTTTTTCTTCAGTACCTCTGATGGAAGAAATGTTTATAAGCAAGTGGTTCTAAACTTAAGTGGGTGAAACATATGACCCGACCCAAGAGGGAAACTGAAAAGGTTGAGGACCTAGTTTGGAAAGATCTTGCACCCTATATAATACTGGCATTGCTCGAAAAAGAGCCACTGCATGGGTATGGAGTCAAAAAGAAGATACTTGAGTTGTCTCATGCAAAAATGGGATCAACTACAATATATGCTATAATATACAGCTTAATGAAACTAGGGCTTGTAGAAGGAGTGTGGCAGGACAGGAGAAAGGTGTACAAACTAACTGACAAGGGCAAGTATGTTCTTGACATCTCCAGAAAGGCAATAAGCCAGACTATAACTGCTTAAACCCCTTTTTCTTTTTTTGTCAGGAAAATCAGGACAGAGGATCCTGTGAGAATAGCCCCTATAAGTATCATCGCTGAGATTCCATCACGCATGCCGAATGCACTCATCAAAGCTCCTCCAATCATGGGCCCAAGGACGTTTCCCAAATTCATTATGAAGCTATAAAATCCCATAAAAGAGCCCCTTGCTCCCTCCTTCGATATATCAGCAAGAAATGCAAGTCCTGCAGGGGAGAACATGAGGGATCCAAAGCCCAATATAATAACAAGCGGTATTGCAATACGATTTCCCATTAGCCCGGCATGCCATGCATAAAGCACAACTAGAAGGAGTGATATGGAGATTGAGCCTATGAGGAGAGTTTTTGCTCTTCCAACGATGTCAGATAGATATCCGTAGAGGGGCTGTGTGACAGCCAATATGGCTATTATAGCTGATAGATAAGATCCTATCCTGAAGAAACTGTGATGCCCTCCGAATCCCCTAATTATAAGAGGCCCGAATGTGAGGAAGAAGCTTATGAACATCATTATTGTGAACCACATGACTGTAAGCAGAATTGCCTCTCTGCCCCCAGTTATCCCCCTGAACGCTATTTTAAGCCTCGTCTCAAGGTCCATCGTGGATCTTCCTATGTCTCTAGGAAATAGAAAAGCTGTTATCATCAATCCAAAAGCGGCTATAAGTGAGGCAACAAGAAATGGAGACCTTATATCTTTTGTGATATCTATTATTAACCCGGAGACAGGGAAGCCTATTATGTAGCCAGCCATGTTGACCAGATCGTATATCCCCATCTCCCTTCCTCTTCTGCTCTCCTTCGCCACATCAGACACAGCTGCTAATGAGCTTGCTATAACAGAAGCTGCAGCTATCCCCTGGATTCCATGTATCACTGTGAGCAGAAGAGTGTTTTTCGTGAGGGAGAACAAAGGTAGATCAAATGAGGATATCAAGAGTCCGATCATGAGGAACATTTTTCTTCCGTATTTGTCGGAGAGAACCCCAAAGGGAAAGACTAGAAGAAGCTCAGCTATGGGATAAGCAGCAGCTACTATCCCCACTGAGAGGTATTTCTCACCTATGTAAAGGGGGAGGGTGAACACCACCAGCCCAAAGCTGAGCCTCATGGCGAGCACTGACAGGTATATCGGCATAATCTCCTTCAGGTACGGCATTTTCCTTGACGATGTGAGTTCTATTTAATAACTTTGCTGAGCTCAAATAGGCAGCGCATTTCTATTTCTGAAGATAACCTTCTCTCCTGATATATCCTTTAGCAGCTTCTCCGCCTTATCTAGGCCGAATGTTATGTGATGAACTGAGTGAGCATCTGTTCCAACCGTGAATTTGACTTTGTTCTGGGCCAATTCCCTGCAGATTGACTCAGATGGATAGACCTCATTGGCCGGATACCTCAATCCGCTGGTATTTATCTCAACAAATTCTAAACTTTCTAATAAATTTTCTGGAAATATACTGCTTTTTCTTCCGAACTTCTTGGGCAGGTCGAGATGGCCTATCACATCGAAAAGGCCAGATGAGGAGGCCATCTCCACAAGTTCATAGTACCTTCTGTATATTTCATCCACTTCTCTCTGGCTCTTTCCAGCCCAAAATTCATCAGATTTATCTATTGGAACCATGTCGACGAAGTGAACGCTTCCTATGACTATGTCCAGATCAAGCTCCTTCAGCAAGCCCTCGATTCTTCTCTCAGATCCAGGAAAGTAATCAACTTCCAGACCCTTAAGAACCTTTACCTCAGTCTCCATGCTCTCTATTTCCCTCAGGTATTGTCCTATCCTTCCTATCGGGATTGAATATGGTTCCTGGGAGCCATCCGGCTTTATGACAAGATGATCTGTTATTGCTATCTCATCGAGAGCTCCTTCTGCCGCCATGACAACTTCCATTACAGTGTTATCCCCATCGCTCCACAGGGTGTGGACATGATAGTTCATCCTGAAGTTCATCTCTTCTCCGCTCTCGAGCTCTTGAAAAAGTTTACAGAGCTGCATGAACTGCATTTAATATATATGCCATATTTTCCCCTTTTTGGCATGGCTGTGGAACCGCAGCTGGAACACCTCAGTGGAGATTTACTGCAGTTCCCGAGGCACCTCTCATACCCCAAATTCCTTCCTTTCTTTGTCCTTATGCTTCCGGCAACTAAAGGCAGGCCGCATTCGCAGGAATATTCAAGAACTCTCTCTCCAGGCATTAAATCGTACTTAACATCGTTGTTGACACAGATCACAAACGGGCCGAACCTGCTTCTCCTCAGGACGAGGCTTCCGCCACATTTGGGACATTTTCCAACGGATTTCAACTCTATTGCAGAGGATATCCTCTCTCCTATAGCTTTCTCCAGCTCCTTGAACTTCATCATGTAGCCAGATAGCTCATCTAAAGTCTCTTTCAGGAAGTCCATGTGATTCAGCTCGCCCATCTCTATCCTTCTCATCGCCTCATCGAGCTTTGCTGTCATCCTTGGATCAACGATCTCAGGAACGAGATCGGACAGAACTTCAACAACTCTCTCCCCCACCTTTGTTGGTCTGAATGTTTTCCCCTCTATGTACCCTCTCTCCTTCAGAAGGTCCAAAATAACAGCTCTAGTGTTCTTTGTGCCAAGCCCGAGCCTCTCCATCTCTCTTATCAGGCTCCTCGGAGTGTACCTCTTCGGGGGTTGTGTCTCCTTCTCCTCCACTTTCACGTCAATAAGCCTCACTTTCTGCCCATTTTCTATCTTAGGAAGGACTTTTTCCTCCGATTTTATGAAGGGATAAACTCTTCTCCATCCATCTGATATTCTCACAGCTCCTCTGGCTATGAAGACATGATCTCCAAGCCTCACAGATATCCTTGTCCTCAAGTCCTCCCCATCTGGAGATAGAGTTGCCAGGACCCTTCTGGCTATTATTTCATAGACTTTTCTGTGGTTCTCCGTTGGAAATCCTCTCTCAGGTGCTCCCACTATGTGGATGCATGGATGTGCGGGATCATCCTTCTTTCCCTCAGCAGCCCTCTCCCTTAGATTTTCCAGAACCCATCTTGCATCCCTGCTTAGAGGACCATAGGACTCTATAACTCTTATCATATCCAAAAAATCCTCTTTTTTCCAGGATTTAGGGTACTTCTGGCTCTCAGTGCCTATATAACTTATTAAACCAGCTTCATATAGCTGTTGTGCTATTCCTCTAGTTCTGTCAGCTATCTGCCTTGGGGTCAGCCCTGTTATCGAGCTCACCTCAATCTGCATCGTGGTTCCATCGAAGGGAGGGGGAGGTCTCAAGGAGATCTTTCTCTCCCTCACCTCAGCCCTTGACTCCAAGCCTAAAAGAGATTTTACACTCTTTATAAACTCAGGATCCTTTATTCTTTTTCTTGAAGAGAGAACAGCATCAAATCTTGTTCCGTCTGCCTCAAATACCCCCTTAATTACGTAGAACTTCTCCGGGACAAAGTTTCTTATCTCCCTCTCTCTATCCACTATCATCTTCAGGGTAGGCCCCTGAACTCTTCCAGAGCTCAGCAGCTTCACCCATCTGTGGTTTCTTGTTGAAAGAGTTAGGGCTCTGGTTACATTTGCTCCCCATTCAAGATCCAGCACCCTCCTGGAGAAGCCCGCATACGCTCTTCCATAGTCCATGTCCCTCAGATTTTCATAAGATCTCCTTATTTCTGCTTCTGAAAGAGAGCTGAACTCCATTCTCCTCACATCTTTTTTTATTTCCAGGGCATCTAATATCTCAAGCCCTATTGCTGAGCCCTCAGTGTCCAGATCTGTTGCTACAATTATCAGGTCTGCTTCCACCGACTCCCTCTTTATAGCATTTATATAATCCTTTTTCCCAGGTATGGGCTTGTAAACAAGTTTTTCAGGCTCAACGATGATGGGATAAGTCCACCTCCCTTCTGGGTAGTCGAGCTGAAATAAGTGGCCTGATGCAGGCACAACTGTGTGCAAAACCCCTTCTATGTAAAACCTATAAATTCTCACCTTTCCATGCATTTCCTCTCTCATTCTTCCTCTGCTCAGCACTTTTGCTATTCTTTCAGCCACATTTGGCTTCTCAGTTATTATCAAGATTTTTCTCACAGCTGATACAGTGATGTTCCTTTAAAAATTTCCCCCTTCTTGTGAGCTGATGGACGATCCAGCTCTCGTAAATCTTCTGAATGAAGAGGTGAAGAAATACATAAGGTGGTGTACTCCCTCCGTTCTGCGGAATGCGGAGAGAGTGGCTGATATATACAGCAGCGATGTGTCAGCATCTTTCTCGATTCATGGAAACCCGATAGAGATAACTGGGATATTCGATGAGGCGATGAAGAAAGCAGCTAGGCTTTATAATGCAGATAGAACTCTCTTCAGTGTAAATGGATCTACAGGCAGCGTCTATGTTGTGATGAGGTATCTTTCTTTGATGTACGGAAACCCCTTGATTCTGGTGACTAGAAACATCCACATAAGCGTTCAGAACGCGTGCGAGGATTTTGGAATAAGATACAGGTTCATAAGATCATATTATGATCCAGAGGCAGATGCCTTCATTCCACCAACTCCTGATGATGTAAAAGAGGCTTTAGAGAGGTATCCTGAGGCAAACGCAGTTCTTCTCTCAAATCCGACATATGAGGGCCTTTCCTGCAGGCTGAGGGATGTAGTCAGGGTTGTGAACAACTTTGATAAGGATATCATCGTGATAGTGGATGAAGCATGGGGATCGCACTTCAAGTTCAGCGATAAGCTGCCTGAGACAGCAATGGATGCTGGAGCTGATGTGAGCATACAGAGCACCCACAAACAAGGGGGTCCCTCCAGCAGACAGGGATGATACACTGGAAGGAGAGGGTGATAGACTCAGATCTTATGCTCGATGCTTACAGGGGATATGCTACTACAAGCCCCTCTTATCATCTGCTGGCATCTCTAGATGCAGCTAGGAGCTATCTTGAGAGAAGAGGAAGGGAGGAAGTAGAGAGGATAATAAGGATATCTGAGATCTTCAGAGACCAGCTTAAGAGGATAAAGGGGCTTAGAATAATGGATCATGAGATGCTGGAGAGGTGGAGGGATCATATCTCAGGAGTAGATTTAACGAAAACCCAGCTTGTTCTGACGAACTTCGATATAACTGGCTTTCATCTGGATGCTATGCTGCAGGCCAATTATAGAGTGGTCCCCGAGAAAGCAGATTACAATTCAGTTCTCTTCCTCACTACTTTTCAGCTTGAGGAGGATTCAGTGGAGCCCACTGTTCATGCTATTGAGGATTCTCTAAAGGATAAGCATTCAACAAACAGAAAGAACTTACTATTCCCGCCTTTGAGGTGTGACTCCCCGAAAATAGAGCCATATCTAGTGAGAAGGATGCCAAAAAGGCTTGTCTCAAGGAGGGTTCCTCTTGATCTTGCACAGGACTTGGTATCAGCTGAGAACATAGTCTCATATCCTCCAGGTGTTCCAATACTCATAAAGGGGTTTCTGATAAGAAGGGAGGACATAGAATATCTCAGGGAGGTTAAGAGAGCAGGAGGGATCATAATAGCGAGGGATATGCTGCTGAGGGAGGTGGAAGTTCTGAGACCTCCATAGCCCAGAGGATTAGCGCAATGATGCTCTTCAGATTTTTTAGTGATATTATGATGAAAGATGCCATAAAGAGTTACATTTTTAAATAGTGAACTAAAGGGAACCCCGACGTCCATTAGCTTGCGCAATGCTTAAGCTAAGTGATCTAAAAAACCTCTTTTTAAGGCTATGTATCATGTTGATGCCTCAAATATCGCGCGCAAAAGTTAAAATACCACCTATGCCATTATTGGTAAGTGATATGAGATGGAAAAAGTGAAAATTGTGGATAAACAAGGAAGATTGGTACTACCGAAAAAATGGAGAGAAAAATACGCGAAGAAGGGGCTTGTTGTCATGAAGGTAGAAGGGGAGAGGATAACAATAGAACCTTTTAGGCCACTAAATTTGACAAAATTCTTTGATTCCATTGAGATAGACATAAAATCAGATCTATCTGATTGGAAATCAGTGAGAAGGGAGTTGCATGAGGTTCGTTGATGCAAGCGTGTTTGTTCATGCCTTTATGAAGCCTAAAAGGGAGCTAAAACCACATGAAGTGCAGATAAAAAACGCAGCTAAGGGAATTGTGAAAAGGATTGATGAGGGAGAAGAAGTAGCCATTACTGTTGTTCAGCTGGCTGAGATTGCAAACATACTTGAGGATTACATGCCGCTGGAAGAGGCTCTGGAGATAGAGGAGTTCCTTCTAAGAGCTCCAAATGTGAAAGTAGTGAGTATAAGCAGCAGGACATGTACAGAGGCCTTGGAGTTGGCTAAGAGAAAGGGAGTTGGGCTGAGCTATGCTTGCAAGCTCCTCTGCAAGAGCTCTTTCGCTATTTGGAAGCTCCTTGGCAACTTCCAGAAGCTCATCAGATGGATCATGGCTCCAGCTGGGCAGTCTTCTCAGGGATATAACAGCTTTTGCGGCATTCTCGACGGATAGCTGGGAGGCCTCAACGCTCTCCTTGTAATCTCCTGTGTTAAAGAACTTCTCCGCTCTCTCCAAATATTTCAGAGATAATTTAATCCTATAATTTAGTTCTGAAGAAGGATCTATTTTCAATTTCACACCTCTATAGCTGTAAATTCCCCTGTCCTCGGCCTCCAGCCGTATTTCCCATCCCTCGTCCTGTACCTCTCAAGCCTCTCTGCAGCAGCCCTTCTTATGCGTTCAAACAGCTCCCTCAGCCTTCCCGAAGGGTCATATAGTATTATTGAATCCCAGGCTATGTTCAGCAGCAGGGAGCCTATGCTCAAATCCTCTCTGAAGAGCTTCTCCTCATCGATGTCGATCACTGTGACATCCCTCTTCACGACTTTCTGCAGGCAGTCATATATCCTGAACCTCCTGTCGCTCTCATCGAAGTCCCTGACGACAACGAAGAAGTCCACATCGCTTCTCTCCGATGCCTCTCCTCTAGCCCAGCTTCCAAACAGAGAAACAGCCACGATTCTATCACCGAATTCCTTCACAAGTCTCCTTGATGCCTCAACTGATAGCTCTACTACGTCCATCCTGAGAAATTCAATTTGCTTATAAAAATATCTACGGATGCTCCTGTCAAAATTATCTTTTATAAACTGTAATAAAACCTTCCTGAGAAGCTGTGCAGGTCGCGTCAACACGTGGAAAAACCTTTGCCAGCAAAGGATTTTTAAGTTCATCTGCTGGCTTTGCCCTATTTAACATCCCTGAATAGCTTTTTCAGGGTGTATATTGTCGGAAGAACATAGAAGATCCACCATATGGGTATGCAGGAATTGTCCAGAGGGATGCATCCAATTATCGTTGTCGTTGGGTCCTCTAAACATGGTAGTCTTCCCTGAAGTGAGAAATATAAAATCTCCTCCACTACCATTGAAAGCAGAACATTTGAGGTTCCCTCCCCCAAGTTCTCCAGGAATCTCCTGCTCCTCAGGTATACGAAGAAGGACCCGAGGAAGTAGAGAGGCCATGTGAACAACAGATCATATAGATGCAGATCATATCTAAATATATACATATCTATATATAGGGAATTTGATGGAAAATAACTCCATGGGGCGAGAAAGACCTCCAGCAGGGCTATTATCAAGCTTGTGAGAAGGGCTGATGACAAAGACTTGAGATAAAGATCTCTTTTCTCCCTCATGTGCTCATTTATTGTGCTCAACAATGCTTCATAGTTCAGGGAAGATAAAATCTTTATTTCCATGAATGGAATTTAAATGTTAATAAACCAGATAAACTTACTTTTCTAATATTTGAATTTTTTGGTTCTCAGCCAGGTTTTAATACAACTGATGTCAAATGCCGGGTGAGAGTAAAACTCATAGCATCCCTTGGGCCCTCCACGAGCAGCTATGACTCCATAAAGGCCCTCTTGATTGAGGGAGTTTCGGGCTTCAGGATAAACTTAGCTCACGGAGATCCCTCCCTCTGGAGGGACATGGTGAGCTGTGTCAGAAGGGCAGAGAGGGATGTAGGAAGACCAGTAGCGGTAATAGTTGACGTTAAAGGCCCATCAATAAGGCTTGGAAACTTTTCTGGAGCAATATCCGTGAGGGCTGGGGAAAGAGTCACATTCTCCTCGGATAAATTCTCAGCTGAGGAAAAGATAGTTCCTCTTCCAAATAGAGAAGTTGTTGAAAAAGCTCAGCCAGGAGATATGCTCACAATGGATGATGGAAGGATGAGATTCAGGGTAATCAGCACTGGAGAAGGATTTTTCCTGGCGGAGTCCCTGACGGATGGAGTTATAAAACCTGAGAAAAGCATTTCATTTCCAGAAAGGGAATTCGACATGCCCATTTTATCAGAGGAGGATCTAAATGGGCTAGAATCCCTATGCGATGAGATAGATTACGTGGGAATAAGCCTAGTTAGAAGAAGGGATGATGTGTCGCATGTCAGAAGGCTTGTGGAAAAGCTAAATCCAGATATCTCACTTATATCAAAAATAGAAAGTAGATCTGCTGTTGAAAACCTGAGCTCCATAATAGAGCTATCTGATGCAGTTTTAGTGGCAAGAGGGGATCTTGGAATGAACTTTGGCTTAGAGGAGATACCAATTCTCCAGAGGAAGATAGTGAAGGAATCTCTGAATGCAGGGAAACCGGTCATAATTGCAACGCAGCTGTTGGAATCGATGATGTCAAGCCCAGTTCCCACGAGGGCTGAGGTTGTAGATATAGCAAATGCTGTTGAGGAAGGAGTAGATGCTTTGATGCTCACAGGAGAAACAGCAGCTGGAAAATATCCAATAGAGGCTGTCAGGTGGCTTAGAAAAATTGCTGAGAGAGCAGAGAGCTTCTACACAATTAACGTGAATAGGATGGGAGAAGGAGTGAAGAAGAGGTATGCAAAAGGAGTTGTGGAACTCGCAGAAGATTTAAGCGGGAAACTTCTTGTGTACTCAATGAGAGGAACCACAGCAATGACAATTTCATCGCTCAGGCCAAAGGTAAAGACTTATGTTGGTGTCCCATCCGTGAAGGTGGCCAGAAAACTTGCCATAATGTGGGGGCTTGATGTGAGGGTGATACCAGCAGATGGCTACTATGAAGGTCTGGATAAACTCTACACAACACTTATGGATGAAGGAGAGCTTGTTCCTGATGAACTGGCTATTCTCACATATGGGCTCAGGGATTATGAACAGGTGATAAAGGTGAGGAAGGTTCCATCAAAAGACCTCTAATTTGAGATGAACTTCTTTAATATTAAGGAATAATAATAGTGGGGTCTTTTTATATGGAGGCACATCATGATCTATGCTGACCATTGTTTTGGAGGTGCTTGAGGTGAGAAAGGTGGATGAAGGAGTAGAGATGCTGCTCGGCAGGCCATCAGGGGCGATGATGCAGGAGTATCCATCCCCTCAAAGTGAGGAGGAGGAAATGGCATTTGCTGTAATGAGGGCTTTTGAGAAATATCTGAGGCTTCCCATCCCCCAGAGGCAGGCATACACATTCATGATGAGGCTCTCAGATGAGGAATATTCGATCCTTGGGAAGCCCACAGTCGGGGATCTCATCGAGATAAAGATGGAGAGGAGGCAGGAGGGATAAAATTGGACGCTTTTCTAACTTTAATCTCTCTTTTAATTATTTTATTTATTGTAGCAATTATTAGAGTTTTAATTTTGAAGAAAAGCTGTCCTCTGGTTTCCTTTCTCAGGAAGTATTATCATCCCAAAAAGTTTAAATATAAGAAACAGAGGAGATAAGCGCTTAAAAGCTCTAAGCTGAGATCAGGCATGGCGATAGCATGGCATCATACAGTGAAATGATCACTGTGAGGAGCAAAAACAGGATGGAGATGATAGATATAACTGCTCTTGTCGAGGCTTCTGTCAGAAAATCTGGGATATCAAATGGGATATGTTTAATACATCTTCCTCATGCCACAGCTGCTCTTCTTGCTAATGAGAATGAATCCGGGCTGATAAGGGACATAATGAGGAAGATAAGAGAGGATTTTGTGAGAGAGGGGTGGGAGCATGATAAAATAGATGACAACGCATATGCCCACATTGCATCCTCATTTATAGGAGCCTCAAGGGCATTCCCAGTTGTCTCCGGAAAGTTGATGAGGGGGACGTGGCAGAACATAATGCTGGTTGAGCTGGATGGCCCAAGGGAGAGGAAGGTCGTCATAACAGTGGTCGGTGATTAATTTTACATTTTAATATAAGTTCTGTTTATATACCTGTTTACAATCTGTCTTCAGATGGACACTGTCGTTGTGAGCGTGAGGGTGAAGAAGAGGGTAAAGGAAATCCTTGAGGAGGCTGGCATAAACATATCAGAGGAATTGAAGAGATATCTAGAGGATCTTGCATGGAAAATAGAGATGAAGAAATCGTTGGAGGAGCTTGATAAAGTGCTAAGGAGGATTAAAGAATGAGGCTCTTCGATGGGAGCAGTCTGGAGGAGTACATCCTCGGAAGGAGGAGAAATGAGATAAAAAAGCTTATGATGGATGGGGCATATATACTGGATATCTCATTGGCAAGAGTCATCTCAGCCATAATAAATGCAGAAAGAGATGGAAGAATTGATCCATCTGTTTCAGATGAGCTCATACAGGCATTGTCCAGGGTACCGTTTAGGAGAGTGGGGATAAAGAAGCACATGAAATCAGCCCTTGAGATATCGAGGATTGGGGTATCGGCTGAGATTTCTCTATATCTAGCTGTTGCGAAAGACAGAGGGATAGAGCTGGTGACATGTGATGAAGAGGTGGGAAAAACAGCTAAAATCCTTGGAGTGAAGTGCATAGTCATCTAGGAGGTTCTGGTGGCCACTTGCTGCAGTTTTCATAGAACCATGCCACTATGTCCCCTTCCTTCAGCTTAAAGTTGTCAGCAGAAACTTCTCCAAGCACCCATTTACCATTCCTGAACACCCAGTACATCCAGTACATTGATTTGCTCTTATCGTTGCTTACTCCGTTTATCGAGTTGACAAATGCCCCATAAGCTCCCAGGGTGTAGTTTACTGATGCCACCTGCATTGTCGCATTTAGGAGAGATGAGCCCAGCGGCACGATTGTTCCATTGTACCACCTTCTGGTCCCATTTCCATAATCCAGAAGGAGGTTTATCCTCGCCACATATCTCTTGTATTCAGCTATCTCGCTTAGTTGCTCCTTACAATAGGATAAATCCTGGTTGTATTTTGCTAAAATTCCAGCAAAAACCAGGATGACTATTAGAAGGACTGATATCACAAGATCCTTTCTCTCCATGAAGGATCATGGATGGATTATCCAGACATTATATAAAGATTCTGTTCACATTTATATTTTACCCCTTCTCAAAAGCAGGATGAGCTTGAGCGAGCTCCTAGCTCTAGTCAAGTCCAGGGCACCTGGACCAGCTCCTAGTTTCAACATTTTACATGCAGTGAGGGCAATCCTGCTCCTGAGAAATGAACCCATGGGCAGGGCTTCTCTCGCAAGAAAGCTTGGGATAGGAGAAGGTGCTGTGAAAAACATGATAGGAAGAATGAAGAGAGAGGGAATTGTGAGGACAATGAGGGGAGGGTGCCTTCTAACGGAGAAGGGAAGAAAAATTGCCGATGAGATTGCAGAAAGGATAAAAGCAGAAGCTGAGCTTGAGGGGATAACGTTGACTGTTGCTTCGAAAAACTATGCAATTCTTCTGAAGAACTCAGCTGATAAAATCAAAATGGGGGTTGAGCAGAGGGATATAGCAGTGATATTTGGAGCCTCTGGCGCGACAACCCTGATCTTCAGAAATGGAAAGCTTCTGATGCCCCCTGATATCGACATATCTGTCTACAACAGAAGAGATTCTGAGATAATAATGGAGAAGTTAAGACCTGAGGAGGGAGATGTAGTGGTCATAGGATCGGCATCAGATGAGCTTAAGGCGATGTACGGAGCTCTTGCAGCAGCCATATCAATCATCATGCCTGAGCTCTTCCTAAGCTGATCTCGACATTAAGTTTAGGATAATAATATTTGAAACTTAATAGTTTATTTTTATAGATTAAAGCATAAACTTTATATCTATTGCTGTGCTTGAGGCAAGGATTTCAGATGCGCCTGAAAAGGGAATTTCTGTGCCTTCTAGGGATCTCCTTGATCCTAATATCTGCTTTTAGTGTGAGAGGAGGATACGCAACATATAAAGTGATCCTGATAGATGGAAGCACTGTTTACGTGTCGAATGAAACAGGTATCCTCCAAGTGACGGGGATAGGCCCAGAGGTAAAACATGCGATATGGAGGGATAGCAGTGGCTTATATGTAGTGCCGAGAGATGTAAATATCAGCAGGTTTGACATTCAGCTCTTCAACATCGAGCGGCTGATCAAAGAGGGATACTACAACATGTCCGTTATTCCAGTGATAATAATGTTCAATTCCTTTGATCAAGAGCTATTCCTTGAGGAGGCCTTCAAGAAGGAGAGAATTGGACGTATAATCACTAAATACGCGATAATACCTGGAATAGCAGCTCTGATATACATGAACTCAACTGAAAGGGCGTTTAAAGAGCTTACAAAGATAGATGGGAAGACATGGCTCGACAGAAAGGTTTATGCGTATTTGAACGTGAGTGTCCCGCTGATAGGAGCTCCATCAATTTGGAATCTTGGATACAACGGGAGCGGGATAAAAATAGCAATTCTGGACACAGGAATAGATAACAACCATCCCGACTTCAAGTTTCCAAATGGAACGAGCAAGATAAAGGTAAACGTGAACTTCAGCAATGATGGGACCTCAAATGACCTGAATGGGCATGGAACTCATTGTGCTAGCATAGCAGCAGGAACAGGGGCTGCATCAAACGGAAAGTTCACTGGAGTGGCACCAGGAGCTTTGCTCTGGAATGTGAAAGTGCTCAACAGGAATGGGGAGGGCTATTCCTCTTGGGTTATATCCGGAATACAGTATGCAGCTCTCGGCCCTGATAACAAGAGCGGAACAGGAGATGAAGCGGATATCCTAAGTCTAAGTTTTGGTGCCTTTGAAAACACAGATGGAACAGATCCTCTCTCCTTGGCAGTTGATAATGCTGTTAAAGCAGGAGCTGTTGTAGTAGTAGCTGCTGGAAATGAGGGGCCTGGCTATCACACTGTTGGAACCCCAGCATGTTCAAAAATGGCAGTAACAGTTGGAGCATCCGACAAATCAGACTTTCTGGCTGAGTTCAGCAGCTGGGGTCCCACCTACGATCTAAGGGTGAAACCAGATGTTCTTGCTCCAGGCGTATCAATAATAGCAGCTAGAGCATCAAACGGAAGCTTTCAGCCAATTCCTGAGAACAAATATTATGCAAAGCTCAGTGGAACAAGCATGGCAGCACCGCATGTTGCTGGGGTTGTTGCCTTGATGAAGCAAGCTCATCCAAGTTGGAATGCATCGATGATAAAGAATGCATTAATAGGAATGGCGAAAGACCTGGGCCACAATATATATAAGCAGGGAGGAGGGAGAGTGAATGCTCAGGCCTCAGTTCTCACAAAGCTTATCCCATTAAACGCATCAATAAGCCTTGGCTTGATAAACGGAACAAAGGAGTTCAATATAACCTTTCTCAATGTTGGGGATAAGAGCATCAACATCTCCTTTAAGCCTCTCTTGTACGATATGATGGGGAGGAGTTTTGACAATGCAGTGCACCTGAACTCTAGCATGATCAGCATACCACCCAATGGAAGCAGGTCAATTTCTGTCTTCATAAACTCAACAGGCTTGCCTCAAAACTACTACAGCGGAATAATATGGACAAATTACAGCATAGGCGGGTCATATCTACATTCAATATTCGGATTCTCCTTGGTGAAAGAGCCAATAGTCCTAATTACAGGAAGCTATGTGAGATCAGGCAAAATAGAGCTGAATTTGACGGTAATAGCTCCAAACATATTGAATAAGACAGAGTATGCAGTTGATAACACCTCCTCCATCGAGGAGGAGAGGTGCTATCTGGGGCTGAAGGCAGAGGACATGACATTAAACATAGATGGCAAAAAATATGATGATGGAATTCACACAATATACGTGAGAGGAGTGGATTCCATGGGCGAAAAAGGACCCTGGGTAAAAGCTTATTTCAGCACGAGAACTCTCTATGCAAGGTATAATCTCATATCCTTGATTTTCAACAGGAAGAACTATAGGGCATCAGATCTATCAGTAGCTCTGCCATCCATAACCCTGATATCCAGATGGGATCCCATCAAGCAGGACTACTTCAGCTACATCCCCGGGTTCAGCGGGCCCGAGGACGACTTCAGGATAGAGTTGGGGAGCGGTTACTTTATCTATTTATCATCACCAGGAAAGCTTGTGGAGGTGAGTGAGCCTTGAAGATGGTGTTCATCCTGATCCTTGTGTCGATACTCATAGCATCAGCAGTTCTTGTCGGGGCTGGAGTTCCTGTTGCTGTGTACGGATATGTGTACATGCCGGATGGAAGCCCGGCAGCAGGGGCATCTGTCAGCGTATCCGGAGGAGGGGATTCAAAATGGACATCAGCAGGGGGGAGCGGGGGATACTCGGTGACCCTGAACGTCGATAAGGTGCCGACATCAGTCAGCGTATCTGCGAGCAAGGGAAGCTGCTCTGCATCCACATCGAGATCCGGCGTTGAGGGATCTGTAAGGATAGATCTCGTGCTTAGATGCCCATCCCAGCCAAGCAAGCCTCCATCATCACCTTCTTCCTCATCCTCAGGGCCCTTGGGAGGATCTGAGGAGAAAGAGGAGAATAAATCAGCCCAGCTAAAGATAGAGGCTGCTGATGTGATAACATTCCTGAGGATATCCGTCAGGAACATCTACCATGTGAACGATACAATAGTGATAAATGGATCTATAAGCCCTCCATTTAGGACAACAGTGGAGCTAGTTTTCGTCAAGTCGGGAAGGGAGTTCTCAGCAAATGTGCAGACGGATGAGAAGGGAGCTTTCTCCTATAGATTTAAAACAAATGAAACAGGAGAGTGGAAGGTGTACGCCAGGTTCCCCGGGATGAAGGGCTATCTTCCATCGGTCACTGATGCACTAAGTTTTGTTGTAAAGGATTTTCCAAAGATAAGCTACAATTATTCCTTGGGTATGGATGAAAATAGAAGTATTGTGCTGGTTCAGGGAAGGATCTTTCCTGCGGATCCAGACCTGAGAGTTCGGCTTCTCATAAGCCTTGACAACGAGAGCTGGGCTGTTCTGAGGGAGTCACGTGCTGAAAATGGATCCTTCAGCTTCAGCATAAGGACAGGAATGTGCGGCACTTTCAAGCTGAAGGTGGCATCCACGGAGACCAGAAATCTTGAGGGATCGGATGGAAACGAGATAGCTTTGACAATTCCCTGTCCTAAGCGGGAGATTATAAGGAACATCACGATTCCCGTGAGAAATGTCACAGAAGAGAACCTTTCCAGGAAAGGTGTCTTGGAGCCCCCTCTAGTGGCTGTCTCCTCGTTTATTCTGGGATTCATAACAGCAGCTCTAATCCTCAGGAGAAAATATACATGAGATCAAAATATAACTGATTTCTAGTTTCTTTTTAAGTTGCTCTCAATAATAGAATTCATATTATGATATTTCAGTCCTGATTTGATCTCTCTCTGAAACGTTTCAGAAACAAACTTTATAAATAATACTCATGTACAACAAACTGCCCGAAAGGGCTTCTGAAAAGGTGGGAAAATGAGGAGAAAGGTCATATTAGCGTTAGTGTCAGCAATAATAGTGACATCTCCAGTGGTGGTAACGGCACAACCAATATCTCTGTTCCCAAGTCCGTTTGTCAGAGGAGGAACGATATTCATGGGGAACGGAACTTCAACAATGGCCATAATAATTGGAGACAAAGCTGCTACTTTTGACATGATAGGAGCTGCAATGCTTGCATTAAAGATAAGCTCGCATTTGTACTACAAGAACGCCCCATATGTAAGCATTGAGGATGCGGAGAAGCATGGAATAGCTCTTTACCATGGCGAATTTAGTGCAAGTGAGTACAACATATCGAAGGTCACATTGAGCTTAGTTGGCCCATCTCTAGGCCCTGTTCTGCCCCCGCCCGACCGCTATCTCTACTGGAATGCTACTGACAGGACAATAGGGACTGAAGTTGTACCAGGAGGCATATTCAACCTGGGAGGAACAGAGTGCAAGCTAGAGAACGATTTTGTTTTGACTCCACTGGACAAAATGAGCCTCTATCCTGCATCCTTCCCATATCTGCTTGGGATAAATGCGAGCATTAAGGACATAAAGGGAGTCGTTTATGACAATACAACGGGCACGTTTTACCTGAACACAGGCCTAATAGAGCTCTCTGAAGGAAAGGAGATAAACATACCGTGGCTAGGATTCAAGATCTTGGTGAAGAAAGTTAATACCTCTGGGGGATATGCTCCAAGCCTTCTCTTAGCACCAGATGGAACCATAGTGGCTTATCTGAACATAACACCCGGCTCCCCTCCCTCGGACTTCGTCTTCAACCCTGATGCCTATCCAGGGGATCCCAGGATCGTCGCAGTAGGGGATTATTACATAAGAGATAAGGGGCATAAGGGAGTTCCTGAGTTCAGGATAGACATGACAATTAGCCCAGAGAAGAACTGGATAGTACTTCCTAGTTTTAACGTAATACTAGCTAATATCACATCAGCTGAGCTGCCTCAGTATGCCCTATCGGAGGATATATACAGCAGGTATGGCGATCCATGGTCTGCAAGCATATGGGTCACGCATTTAACCCCTGGATGGCTTCACAGCGTCACATATCCAGTTAAAGGCCTTGCACTAACGATGAACTGGACGATGCCGCTCTACAATATAACGTACTACTGGTCATCCGCAGTGTTCCCATGGTTCGATGGGAGCGTCAAGGCATACCTCTGGGACTTCTGGTGGAGCGGAACTCCATTCTATGTGTTCAATAGCAACGACACATGGAATTTCAATATAACGAAGCATATAGGCTGCTATGACTTCTTGTTCACATCAATAGGAAACTACACAATACCTGGCAAGCCTGTGTGTCCGCTCACTCAACCATGGGCAAATATAACCGTGAACTGCACATTCATATGCGGTGACTGGGCTGGAGTGTACAAGGTGAAGACAACAGAGGAGACAATA
>ERZ1669248.31-NODE-31-length-103633-cov-40.050580_pt1 | contig 103633 bp, 109 predicted proteins | sample MGYA00579296_ERZ1669248 | MGnify/ENA primary metagenome ERZ1669248 (study PRJEB41166, sample SAMN08046057) | hot springs metagenome | biome: hot spring; feature: neutral hot spring; material: thermophilic sediment; isolation source: thermophilic sediment from...
ATCAATATGGCCCTGGGTGCCGCCTACGGCGGAGCCCGAGCCATGGTCACCACCTCCGGAGGAGGGTTCGCCCTCATGGTGGAGGGCCTCTCCCTGGCGGGGATGATCGAGACCCCTGTGGTGATTCACATTGGGCAGCGGCCGGGGCCGGCCACCGGCCTTCCTACCCGCACCTCCCAGGAAAACCTGCTTTTTGCCCTGTACGCCGGGCATGGAGAGTTCCCCAGGTTTGTATGCGCGCCCAAGGATCAAGAGACCGCCTTCCACACGACCATGCGGGCTTTTGAGCTCGCCGAAAAGTACCAAATCCCGGGAATCATCCTCACCGATCAGTTCCTCGTGGATTCGTCTGCCGTGATCCCCACCCTGGACCCCACACGCGTTCCCCTGGAATCCCATACCCTTTCCCCGGAAGAATTGGCACAAATTTCAAGTTACGAGAGGTTTGCGCTCACCCCAAGCGGAGTATCCCCGCGGGCCTTGCCCGGCGTTTCCCCCCATTTGGTGCTGGTGGACTCCGACGAGCACGACACCTACGGCCGCATCACCGAGGATCTCGCTTTGCGCAAGGCCCTGGTGGAAAAACGCCTGCGCAAGGAGGAAGGGCTGCGAAAAGAGGCGGAGTTGCCCCTGATTTACAAAGGCGGGCGTAATTGCACGGCGGTTTTGGGCTGGGGTTCGACCTTCGGTGCCCTCAAGGAGGCCGTGGACGCCCTGAACGTCCTTTTCAAGACATTTGGCCCCAACAGTGGGAGAAAGCCCGAGATATTTTGGCGGGCGCTCACAAAATCATCACCGTCGAGGGCAATACCTGGGGGCAGCTGGGGAAGCTCCTGGCCCAGGAAACCGGGCTCAAGCCCGCCCAGCACATCGCCCGCTACGATGGCCGTCCCTTCACCCCGGAGGGGCTCCTCTCCGCCCTTGCCCATGAAGCCTGAGGATTTTCTCGCTGAAGTCGAGATCGCCTGGTGCCCGGGCTGCGGGAACTTCCAGATCCGCGAAGCCTTGGCCAAGTTGGGGCTTCTGCCCCATCAAGTGGTCCTCGTCACCGGCATCGGGCAGGCCGCAAAAATCGTACACTATCTGCGGGTGAACGGATTTGACGGACTACATGGCCGCACCGTGGCCGCTGCCGCCGGCCTCAAAATGGCCAGACCAAACCTCGTGGTCATCGCCGAATCCGGCGACGGTGACCTGTACGGGGAGGGCGGAAATCATCTCATTCACAACGTTCGCCGCAATTTGGACATCGCTGTGATCGCCCACGATAACCGCGTTTATGGCCTTACCAAGGGACAAGCCTCGCCCACCGCGCCATTGGGCTACACCACCCGGGCCCAACCGTTCGGCGTCCTTTCCACCCCCCTAAACCCCTTAGCCCTCGCTTTGGCCGTGGGCGCCGGTTTTGTGGCCCAAGCTTTCGCCGGCGAAGTGGAGAGGACCGCTGAGCTCATCGCTTCCGCCATCGAATACCGCGGCTTTGCCCTGTTGAACGTGCTCCATCCCTGTCCTTCCTGGAACCGCGTGCAAACTTTCGCTTGGTACAAGGCCAGGGTTTACCCCGTGGAGGAGGTGGGCCACGATCCCTCCGACTGGGAAGGGGCCATGCGCCTGGCCGCGGCCAACGACGATCGCATCCCCACGGGCATCTTGTATAAGGCCAAGAAACCGACCTTTGAAGAACGCCACCCCGTCCTGCAACGCCTCATCCCGGGGCTTGCCGAGTTCCCGACTTCGGCCGACCTCCAGGCCCTTTTGGCGGAGTTCCTTTAGGCCCTCGCGATCAAGGCAGCGAAAGCACGTACTCGATCCAGGCGGGCTTTTTCACAAACCCAAGTTTTTCGTTGATGACAAGCATGGGAGTGTTTGTGGAAGCGTTCCAGGTTTTGATGAGGTTATAGCCGTGGGCCTTGGCGTAGGCGATGACCTTGAGCTTCAAGGCCATGGCGATCCCTTTTCCCCGATATTCCCGGCGCACGCCTGTGAATCCCTGGGAAAGGTGGCCAGGCTCCGCGGGGAGCTGAAACACAAAACTTTCGCCCACATACTCCCCACCCTTTTTGGCTAGGAAATACCCGTCTAAAAGAAGATCAGGATGCTCGATAAGCCGGCGCCGGAATTCCTCCAAAGGAAGAGGGGTGAAAGGAGAGGACGAAGGCACGTCCGCCATGAGGACATTGTGAAGCTCGTGCAATTTGGAGAGCCACTGAGGATCCTGTTCCCTTTCCTCGGCCAAAGTGGTGAGCGCGATCCCCTTCTCCGCCGCCCGGATCAGGTATTTTTCAAACGGCTTGGGATCGAAGGAGGTGAGGTCCAAATGGGATTCCCAAGTGCGCATGACTTCCTCAAAGCCCCGCTTTTGCAAAAAGCGCCGGGACTCAGCCCAGGTCTCCCGGACCGAGGTATGGAGGAACTCCGCGGAAAACCCTTTTAAATCCGCAAGGATTCGGGCGTAAAGCGCGGAACCGATCCCCCGCCCGCGGAACTCCGGCAAAACCGCGATCCAAACCCAAAAACGCTGGGGATGGAAGCGATGAGGCATGTGGTAATAACAGGCATAGGCCACGATCTTCCCGTCTTTTTCTCCGAGGTAATAGCGCAATGTGTACCTTTTGGTATCGAAATTTTCGTAGTCATAGCGGAATTCGTCCACGGAGTAACGATGCTCAGGGTCGCAACGGTTATCGATCTCCACCACGGCGGCGAAATCCTCAGGGGTTCCCGAAAATTCGCGGATCAGGAAGCTCAAGATCCCCCCTTTTCCTCAAACTTACGGGCTTTCAAAAGGAGGCGATAGACCTCCCGGCTGGGAAGGCCGAGCTCTTTGGCCGCCCTCTTCCGTGCTTCCTTGGGAGGGAGGCCCTCACCAAGGAAAGCCTTGTAGAGAGCCAAAACAGCTTCCTTACCCCGCCAGACCTTTTCCTCTTCCTGGGCGGGGCCCACAAGGACTACGATTTCGCCCAATATTTTTTCGCGCTGGGCAAAAGCCTTATGGACTTCGCGGGCCGGGCCGCGCACGAATTCCTCGTGGACCTTGGTGAGCTCCCGCGCCACCACCACCGGCCTTTCGGGAGCCAGTTCCGCAAGGAGGGAGAGGGTTGTCAAAAGCCGCTTTGGGCTTTCAAAGAGGACGAGGGTATAAGATTTGGAAAGGAGCTCCGAAAGCCACCTGCGGCGGACGGCTGGCGCGCGCGGGGGGTAACCGGCGAATAAGAAAGGTTGAGGGGGAAGGCCCGAGGCCACCAGGGCCGCGAGCACCGCTGAAGGCCCGGGCACCGGGACCACCGGGATCCCTTCCGCAATACAGGCCTTCACAAGGGGGTACCCCGGGTCGGAGATGAGCGGGGTCCCAGCGTCGGAGACGAGGGCCACATCTTTTCCCGCCCGCAAGAGGGCCAACACCGCCTCCGTGCGCTCCTCCTCCACCCCTTGGTAGAGGCTCGGCGCCAAAGGGGTTTGGATCCCGTAGTGGGCCAAAAGCCCGCGGGTGCGGCGGCTGTCCTCGGCCACGATCACGTCCACCTCTTTTAGGACCCGCAGAACCCGCAAAGTCACGTCCTCAAGGTTCCCGATCGGGGTAGCGCAAAGATATAACGTGCCCGGCACGGTGGGGGATTATAAGGTTGCGGAAGGCCCAAGATCTGGCTAAGTTGGTTTGGTATGGAGGAGAGGATTCGAGACCTCCGGGAGCGGTTCGCCCGCCTGGGCCGGGGCATAGACGTGGATGGGCTCAGGGAGAAGGTGCGGGCGTTGGAGGAGGAGATGAGCCGGCCGGATTTCTGGGCCGATCGCAACGCCGCCCAGACCAAGGTGAAGGAGCTCGAGGAGGCGCGCAGGCGCCTGGCGCGCTACGAGGCGTTGGTGAAAGAACTCGAGGACATCGAGGTGCTTTGGGAGCTGGCGCGCGAGGAGGAGGACGAGGCCGTCCGCGAAGAGGTGGCCCAAAGGTTATCCCAACTGGAAGGGGAATTTGAGCGCGCCCGCTTGGAATTCCTCCTCACCGGTCCCTATGATCCCAACGATTGCTTCCTGGCCATCAACGCCGGGGCAGGCGGGACCGACGCCATGGACTGGGCCGAGATGCTTTTGCGCATGTACACGAGGTTCTGTGAGAAGGCCGGCTTTGAGGCCCGGGTGGTGGACGAGACCCCGGGGGAGGAGGCGGGGATAAAGTCCGCCACTTTGGAGGTGCGCGGCCGCTACGCTTATGGGATTTTGAAGGGCGAGACCGGAGTGCACCGCCTTGTCCGCATCTCCCCTTTTGATGCCGCCCACCGCCGCCACACCTCCTTCGCCGCAGTCACGGTCACCCCCATCGTCCCGGAAAGCGACGTGGAAATAGACGAGGGGGATCTCCTCATCGAGACCTTCCGCTCCTCCGGCCCCGGCGGCCAACACATGCAGAAAAACGAAACCGCCGTGCGCATAACCCACATCCCCACAGGGATCGTCGTCACCTGCCAAAACGAGCGCTCCCAGTACCAGAACAAGATGACGGCCCTCCGGATCCTGCGGGCCAGGCTTCGCGCCCTCATGGAGCAGGAGCGGGTGAGGAAGATCGAGGAGCTGCGGGGCAAACTGGCGGAGATCGAGTGGGGCCACCAAATCCGCTCCTACGTCCTTCAACCCTATCAGCTGGTGAAGGACCACCGCACGGAGGCCGAGGTTGGCAACGTCCAAGCCGTCCTGGATGGGGAAATTTGGCCCTTCATCTGGGCCTGGCTGGAGTCGGGTCAGAGAACAAAAGCTTAGTTCTCAAGGGATTTTTGGGCGGAAACCTATTTCCCAAGATATGCAAGGATCCCCCGCACGATTCCCTCAGCGATGCGCCCTTGGTAATCCGGATCCAAAAGTTTTTCCCGCTCCCCAGGGCAGGAAAGGTAGCCCACCTCCACCAAGGCCGCGGGAAGCCGGGTATGCCGAAGATACAGGGTTTGGCGGCGGAGGCCGCGGTCCTGGGCGCCCGTGGCCACAACCAACGCTCGTTGCAAGGCCTCCGCTAAACGCGCGCTTTCCGCGCTGGCGTTGGTGTCCACCCAGGTCTCCACCCCGCAGACCCTTTGGTCGCGGTGGTAATTGGCGTGGATGGAGACGTAGAGGACCGCGCCCAAGGCCTCGGCCATGCGCACCCGCTCCACCAAATCCACGTAGGTATCGGTGTTTCTGGTGAGAACGACGCGGAGGCCTGCGGTTTTGGCTTTTTCTTGGACGAGCAGGGCCAAAGCGAGGTTGAGGTCCTTTTCTTGGATTCCGGCCACCACAGCTCCCGGATCGGGGCCGCCGTGGCCGGCGTCCACCACCACGACAACCCCCGGGGTGGGCCCCAGGGAAAGGATGGCCACAAAAGCCATGGCCGCGATAAGGAGGACGACCAATAAAGGGCCCAGATCGTCCATCATGGGGAGGATAGAAGTTCTGGGCCCTGGGGAAGGGCGCGGATGTCCCCCGTTCAGGTGGCGAATGGATCAGGTTATCGCTTGACAAACTGGCAGGGAGGGAATAAACTGATTTTTTGAAAATGAATATCAACTTCTCCGCGCTCCCCCTTTCCGAACTTTCCCCGGGCCAACGGGGCTCAATTTATGCGGTGCTGGGGCCGGGGAGAGGGGTGCAATTGCGGCTTTCCGCCCTGGGACTCCGGCCCGGGGCGGTGGTGCAGGTTTTGGGGTACGGTCCAGGCCGAGGGCCAATCCTCCTTGAAGTCAACGGGACCCGCGTGGCCCTGGGAAGGGGCGTGGCCCGCCGAATCCTGGTCATCCCCGAGAAAAACTGAAGGGGAAAATGCGCATCGCCCTCGTGGGGCAACCGAATTCCGGAAAATCCACGCTCTTCAATGCCTTGGTAGGCCTCAAAGCCGTGGCCTCCAACTTCCCCGGCACCACCGTGGAAATCCTCCGGGGACGCGCCTCCCTCAGGGGAAAACCGGCGGAGGTGGTGGACCTCCCCGGCATATACTCCTTGCAAGCGGGGGATCCCGCGGAACGCGTGGCCCGCGATTTCCTCCTCCAGGAGAAAGTGGACCTCATCGTGAACGTGATCGATGCCTCTGTCCTCCTCCGTTCCCTTTCCCTCACGTTGGAGCTCGCAGAGCTGGGGATACCGATGGTGGTGGTCCTGAACATGGCCGACGAGGCCGAACACAAAGGCCTGAAAATCGACAAAGAGAAGCTCAGCCAAATTTTGGGGGTGCCGGTGGTCTCCACCGTGGCCTCCCGGGGCATGGGCCTTGGGGAACTCCTCACCGCCCTGCCCCAGGCCCGCGTACCTCAACCCCCACCTTATTCCCCCAGGGTCGAGGAAGCCATAAAGGAAGCGCTCCCCCTGATCCAAGGGGAGCCAAAATATTCTGGCCTCCCTCCGCGCCACGCGGTCCTCACTTTTTTGAGCGAAGAGAAAGACATTCCTCCAAATCTTCGGGAACGCCTTGGTTGCGGAAAGGAAGGGGATCCCGCGGTGATCCTGGCCGATGAGCGCGCGGCCTTGGCCGCCCGGATCTTTCGGGAGGTGGCCCGCTTAGAGCGCACGAAACCGGGGCTCCGCGAACACTTGGACGACATCCTCATGCACCCAATCCTCGCTTACCCCTTCCTGCTCCTGGCCTTGTTCCTCCTCTTTTTCCTCACCTTCAAGATGGGCGGGCTTTTGGAAGGTCTCCTCATGCCGCAATTGGAGGCGCTGGGGGAGAGGATCCGGGAGATGCTGGGGAACGGGGTCTTGGCCCAGGCCTTGGCCGGCGCCCTGGACGGCCTTTTTGCCGGGATCGGCATCGCCCTCCCCTACCTCCTCCCCTTCTATCTCCTTTTGGCCCTCCTCGAGGATGTGGGGTACCTCCCCCGCATCGGTTTCCTCCTCGATGGCCTCATGCACCGTTTGGGGCTCCACGGGAAGAGCATCATCCCCTTCGTTTTGGGCTATGGATGTTCGGTCCCGGCGGTCCTAGCCACGAGAATTCTGGAGGATGAGAGGGATCGCCTGATCACCGCGGCGTTGGCGGTGATGATCCCTTGCGCAGCTCGCACGGTGGTGATTTTCGGCCTCGTTGGCCGCTTTCTCGGCCCTTGGACCGCCTTGGCCCTCTACCTGGTGAACATTTTGGCGGTGGCCATCGCCGCTGCCCTTTTGGCCCGGATCTTCCCCGCCACCGGGCCTGGGCTGATCATGGAGATCCCGCCCTATCGCTGGCCCACTTTGCGCACCATCCTCGGGAAGACCTGGCTCAGGCTGCGCGAGTTCGTGAAGGTGGCCTGGCCAATCCTCATCGGCTCGAGCTTCGTCCTCGCCTTGGCCGAAGCGTTGGGCTGGCAACCGTACCTCGACACCGCGGCGCGGGTTTTCACCTGGCCCTTGGGCCTTCCGGCCCAAGCCGGGGTGCCCCTCGTCTTCGGGATCCTCCGAAAGGAGCTGGCCTTGCTCCTCCTCGCCCAGGCCCTGGGGACGGAGAACTTCGGCGCCCTCCTCTCCCCTGGGCAGATGTTGGTGTTCACCGTGTTCACGATCTTTTATATGCCGTGCTTGGCCACGGTGGGCGCGCTCCTCCGGGAGATGGGGTGGCGAAGGACCCTCCTTGTGGTCCTGGGCACAACAGGCCTGGCTTTGGTTCTGGGCCTTTTCGCCCGCCTCCTCAGTTTGGCCCTTTAGCCGGTCCTGGGAATTGTTCCGCGAGGTTCGGGATGCGCCGGCGCGGGCTTAGGGCCCAACAAAAAAGGAATACCCCGCAGGAAGCCAAAGCCACCGCGGTTCCCACGGGAAGGTCGGCCCAGAAGGAGAGCCCTACCCCGCCCAGCGTGGAGACTACCCCGAAAATGGGGGCGAGGAGGAATTGACGGCGCAAGTCCAAAACCAGCTGGGCCGCCGAAGAGGCGGGGAGGAAGAGCATGACGTACACCAAAAGGCCGCCCACAAGGCGCATGGAACCGGCCACACCTGCGCCCAAGAGGAAATAAAGGGCCCAAAGGATCCAGCGGGCCGGGATGCCCGCCTCCTCGGCGAGCCTGCGCTCCACCAGGCTCGCCCACACCTCCCGCCGGAAAAAGGCCACAAACCCCAGGGCCACCAAGGTGATCCCCGCGAGGACGAAAACGTCGGTCCAGCCCACCCCAAGGAGGCTCCCCCAAAAGAGGGTCAAGGCCGGCGAGGTGAGGGGAAGGCCGGGGGTGAGGGTGATGAACAAAAAACCCAAGGCCATGGTGAGGGGGAAGAGGATGGCCAGGATGGAGTCCACGGGGAGCCCGGTTTTCTCGGAAATCGGCCCAAGGAGGGCAGCCAAAGCAGAGGCGAAAAGGAAGGCGGTGAGGAGGGGAGGAAGGCCCAGCCAAAGGCCGAGGGCCGCGCCGGCGAAGGCCGCGTGGGCCATGGCATAACCCAGGGCGGAAAGGCGCAGCCTGAGCGCCGCCACCCCCAAAAGCCCCCCGCTCAGCCCCGCCAAAGACCCGGCCACGAAAGAAGGCAGGATCAGCGCCCACATAAATTGAGCCAAATCTCAGAAAGGCGGCCAAAGGGCCGGGAAAGCTCGGCGGTCTCCCCATCCCGCACGAACCAGGCCCGGTCGGCCTGGGAGAGGATGTCCTCCTCGTGGACCACAGCGAGCACGGTGAGGCCTTCAGCGCGGATTCCCAAAATGGCCTGGGCCAAATCCATCCGGGCCTCGGGATCCAGGGAGGCGAAGGGCTCGTCCAAAAGGATGATCTGCGCGCCTTTCACCAAAGCCCGGGCAAGAAGGGCCTTGCGCTGCTGCCCTCCCGAAAGCTGCCCAATGGGCCAATCGGCCTTCTCCCCAAGCCCAAGCTTGGAGAGGACGGAAAAAGCCCGCTCCCGTTCGGCTCTGGGGAGACGCTGCCAAGGCCGGTAGTGTCCGAAGCGCCCCATGGTCACGAGGTCCAGGGTCCGGCAAGGGGTATCGGGCGGGAAAAAGAGGGCCTGGGGCATATACCCCAAATGTTTTCGCACCTCGCGCACATGGTCCCTTACCTCTAGACCCAGGACTTTCGCCCGGCCGCGGTAGGGGAGGAAGCCCAAGAAAACTTCAAGGATCGTGGTTTTCCCTGCCCCGTTTGGGCCCATAAGGAGGCCGAGCTCCCCGGGGAAAAGGCGGAGGTAGGCCCCGCGCAGGGCCGCCCCCCGCCCGCCCGGATAGGCCGCCCAAACCCCCGTGAGCTCTAGGACAGGGTCCACCGGAAAAGTTCCTCCACGGGGGCGTCCAGCACGGCCGCGGCCAAGTACTCGGCGGCGCCCTCCGCCGCGATCCGCCTCAGCCACTCCGGCCGGACCTCAATTCGCAGGCGCTTCCCGTTGGCGGAAAAAATGGCCGCCGCTTGGCCCAGGGGCCTCACCAAGAGGTTCCCTTTCCCCGCGGTGCATCCGGTGGAAACTTGGATCCCGTCGACTAGACAAGAGATCGGGGGCTCCGTCCCTGTTTCCACCTCGGCCGCGATCCCCCGGAAACCCGTGCTCCCCAAAAGCCGGAGGGCGAGGAGGCCCATACGGATCCCCAGGGCCAAAAACGGCCCAGGATGCCCATGAAAGCGCACGCCCAGGGTGAAAAGCTCCCGCGGATCGGTCTCAGGCTGTATGGTGATGAAGCTCATGGCGTTGGCACCGCCTCCATGGTCTCCACTGCCGCGAAAACGAGGTCCGCATTCACCCTGAGCATCGTGAGCATGTCCACCGTGCCGGGGATGGGCCCGGGGAAATTGGTGAGGACCACGTGTACAGCGCCAATGGCGTGGGCCAGGCGGCCCCCGAAGGACGCACCGGATTGGAGGTTATCGATCACGAGTTTAACCCCGCTCTCCCGGCCTTTTTCCGCAAGGGCCACCAAATCCTTCACGGAGAGGCGCTCCTCCGGAGGATACGTGGCCACCACATTGAGACCGAGCCAACGGGCAAAGGATTCCTGCCAGGCCATGACGATGGTGGGGACGGTGGAAAGCCCAAGCTCCTGGGCTTTATTTTGTATTTCCTGGGAGAGGGCTTCCAAAGCGGAGAGGAAGGAAGTGAGATTTTGCTCAAAGATTTCGGCCTTCTCCGGGAGGATTTTGCTCAGGGCTTCGGCCACGGCCTTGGCCTTCCCCGCCAGAGCCTCCGGATAGTTCCAAGGACCGCCGAGCTTAAGCACCATCGCCTCGGGGTTGACGTTGGCCAAAAGGCGGTCCATCCAGGGCTCGAACCCATGGTAAAGGACGAGCTTGGCCTGGGAAAGGTGGAGGAAATCCGAGGGGCGAAGATCGTAGTGGGCTGGGCAGAACCCGGCGGGGATGATGGTTATGACCAGGACTTCCTCGCCGCCGATGGTCCGCGTCAACGAGCCGAAGACCTCGGAGGTGGCCACCACCACCGGCTGGGCCGCGGCGCCCAGGGCTATCCCTAAAATGGCCAAAGTTAAAAGCCGACGCATATCCCCTCCTTGTGTCACTATTTTGTTTTTGGTGGCACAATGTTAGCCATGCCCCGCCCTCCTGGCAACCGCCCAGCCGCCTCACCCTCCAAGCCCCGGCTCGCCGAAGCGAAAGCGCACCAGGAAACCTTCCGGCCCCTCTCCAACGCCGGATCTCGCCCTCCATGGATCCCCAAAAGTGCAGCGAAAGTTTCCCGAATCGGAGCAAAGCTTCTTCGCCCGAAAGCCCCAGAAGCTCGGCCACCGCCTCCGGCGCGCGGAGCTCGTCATATCCGGCCAAAGCTTTCTCCAATTCCTGCTTAAGATCGCCCACAGCCAGCGCTTATGGGCGGTGGCAACCCTTGCTTGTGGGAAGGAATGCCCAAGGCTACGATGGTTTCGGAGGTGATGTATGCCCGAGAGGGAAATGCAAGTGGGAGCAGATTTGGATACGCGGAAAGGGGTCTATTCCAATTTGGCCATCATCAGCCATCAGCCCGACGAATTCTTCATCGACTTTTTGCTCGTGGATCCCCAGGCCCAGACCCCGGAGCGGGGGCAGGCGATCCTGGTGGCCAGGGTCATCCTTTCCCCCCGCCACATGAAGCGCCTCCACGAGGCCATCGGCGAGAACATCGAGAAATACGAGCGAAACTTCGGGAAGATCCTGATCCCTCCGAAACTCTAAAGGGCTTTGACGATGGTTCCCCCGCCCAAAACCTCCTCTCCCCGGTAGAACACGGCGGCCTGGCCCGGGGTCACCGCCCGCACCGGCCTCTCAAAGGTGACCCGGGCCGTGCCCTCTTGAAGTTCCACCTCCGCGGGGACGGCCGCGGCCCGATAACGTACCTGCACCTCCGCCTCGAAGCGCTCCCCAGGCGGCGCCCCCTCCACCCAATGGAGTTCCCGGGCCAAAAGCCCTTTGGCGTAAAGGGCCTCCTCCGGGCCCACGATGAGCGCGTTCCTTTCCAGGTCAAGAGCCACCACGTAAAGGGGACGGGAGGAGGAAAGCCCAAGGCCATGGCGCTGGCCGACAGTGTAATTGGGGAGGCCTTTATGCCTCCCCAGGAGCCTTCCCTCAAGATCGTAAATGGGGCCGGGCTCGGCCTCGGGGAGGAGGGCGGAGATCCCCTGGGGAGCAAAACAGAGATCCTGGCTTTCCCGGAGCCGCGCCGCCGATAGCCCTAATTTTTCCGCGACGGCCCTGACCTCGACCTTGGTGTACTCGCCCACGGGGAAAAGGGCATGGGATAGTTCCTCTTGGGTCAGGGCGAAGAGGAAGTAGCTTTGGTCTTTTTGGGGATCGCGGCCGCGGAGGAGTTTCGCTTTCCCGTTGCGCTTGATCCGCGCATGGTGCCCGGTGGCCACCCAGGGGATCCCCCGCCGCCTGGCCTCCGCAAGGAGAAGGGCGAACCGCACCTCCCGATTGCAAAAAACACAAGGGTTCGGGGTAAGACCCCGGCGATATGCGGAAAGAGCGGGCTCCACCACAAGCCTCTGAAATTCCCCTTGAGCTTGGACCACCTCGTGGGGGATGCCAAGCTCGCGGGCCGAAAGCGCCGCCGCGTCTATGGAACAGCAGGGGTTTTGAAAGGGCCCTTTGGGATCCCAAAGCCAGAGGGTGAGCCCATGGACCTCGTAGCCCGCCTCCTTGAGGAGGTAGGCGGCCACGGTGGAGTCCACCCCGCCGGACATCCCCAAAAGGACCTTCTCCTTCACGCGCCTAAGCTAAACTGTTTGCTGGCGCCCCACAACCATGGGCGCTAACCGATGCCAAGCCTTTGCAGGACCAAGGCGGTGTGCTCCCCAAGCCTTGGGGGAGGAAGGGTGTTTCCCGGCCAAGCCAAGGATACGGGGCAAATCAAAGTTTGATAGCGACCCACCGTGGGATGCTCCACCTCCATAAGGATCCTCCCCACAAGCCCAGCGTCCCCAAAGAGGTCGGAGAGGGAATTGACCGGCCCGGCAGGAACCCCGGCCTTCTTCAGCTCCGTAATCCAGTGGGCCCGCGGCTTTTGCCGCAATACCTCCGTGAGGATGGGCAAGAGGACCTCCCGGTTTTGTACCCGCGCGGGGTTCGTGGAAAAGCGCGGATCCTGAGCGAGCTCCGGCCGGCCCAAAACTTCGCATAGCCCCCGGAATTGAGCATCGGTTCCCACCGCGATCATGAGGAGAGCGTCCGCCGCAGGGAACGCCTGATAAGGGACGATTTGGGGGTGGGCAGTGCCCAGGCGTTTCGGCTCCTCGTGGGTGAGGAGGAAGGCCTGGGCCACGTTCACCAAAGCGGCGGCGGAGTTCTCAATGAGGGTGGCCTCCACGGCCATCCCTTGTCCGGTCCTTTCCCGTAAAAGCAAAGCTCCCAAAACCCCGCAGAGGCCGGCCCAAGCGGTGAGGACATCCACAATGGCCACGCCCACCTTGGCCGGCCGCTCCTCCTCCCCGGTTATGGCCATAAGCCCCCCCAGGGCTTGGATGAGCGCGTCAAAGCCGGGCTCCTCCCGGTACGGTCCGGGCGGAAACCCCAGGATCGAAAGGTACACCGCCCGTGGATTTGTCTCCCGCACGGCCTCGTAAGAAACGCCCAGCTTTTCGGCGGTGTTGGGGAGGAAGTTGTGCACCACAACGTCGCTCTTTTCGATGAGGAGGCGGAGGATTCTCCGGCCCTCCGGGGCAGCGAGGTCCAAGGTTATCCCGTATTTCCCGCGGTTTACGGCCAAAAAGTACGCGGATTCCCCGGCCACGAAGGGCGGTCCCCAGCGGCGGGTCTCGTCGCCCACCCCAGGCTTCTCCACTTTGATCACCTCGGCCCCGAGATCCGCCATCCACATGGTGCAAAGGGGGCCAGCCAGAATCCGGGAGAGATCCAAAACGCGTATCCCCTGAAGCGGCTTCATGGCTAAAAGAGGGAAAGCTCGCGGGGCTCCTCAAGATTGATCTTTATCTCCCCGTAAACCCCGTCGTAGCCCGGGCGGATGGAAAGCTCGCCTCGCCGCACTTTCTCCAGGGCTCGGCCGAGTTTGGGGAATTCCCGCTCCACATCTGGGGCGGGCACGTCCAAAAGCACGGAGAACTCCGCGCCGAACCGCTGGATGACCTTCAAATATTGAGCCAAAACGCCCCTTGTCTCCGGGGCCTGTCCCAAAACCTGGGCAATTATTTCCTGAAGCGGGACAAGCGAGCGATAGGGGATGGCGCTCCCGGGCTTTTCGCCCGGCGGCCGGTCCGCAAGCTCCTCCACTCGGTGCATCACCCCCACGGTGAGGGGCTTCCCGCAAACCGGGCATTTTCCCCCGTGGCGGCGGGTCTCCGCTGGGGAGAACACGACCCCGCAGGCCCGATGCCCATCGTAATGGTATTTCCCTTCCTCGGGGAAGAACTCCACGGTGAAGAGGAAGCGTTTCCGATCCCTTTGGCGCAGGGCCGCGAGAACGGCAGGATAAGAAAGCTCAGGAAGCTCAAAGACACAGGCCTCGCGGCCCAGCCTCGTTGGCGAGTGCGCATCGGAAAAGGAAACGAGGGCAACCTCATCCAAAGCGGAGAGGCGCCAGTTCATGGGGGGATCCGAGGAAAGCCCTGTTTCGATGGCGAAGACCTCTGACCGGCCGCGGCCGAGGGCCTCCTCCAAGGAATCGAAGCCGGAGTTGGAGCCGAAGACCGACCACCAAGGGGTCCAGGCGTGGGCGGGGATGATCACAGCCTTCGGACTCGCTCCTTTTACGACTTCCACAAGTTTTTCCCCGCTTATCCCCAAAGTGGGCCGGCCATCGGCGGAAAGGTTCCCAAAGGCCCCGAGTTCTTTACTGATCCGGGCCGCATCCTCCGCGCCGGGCGCAAAAAGCAAAAAGTGCACGCGCCTGAGACGCCCTGAATGGTTCCACACCGCCGCGACCTCGGCGGTGAAAAGGAAATGGGTGCCCTCGTATTCGTAGACCCCCTCCCCAGCGGGCCGGAGGGAAGTGACTAGCTCCTTAAACCAGGCGGGGTGGGTGAAATCGCCCGTGCCCAGGAGGTTGATCCCTTTGAGCTTGGCCCAGCGGGCCAGGCCGGGAAGGTCCATGTCCGCGCTCGTGGCGCGGGAATAGCGCGAGTGTAGATGAAGGTCGGCGATCACCCGCATGGTAAAATCTCCCTGCTATGGCCGGAAAAGTTTACGTGGTTTACGCCTCGCTCACCGGGAACACGCGGAAGGTGGCCCGGGCCATCGCCGAAGCTGTGGGCGGGACCTTGGTGGACGTGCGGAAGGACCCCCTTCCCAAAGTGGAGCCCGGCGACGTCCTCTTCGTGGGCGATGGGGTCTACGGTTGGCGCCCCTCGCGGGCCATGCGTAAAGCCTTGGCCTCTTGGCCGCTCCCTAAGGGTGTCAAAGCCGCGGTTTTCGGGACCTACGGGGGAAGGCCCGCGCAGATCCCCGCGTTGGAAAAGCTCCTCCGCGAAAGAGGGGCACAGTTGATGGACAGTTTCTCCTGTAAGGGGCGAGATTGGTTCTTGCTGGGCTTGATCGGCCGGGGCCGGCCCTCCCCCGCAGACCTCAAGGCCGCCCAAGAATTCGCCCGCCGGGTAGTGCGAGGCTAGCACGCACGAAGGCCGCCCAACACTGTCCAGCCGATTCATCCTTTGACGCGGGCACTGACCGCCCGCAGGAGTTTTTCCGCCTTTTTGGGGCTTTCCCAGGGAGCGTCCAAGTCCAGGCGGCCGAAATGCCCGTAGCAAGAAAAAGGCTCGTAAATGGGGCGGCGGAGATCCAGCTCCTCAATGATCGCTGCTGGCCGAAAGTCAAATACCTCCTCCACCGCCTTCCTCAGGGCCGCAAGGGAGGCCTTCTCCGTCCCGAAGGCCTCCACGTTCAGGGCCAAGGGACGGGCCCGGCCGATGGCATAGGCCACCTGAATTTCGCATTCCTCCGCAAGCCCCGCGGCCACGAGGTTCACCGCCACATACCGCGCATAGTAGGAGGCGGAGCGGTCCACCTTGGTCGGATCCTTCCCGGAGAAGGCCCCGCCGCCATGGGAGCCATAGCCTCCATAAGTGTCGGCGATGATCTTCCTCCCCGTCATCCCTGTGTCTGAAGCGGGGCCGCCGATGACGAATCGGCCCGAGGTGTTCACAAAAACTTTGGTCTCCTCGTCCATCCATCCGTCCAGGACCGGCTCCACCACGTATTTTTTGAGGTCCTCCCTGAGTTGCTCTAGCTCCACTTCCTCCGCGTGTTGGGCAGCTAAAAGCACGGTGTGCACGCGGATGGGGCGCCCGTTCTCATACTCCACGGTGACTTGGGTTTTCCCATCCGGGCGGAGGTAGGGAAGGCTTCCATCCTTGCGCACCTGGGCCAAGCGTTTGGCGAGTTTATGGGCAAGGACGATGGGAAGCGGCATGCGCTCCGGCGTTTCCGTGGTGGCATAGCCGAACATGATCCCCTGGTCGCCCGCGCCCAGCTGATCATGGGGATCGGTGGAACCAGCCTTGGCCTCCAGGGATTTCAACACGGCCTGGGCGATATCCGGGGATTGCTGGCGGATCAAATTGGCCACGGCACAGGAATCGGGGGAGATCCCGTACTCAGGGCGAATATAGCCCACGTCGTGCAAAACCCTTCTTGCAATCTCGCCGGGATTGATGCAGGCGGTGGTGGTGATCTCCCCGCCCACGATGATGAGGCCCTGCATGACGAAGGTTTCGCAGGCCACCCGGCCGCAGGGGTCTTGGGCAAGCACCGCGTCCAAGACGGCATCGGAAATGCGGTCGGCGAGTTTATCCGGATGGCCCTCGGTCACGGACTCCGCGGTTATGAGTTTCCTGAGCACTCTCACCTCCTTTCCCCACAAGTTGGCACAAGCCTACATCAAAGGCCCTCCATAGGCCAGGATCGGAAGCCCCTGGCACTTACGGTAAACTTGCGATTCAGCTAAACCCGAAGGAGGGTACATGGAACGCACGCTCGTTTTGCTCAAGCCCGATGCGGTACAGCGGAGGCTCGTGGGCCGCATCATCTCTCGGTTTGAGGAAAAAGGGCTTAAAATCGTGGGGCTCAAGATGATCCGAATATCCCGGGAGCTTGCGGAAAAGCATTATGCTGAGCACCGGGAAAAACCGTTTTATTCGGAGCTCGTTTCCTTCATCACCTCCGCGCCGGTGGTGGCCATGGTGGTGGAGGGGCCGAGGGCCGTGGAGGTGGTGCGAAAGATGATGGGGAAGACGAACCCCTTGGAAGCGGAGCCGGGCACGATCCGCGGGGATTACGGCCTCTCCGTGACCATGAACCTCATCCACGGCTCGGACTCCCCGGCTTCCGCGGCCCGGGAAATCGCCCTCTTTTTCCAGGAGGACGAGCTTTTGCATTATCAGACGAGCGATAGTGCTTGGCTGGGAGGCTGAAATGCCGCTTCCTCCGCGCTATAACCCGAACGAGGTCGAGCCCAGGATCCTGGCTAGCTGGGAGAAAAAAGGCTGGGTCTGTAACCCAAGGAGCGGGAAGAAACCTTTTTCCATCGTGATCCCGCCCCCAAACATCACGGGAAGGCTCCACATGGGCCATGCCCTCAACAACACCCTTCAGGATGTGGTCATTCGCTTCAAGCGCATGGATGGCTACGAGGCCTGTTGGTTCCCGGGGACGGACCACGCGGGGATCGCCACCCAAACCGTGGTGGAAATGGAGCTCCTGAAGGAGGGGAAAACCCGAAAGGAATTGGGGCGGGAGGAATTCTTGCGGCGGGTTTGGCAGTGGAAGGAGAAGTACGGGAACGAGATCGTGGAGCAGCTCAAGGCCCTCGGCTGTTCCTGCGATTGGTCCAGGCTCCGCTTCACTTTGGACCCCGGGCTTTCCCGGGCCGTGCGCACCGCGTTCGTCCGGCTTTATCGGGAGGGCCTGATTTACCGAGGCGAGTACATGATCAACTGGTGCCCCCGCTGCGAGACGGCCCTCTCCGACCTCGAGGTCGAACACGAGGAAATCCTGGGGAATTTGTACTTCGTGCGCTATCCCCTGGAGGGAGGGGGGTTTGTCACCGTGGCCACAACCCGGCCGGAGACGATGCTTGGGGATACCGCCTTGGCCGTGAACCCCCAGGATCACCGCTACCAGCACCTCATTGGAAAAACCGCGCTTCTTCCCGTCCTGGGCAGGAAACTGCCCATCGTGGCCGCGGAGGAGGTGGACCCGGGCTTCGGAACCGGTGTTCTCAAGGTGACCCCGGCCCACGATCCCGTGGATTTCCAGATCGGCCAGCGGTTGGGTTTGCCCGCGGTGAACGTCCTGAACGGCGACGGCACCATCAACGAGAACGGCGGCCCCTTTGCTGGGCTGGACCGCTTCCAGGCCAGGGAGGCCTTGGTGAAGCGGCTCCGCGCGGAAGGGCTTTTAGAGAAGATCGTGCCCTATCGCCACGCTGTGGGCCATTGCCAGCGCTGCCGCACCCAAATCGAGCCCATGATCTCCACCCAGTGGTTCGTGCGCATGAAACCCCTCGCGGAGCCGGCGATCCGCGTGGTGGAAGAGGGGAAAATTCAGTTCGTCCCGGAACGGTGGACCAAGCTCTATTTCGATTGGTTAAGGAACATTCGCGATTGGTGTATTTCCCGACAGCTTTGGTGGGGCCACCGCATCCCCGCTTGGTATGCCCCGAACGGGGAGATCATCGTGGCCATGGATGAGGAGGAGGCGCGAAAACTCGCCCGCGAGCGCTACGGCAAGGATGTGGAGCTCCGCCAAGACGAGGACGTCCTCGATACCTGGTTTTCCTCGGCCCTTTGGCCCTTCTCCGTCATGGGCTGGCCGGAGGAGACCGAGGACCTCAAAACCTTCTATCCCACGGACCTCCTCATCACCGGGTTCGATATCCTCTTTTTCTGGGTGGCGCGGATGGTCATGATGGGGCTCCATTTCCTGGGCGAGGTCCCGTTCCGGGAGGTCCTCATCACCCCCCTCATCGTGGACGAGCGGGGCCAGAAGATGAGCAAGACCCGGGGGAACGTGATCGACCCCATGGAACTCATTCAAAGCCACGGCGCCGATGCCCTCCGGTTCACCATGGTCCACATCTCCGGGAAAGGCCGCGCCGCCCGCTTCTCCCCGGCCCTCCTCGACGAATCCCGCGACTTTTTGAACAAGATCTGGAACATGGCCCGCTTCATCCTCACCAACACCGCGGATCTCCCAAAGGACCTGGCACTTTCCCGCCGGACCTTAGCCTGGGAGGACCGGTGGATCCTCTCCCGCCTCCAAGGGGTGATCGCGGGGGTTCGGATGCATCTGGAGCGCTACCTCTTCCACCTCGCGGCGGAGACCCTTTACCACTTCGTTTGGGGCGAGGTCTGCGACTGGTATCTGGAATTGGCGAAGGTGCGGCTCTATGGGGAAGACCCGGAGGCCCGGCGCACGGCCCAGCTCGTTTTGCGCAAAGTCCTTGTGGATGTAATCCATCTTTTGCACCCCTTCATGCCCTTTATCACCGAGGAGATCGGCAATTATTTGGGCCAGGAGGTCTCCCAGGGGGCTTATCCTAAAGCCGATGAGGCCCTCCGTGATCCGAAGGCGGAGGAGATTCTTTCCGCGTTCCAGGAGCTTGTGCGGGAGGTGCGGGCCATGCGCGCCGAGCTCGGCCTGGATCCGGCCAGGGAGTTGGACCTCGTGTTGACCGGCGGAAGCCAAGCCAAGTTGTTGGTGGAGGAGCTCGGCCTGGGTTTAGCTAGGCTAGCCCGGGCCCGCCCATCCTTCGATCCCAAGCCCAAAGCGATGAAAAACGCCGCCCGCGGCTTGGCCGGGGACATCCCCTTTTTCCTCGCCCTCCCCGGGGAGGTGGATTGGGGTGTTCTCCGGGAGCGCCTTATGCGGAACCTAAAGAAGGTGGAGGAGGAACTGGCAAGCGTTGAGGATCGCCTGGCCAATCGGGAATTTCGGGAAAAGGCTCCGGAGGAGGTTTTGGCGAAGTTCGAGGCCCAGGCCCGGGAGCTTCGGGCCCGCCGGGCCAGGCTCGCGCGGTTTTTGGAGGAATGAGCGTGGACCCGTGGGAGAGGCTTTCTTGGGAAGCCACGCCGAGTTTTGAACGGATGAAGCTCCTCCTTTCCCGTTTGGGCGAGCCCCAGGCGGGATTGCCCGTGATCCAGGTGGCCGGAACGCACGGGAAGACCTCGGTAATCTCCTTTTTGGAAGCGGTTTTCTGTGCGGCTGGGCTGCGGGTAGGGGTATGCACTTCCTTGGATCTCCCCAATCCCGCCGAAGCTTTAAGGTTCCAAGGGGAGCCGGTCCCTTCTTTAACCGTCTCCGCCCTCCTTTCCGCAGCCCTTGATCCCTGGGAGGAGTTCCTATTCGGCCCGGGGAAGCCCACCGTCCATGAGGCCCTCACCGCCGTGGCTTTGGCCCATTTCGCGCGGGCCCAGGCCGATCTCGTGGTTTTGGAGGCCTGCACCGGCCACCGCTGGGATCCCACGAATTTCGTGCGACCTTGGCTTTCCTTGCTCACCCGCGTGGAAGCGGGCGAGCGCACCGCGAGCCTGGCCTGGGAGGTGGCGAAGCTCGCCCGCCCCGGGGTTCCTCTGCTCACCACCGCTTTGGAGGATGAGGCTTTGGAAGCCGTGGCCCGAGCTTGCCGGGCCTCCGGAGCCGCCTTGGCCTTGGTGGATCCCGAGGATGTGGAGCTTTTGGAGCTCCGCTGGGACCGGGCTATCTGGCGTTCCCGCTCCGACCCCTTCACCTTGGGCCCCTTTGAAACCCCGTTTTCCGGGGTTTACCAAAGGGCGAACCTCTCCCTCGCTTTAGCCGGGCTTGCCGAGCTATTCGGGGGCCTCCCCCTCACCAGGGAAGCCGTGCGGGAGGGATTGAGCCAGGCTCGCTTGCCAGGGAGGTTCGAACTAGTTCATTCCCAGCCGTGGATAGTCCTCGATGCCGCCCAAGACATGGGGGCCGCCCAGGCCCTCTTGGAGTCCCTGGAACGGCTTCCCCCTGTTCCCGGACGGCGGACCTTGCTTTTGGCCCACAAAGAGGAACGCTTGGGGGAGGAAATGGGAAACCATTTGCGCCAAGCTTTTCAAGAGGTGAAACGCACTACGCCCCTAGAGCTTTTCTGGGAACTCCCAAAGGTTTTACGGGGACTTTGTGAGGATGATCTCCTTATGATCCTCGGGCCGCATCCGGTCCTGCGTGAGGTGAGGGATGTCGTCAAAAGCTCTTCTTGAGGAGGTCCGGGCCAAACCCCTTCCTCAGCATGTGGCCCTCATCATGGACGGGAACGGCCGGTGGGCCAAGGCCCGGGGGCTTCCCCGCACGGAGGGCCACCGCCGGGGCGCCTACACCGTGGAACGCATCGTCCGTTTCGTCGCCCAAGAAAAACTCTTCCCTTACCTCACGGTTTTCGCCTTCTCTACGGAAAATTGGGACCGCCCAAAGGAGGAGCTGGATTTCCTTTTCTCCACCCTTGAGGGTTTTGCCCGCGAGCGGACGGAGGAACTCGGGAAAAACGGGGTGGAGCTCCGCATCCTCGGCGATCTTTCGCCCTTCCCGAAAAGCCTTAAGGAGGCCCTCCTCCAAGCGGTGGAGCGGACGAAGGGCGGGAAAAACCTGGTTTTCACCGTGGCCCTGAATTTCGGGGGGAGGTGGGATGTGATTATGGCGGCCCGGCGGGCAGCGGAACTCGCGCTCCAAGGGAGGCTGCGCCCCGAAGACCTCACCCCCGAAAAATTCCGGGAACTCCTCCCCGGAGGGGAGCTTCCCGATCCGGACCTCATCATCCGCACCGGCGGGCATCAGCGTCTTTCCAATTTCTTCCTCTTCGAGGCCGCCTATGCTGAGCTCTACTTCACCAAAACCCTTTGGCCCGATTTCACCGAGGAGGAGCTCCTTTGGGCCCTCCAGGATTTCCAAGGCCGGACGCGGAACTTCGGCCGGGTGATGGCGTGAAGGACTTAAGGCTTCGGCTGCTCACCGCTTCCCTGGCCATCCCCACGGTTTTGGCCATTTTCTGGCTTGCTTGGCGGTTCCAGCAGGATTGGCTTGCGGCTTTGCTCCTTTCCGTGGTGGGGGTGGGGGCGGGTTGGGAATATTTGGGGCTCGTTTCGCGCCTTGGGGTGGCCCTCCCCAAGGAAGCTTTCCTCTTCACCATCCCCGCCTTCCTCTTCCTTCTCCTCCCCAAGGAAGGGGAGTACGCCTTCATTTTGGCCTTCGCCTTCGCCTATTTCCTCGTGATCTACAGTTTCTCCCGGCGCGGGACCCAGGAGGGCTTTTTGGCCTCCGCCACCGGGGTCTTCGGGCTCCTTTACATCCCCGTTATGCTCGGCTTCATCCTCGTCTTCCACCGCAAAGGCGGGTTTTGGCATGTCCTCCACTTCCTCCTCATCGTTTGGGGCTATGACACGGGCGCGTATTTTGTGGGAAGCCTTTTGGGCCGACATAGGCTATTGCCGCGGGTTTCCATCGCCAAAACCTGGGAGGGGGTGGCCGGCGGCCTCCTCCTTGCCGGGGTGGCGGGCCTCCTTTTGCCCCAGTTCTTGGCGGATCTAGGGCAAAAGTGGTCGGAGGCCCTCATCATGGGTTTCGGTGTGGGCGCCTTCGTGCAGCTTGGGGATCTCTTCGAATCTTTGGTGAAGCGGGCCGCGGGGGTGAAGGACACCGGCCGCTTTTTCCCCGGCCACGGCGGGGTCCTGGATCGAATCGATGGGATACTGGCTTCCGCTCCCGTCTACTTCTTTTTGGCCCACTATATCCTAGGCCTGTTCTAGCTTTTTCAGGACGGACTCCACCTTGGCCTTGATCCGGCCGGGCGGGGCTTCCCGGTCGTCGATCTTGATGAGGGTGGAAACGCGGCGGCACTTTTGCCGCACGGCCATGTGGCAGGCCTTGATCACCGCCATAACCTCGTCCCATTCCCCTTCGATGATGGTCCCCATGGCCGTAAGCTCATGGGGAAGCCCGCTTTCCCGCACGATCCTCATGCATTCCGCAACATAAGGGGAGAGGGACTCGCCCGCGCCGATCGGGGTGATGGAGAACTCCGCGAGGATCATCCGGCCCCCCTCACTTGAACGTTTTTGAACTTCGCCGGCGCCGCGCCGTGGCCCACCTGCATCACCTGGCCCGGCTCGCCCTTCCCGCAGTTGGGAAGGCCCCAAAGCCGCCACTCCTCCGGCCCGCAAATGGCCACACAAGAGCGCCAAAATTCCGGGGTGATCCCGGTGTAAAGGGCATTCTTGAGCATCCGCACCTTCTTCCCGTTTTTGATCTCCCAGGCGATCTCCGTTCCGAATTGGAAGTTCACCCGCCGATCATCGATGGACCAGGATTTGTTGGTCTCAAAGTAGATCCCGTATTCCGTTTCGGCGATGAGGTCGGAAAGGCGGCCTTTCCCGGGAAGGAGGTTGATGTTGGTCATGCGGATGAGGGGGATTCTGGCCCAGCTGGAGGCCCGGGCCGCGCCGCTGCTCCGGGGAAATCCCAGCTTACCCGCGGTCTCCCGGGAGGTGAGGTAACCCACGAAAATCCCTTCCCGCACGAGGTCCACCCTTTGAGCTTCTACCCCTTCGTCGTCGTAGCCGAAGGTGCCCAGCCCCCCAGGCGCGGTGGCGTCGGCCACGATGTTCACGATCTCCGACCCGTACTGAAAATTCCCGCGTTTCTCCAGGGTGAGAAAACTCCCGCCCGCGTAGGAGAGTTCTGTGCCCAAAACGCGGTCCAGCTCCGAGGGATGCCCCAAGGACTCGTGCACTTGCAAGGCCATCTGGGAGCCGTCGATGATGACGTCGAAGACGCCGGTGGGGCAGACCGGGGCGGAAAGGAGGGCCACGGCCTCTTCGCCGATCCTCTCCGCATTCTCCACGAGCCCCAAGGACTCGATGAATTCATAGCCAGCGTTGGCGAAATCGCCGCCGAAGGAGTTGGGAAAGCTGCGGCGCTGGATCTCCCCGGGTTTGGCGGCATAGGCCTCGATCCCCGCCCCGCAGCTTGTGATCACCTGGTGCACCTCCGTTCCCTCCGTATTCCCGAACCACTTCTCGATCCGCCAGGCGGACATGGACCCTTTGGCCATGGCCACGCCCTTCACCCGCAGGATCCGCTCCGCCGCGGAAAAAAGGAGGGAGAGTTTCTCTTGCATGGGCACGGAAAAGGGGTCCTTCTTCACCGGGGTCACATAGGTCCCATGGTGGACGGGCTCGGGGGCGAGCTTCACCGGCTCCCGCAGGAGCTTGGCTGTGGCCTTGGCGATGGCCAAAGCATGCTGCGCGGTTTTGCGGATGCCCTCCTCCGAGAGGTCGCTTGTGGCGGCAAAACCCCAAGCGCTCTTGTAAAGAACGCGGATCCCAATCCCCGCCGACTCCCGCCGGGAAAGGACCTCCACCTCCAGGTTTTTGGTACGAATGCTCTCCTCAACCCTCCGTTCAACCCGCACTTCCCCGAACTCTGCTCCCAAATCCCGCAACACCCCCAGCGTCAAACCCACGAGTTTTTCCATCCCCGCTCCTTCCTAAAAATGTGGTCGGGGCGACTGGATTTGAACCAGCGACCCCCTGCTCCCAAAGCAGGTGCGCTTCCAGGCTGCGCCACGCCCCGGCCTTTTGGAGTATAGCTTTGCCAAGAATGCGCGCAAAGCGGAAAATTTTCGCGTGGACCCCATTTCTTTGGCGCAAAAGCTTTTGTCCGCCGGCCCCATCTGCGACCATTGTTTGGGCCGGCGCTTCGCCCTCCTTCCCGGAAAGCTGGAAAACTTTGAACGGGGAAACCTCCTCCGCACAGCCCTGGGATTCAGCGCCGTTCCCGCCGAAAGTTGTTGGGTTTGCGGGGGCGTTTTTCTCCGGGTCCCCTTTTGGGCGGAAAAGGCCTGGGAGCTGGCCCGCGATTACGAGTTCAAAACATTCCTTTTCGGCGTCCACCTTTCCCCCCGGCTTGAGGCGGCCGAGGAGTTTTTGGGCGAAGAGTTCCCCTCCCCTTGGGCTGAGCCCATCCGCCGTCACCTGAACCGCTCTTTGGGCCAGGCCTTCGAAAGGTGCTTGCAAAGGGAAGGCCGCGCGGCCAGCGTGGACTACGCTCGCCCCGATATCCAATTCCTTGTGGACATTGAAAAGGACGCGGTTTTACTGCAAGTGAACCCGGCCATTTTTTACGGCCGGTACCGGAAGCTCGTGCGGGGGATCGCTCAAACTTCTTGGACCTGCCCCCATTGCCGGGGGAAAGGGTGCGAGGTCTGCGGGGGAACGGGGAAACTTTCGACGACCTCCGTGGAGGAGCTGGTGGTCCCCGTGTTCCTCGAGGCCACAGGGGGAACGGGCGGGAGTCTGCATGGAGCTGGTCGAGAGGATGCTGATGCCCGGATGCTCGGCCGGGGCCGGCCTTTTCTCCTCACCGTGGAAAATCCCCGCCGGCGGCGGATAGATCTCGCTTGGGTGGCCGCGGAGGTCCAGCGGCGCAGCGAAGGCGCCGTGGAGCTTTTGGACCTTCAGCCAGCCACGCCTGAGCTCGAAGAGAAGGTGAAAAGGGGGAAGTTCGCCAAGCGCTATCGGGCCAGGGTGATCCTCGCTGCGCCCGTTTCTCAAGAAACTTGGGAGCGCGCCCTTTTGGGGCTTGTGGGGGAGATCGCCCAGCGCACCCCGGCGCGGGTGCGGCATCGGCGGGCCGATCTTGTGCGAAAAAAACGCGTTTTCTCCGCGCAAGGCCGCCTCCTTTCCCAAACCGAAGCGGAATTGGAGCTCACCTGCGAGGCTGGCCTCTACGTAAAGGAGCTCATCTCCGGCGATCAGGACGGCACAAAACCCAGCCTCACGGAGCTCCTCGGGGTGGAGGCAAAGGTGGCCGAGCTCGACGTCCTGGATATCCTCGATGAGCCCGGCGTTGTGGACCAAAAAGAAGGGGGATAGACTCAGCCGATGCTCATCGAACTTCTGGAGGAGTACTTTCAGCGGGAGGAACCCCATCGGGAGCGCGATTATTTTTACGTCTCCGAAGTGGGGAAATGCCCACGCCAAATTTTCTATGCGGTGAAGGGATTCCCTCGGCCGCCCTTGGATGGCCAGACGGCGCGAAAGCTCGCGGTGGGCGAAGAGGCCCACCGCCGCATAGTCCAAGCCATGTACGAGTTGGGAATTGTGGTGGCCGTGGAGGCCCCCATCCCTCCGGGGGCCCTTTTCCACGGCCGGGCCGACGCCATCGTCTCCCTTTCCGGGAAGAACTACGTGGTGGAGATCAAAACCGTCCACCCTTATAACTTCGACCAGATGGCCATCGCTCCCCGACGCGATCACTATCTCCAGCTTCAACTGTACCTTCACTACCTGCAAATCCCGCAAGGGATCATCCTCGCGGAGAACAAGGCCACCCAGGAATTGCGGGAGTTCGTGGTGGAGCTGGACCGGCCGGAGGTGAACCGCGTCCTTGCGGAATTCGAGGCCCTAAGGGAGCTCATCTTCGTGCGGGGGGAACTCCCTCCCTTGCCCGACAAAACCGACTGGGAATATGACCAATGCAAGTATTGCCCTTTTGCGGACTTCTGCCGAAAAGATATGCGGGAAATCCCGCGGCCCGAAGCTTCACTAGAGGTGCCAGCGGAGCCCCCAGTGCTGCCTGAGCCTTACGAGCGGGAGATCCGGGTCCTCGGCCTTTTCGATGAGCTTTAACGTAAGAAAGTTTTGGTCGGGGAATATCGCCGTGGCTGAGGGAGCGCTAGCCGCGGGCGTGGACTTCTACGCCGGTTACCCCATCACCCCCTCTTCCGAGATCATGGAGCACATGGCCCGCGAGCTCCCCAAGCGCGGGGGCATATTTTTCCAAGCCGAGGACGAGATCGCCTCCATCTTCATGCTCATCGGGGCTTCTTGGGCCGAGGCCAAACCCATGACGGCCACAAGCGGCCCGGGCTTCTCCCTCATGCAGGAAGGCCTGGGGATCGCGGTGATGACGGAGACCCCCCTTTTGGTGGTGGATGTGATGCGCGCCGGCCCGGGAACAGGGCAGGCCTCGAAAGCGGCCCAAGGGGATCTCCTCCAAGCCCGGTGGGGGAGACACGGCGATCAGATCATCCCCGTCTTTGCTCCTTCCTCGGTCCAAGAATGTTTTGAGCTCACAGTTTTCGCGGTGAACGTCGCGGAGGAGTTGCGCACCCCGGTTATTCTCCTCTCCGACGAGCTTTTGGCCCACACCTGGGAGACCGTGCGGGTCCCAAAGGAGGTGGAGCGGGCGGAGCGGCCGCGGCCCAAGGACCACGAGCCACCTTTTGGCTCCGCTGATCCGCGGAGGGCCCCGCCCATGCCCCGCCTGGGCGAAGGCCACGCCCTCCTTGTCACCGCTTCTACCCACGACCCCTGGGGCCTGCGCCAAACCTCCGATCCCGCAGTACATAGGGAGCTTGTGGAGCGGCTTTGGGCGAAGATCTGGCTCAATCGGGAGAAACTTTCCCGCTACGAGGCGGTGGGCGTGGAGGAGGCGGAGGTGGGGATCGTGGCCTATGGGTCGGTGGCGCGCAGCGCCCTCGCCGCCAGAAAGCTCCTGGAAGGCAGGGTTCGCGTGGGGGTAGTGGTCCTCAAAACTCTGTGGCCTTTCCCGGAAGAACCCCTCGCCGAGCTTGCCCAACGCGCCAGGGCCGTCCTCGTTCCCGAACTGAGCTTGGGACAGCTCGTGTGGGATGTGGAGCGTGTGGCTAAGGGCTCTTGCCCCGTGGTGAGGTTCCCCAAAGTGGGTGGGGGGATCCCCATCTATCCTGAGGAGCTGGCCGAGAGGGTCGTGGAGGTGGCCAAATGAGTGGCCATCCTTTGCACCGCTTTTTGCGGCCGGAGGCCCTGCCCACCACGTTTTGTCCGGGCTGTGGGAACGGCCTTGTGGCGGGAGCCCTCCTGCGGGCCCTGAGGAGAGCTTCTTTAAATTTGGAGAAAACCGTGTTCGTCGCGGGGATCGGCTGCGCCGCCTGGATACCAAGCCCCCATTTCCGCGCGGATAGCCTCCATGTGGCCCACGGCCGGGCCATCCCCACGGCCTTCGGGATAAAACTCCGCCGACCTGAGCTAAACGTGATCGTAATCGGAGGGGATGGGGACATCGCGGGCATCGGCGGAAACCACCTCATCCACGCCGCCAGAAGGAATGCAGACCTCCTCGTGATCATGGTGAACAACCTCGTTTACGCCATGACCGGGGGGCAGGTGGGGCCGACCACGCCCCATGGTCTTCCCACTTCCACCACGCCCTACGGGAACCCCGAGCATCCCATGGATGTGGCGAGGGTGGTGGCGGCCGCGGGCGCCAATTACGTGGCCCGCTGGACCACCGCCCACCTCGGCGCACTGGAGAAGGCCCTCGTCAAGGCCTTGGGAAGGGAGGGGTTTCGCTTTGTGGAGGTGGTGAGCCAATGCCCGGCCCGGGTGGGAGGGCGGCTGGCCATGTCCCCCGTGGAGGCCATGAAGTGGCTCAGGGCCAGGGCCAAACCCATAGGCCGAGTTGGTCCAGAGGAGATCGAGGTCGGGGAATTCGCGGATTTGGACCGGCCGGGCCTCCTCAAAATCCTGGGGGAGAAAAGGGATGGCTGAGCTCCGTTTGCGCCTCTCCGGGATCGGTGGCCAGGGCGTAGTTTTTGCCGGAAGGCTCCTTGCCCAAGCCTTGTTTGAGGAAGGCAAAGAAATAGCCCTCCGCTACGCCTATGGGGCGGAGGTCATGGGCACACCAGTGCATTCGGAATTGGTGATCTCCGATGAGCCCATAATTTGTCCGTATTTCCACAAAGCCGATGTGGCGGTGGTTTTACATCCAAGGGCTCTGGATCAGGCCCTTTCCGCCCTTTCCCCTGGGGGCCTTTTGGTGGGGGATTCCACGGTGGCCGTGCCCAGGATGCTGAGCCGGGTGGAAGTGCGGCCGTTTGTAGCGCGGACGTCCAAGGGCCGGCCGGGCGATCCCGGGCGCCTCGCTCCCGTGGCGGCCCTGGGCTTTCTGGCCAAGCTCGGCTTTTTCCCGCTCGAGCCGCTCCTCCGCGCGGCCCAAAGGGGCCCGGCCGCCCAAGAAAACCTCGAAGCCCTCCGCCTCGGCTTCGACCTCTAAGCCCCAAGAGCTTTCGCCTGAGCTCTATTCAGGAAGGCGAAAAGGTGAGGCCGGGCAGCCTTTGCATTCCTTTTTATAGCGCGGGCATTCGGGGCAATAGGCCCCGCAGGGAGCGCGATCCCCTTCGGCGGGGGAGAGGCGCGGCTCCATGCGGAGGGGGAAGGCCGGCCGATCGGTGACGTAGACCGCGGCCCGCACCAAACCCAGGGTGATCTCCGGGCTTTCCGCCACCGCCTGAAGCCACCAGGCCCGCTCGTCCCGAAGATAAAACACGCCCACCACCATCCTCCCAAAGGCCGAAAGGAAATAGACGTATGGGCAGCCCGAGAAAACCTCGGCGATCTTCTCCGCCGCGGCCTCGGTGGGCGCCTCCCCCAAAAGGAGATAACACTTTTGCCCGCTCAGCGGTTCCGCCATAGCCAAAAAAGCTCCCCTATAGCCGGCGAAAAACGCCGGGAGAAATCCCCAAAGGTCTTGGGCTCCGGCTCGTTCCGCACGGTTACGTACGGTACCCGATAACCACGGATCGTCAAATACCCCGCCTCTTTGGGGGCGAGCTTTTCCCAATCGTCCTCCCCATAAGTTCTGGCCATCTCCTCCTCCGGGACGGAGTGGGTGAGGAGGCCATCGCGGCGATCGCGGTCGTATCGGTTGCGGTTGCGCCTGAGGGATTCCTCGTAGGAAACGGATAGATACAGGACGGCCCCGTCCGCCAAAACTGCGGAGGGGAGAAGGGCCAGGGCGTGGGCATAAGCCTCCGGCCCGCCGCGGGAGAACTCCACGATCACCGTCTCCCCTGGGCGCGCCGGTTCCTTCCGGATTCGCTCGCTGAGCCTGTGGAGGAGGAAATCCCAAAGGAGGGGGTTGGCCACGGCGTAATTCTCTTTAACGCGCCTAGAATGGAGCCTCCCCCGGCCCAAAAGCTCCCAAAGATCATCCTCCACGAACTTTTCCCAGAGGATGGGGAAATCATCCAGGACCCGCAGGGCTCCAAGGTGGTAGGCACAAGCCCGTTCGGTGGAGGGTAGCGCCCTTAAAAACTGGATGAGCTCGGTTTTCCCAGAGGCCGGGCGGCCGAGGAGAACTAAATAAGGGATGACTTCGGGAATGGGGTGCGGGGTATACCGCAGGCCCAAAATTTTTACGGTGGCTGCCACCACCTCCTCGGGAGGGCGATCCACGGGGATGATCTCCACGCGATCGCCGCGCCGGGCGTGCCAAGCGGAAAGCCAGCCGCTCATCCGCCCCAGGACCTCGGCGGGCACGGTGTAGCGGGGGTCGCCCCGGGCCTTTTGACGCAAAAGGGAGACCTCCAGAGGCGCTTCAAAGCGCAGAAAAAGGTCGGGCCAGAGGATCTCCTGTTCCCGGCGGGAAAAGGCCTCGAGGAAGGATTGATCGCCCAGGGCCGCGGAGTAGGCGGCGTGCACCCCCAAATGCGACTCCTCCAGGACCATGCGGCCCTCGGCCAAGGCCGCGCGGATCAGAGCCTGGCGCGAGGGCCACGCCTCCCAAAGGGCTTGGGCGAGCCTTTCTCGGTCCCGAAGGAGATCGAGCCCCTCCCGCTCGGCCACCTCCTTCACCAACTCGGGAAGGATGAGGAGATCCGGAAAATAAAGGCGGAGGAGGGCGAGGACCTCGCTTTTTCCCAAAGCCGGCAGGCCTTCCACCGCGGCGTACATAGTAAAAAGAAATGGGCGGAGGAGGACTTGAACCCCCGACATCTCCCCCGTGAAGGGAGCGCTCTACCTGCTGAGCTATCCGCCCGCATTTTCGCATTTTAGGGGGAGGGGGAGGGAGGCTCAACCCTTGAGGGAACCGGCCAAAAGCCCCCTCATGAAGTAGCGGCCGAGGAAGATGTAGACCAAAAGGGTGGGCAGCGCGGCAAGGAGGGCCCCGGCCATCTGCACGTTCCATTCCACGATAAACGAGCCGGCCAAGTTATTGAGGGCCACGGTGACCGGCTGCACCGCCGGGTTCTGGGCCACGGTGACCGCGAAAAGGAAGTCGTTCCAAATGGAGGTGAATTGCCAGATGAGGACCACGGCGAAGCCCGGCAGGGAAAGGGGGAGCATGATCCGCCGATAAACCCCCAAAAGCCCAGCCCCATCTATCCGCGCCGCCTCCACCAGCTCCTTGGGAACCGTGGCGTAATAGTTGCGAAAGATCAGAGTGGTGATGGGGATCCCGTAGATCACATGGGTGAGGATGAGGCCGGGGATGCTGCCATAAAGTCCAATGCTCCTTAGGGTTTGAACCAAAGGGATCAGGATGCTCTGATAAGGGATGAACATGCCGAAAAGGGCAAGGGTGAAGAGGGTGTTGGCCCCGCGGAATTGCCAGCGCGCGAAAATATAGCCGTTGAGCGACCCCAAAGCCGCGGAGATCACCGTGGCCGGGATCACCATGATGATGCTATTGAGGAGGTTTGGACCCAGGCCCTGGTATCCCATCCCGCCAAAAAGGGCCCGGCGAAAACTCTCTAAAGAAAAAGTGCGGGGCGGATCCCACATCCGATAGAGATTGACCTCGGCAAAGCTTTTGAGACTGGTGACCACAAGCACATACACGGGCATAAGGTAGTAAACGGCGAAGGCCGCAAGGACCAAATAGAGGAGAAAACGAGCGGGGTTGAACCTCACGCCTCCACCTCGCGCCGCAAGCTATAACGCAGATAGGGGATGATGAGGAGGGAGACGATCACCAAAAGGATCACCGCGATGCCAGCCCCTTGGGCGAAACGGTTGGCTCGGAAGGTCAATTCCCACATGAAATAGGCGGGAACATCGCAGGAGTAGCCCGGACCGGGACCGGTCATGGCCACCACGAGGTCGTAAATTTTGAGGGAAATATGGCCAAGCACGATCAAAGCCCCAAAGGTTATGGGCCGCAAAAGGGGGAGGACCACGAACCGGTAAATCTGAAGCTCCGAGGCGCCGTCAACCCGGGCGGCCTCCCGAAGCTCCTCGGGAATGCCCCGCAGGCCCGCTAAATACATGGCCATGACGTATCCGGACATCTGCCAAACGGCGGCGATGGCCACGGCGATGATCCCAATGCGCGGATCCGTGTACCAGCCGGACTTCAAAAACCCAAGGCCCATCATCTCCAAAAGGAGGTTGATCCCCGTGCTCCCCATCTGGGGGCTTCCGGGGTTGAGGAGCCACCGCCATACCACCCCGGTCACGATGAAGGAAAGGGCCAAAGGATAAAGATAAATCGTGCGAAAGAGGCCCTCGGCTTTTATCCGCCGGTCCAATAAAACCGCCAAAAGGAAGCCCAAAATCAAGGAACCGCCCACAAAAAGGCCCGTGAAAACCCCGAGGTTGCGCAAAGTGATGACGAACCTGGGGTTCTGGAAAAGGCGGAGGTAATTGGTGGCCCCGACGAAGGTGTAATCGGGGAACAGTTTATTCCAGTTGGAAAAGGAAACATAAGCGGTGAGCCCGATGAAGCCGTAAACGAAAACGAGGATCGCCAGGGCCGAGGGGAGGACGAGGATGATACTGAGCAGGGTTTCGCGCTTTATTCTCCGCCGCATGACAAGAAAAAGGGGCCCGGCCTTGTGACCGGGCCCCTCTTCCCAGCCCGTTACTTGCCCAACGCGGCCTGGGCCGCGGCCACCAACGCCGCCTGAGCGCTCGCCACGTCCCTGGTCACAAGGAAGAGGTTAATGGCGTCCTTGAAATCCACGACCCAGGACTCGGGGGCAGCCGCGCCGTGCATGACGCTGGGCACGATGGCGTCCCGAGCCCAGTCCTCCATGCAGGACTGGAGGTAGGGGTTGAACTGGGCTCTCTCCGCGGGGGTGATGTCCGTGCGGGCCGGGATGGAGCCTTTGCGCATGTTGAAGGCGATCTGGCCGGCTTTGGAGCCGCAAACCTCAAGCCAGCCGATCACGTTGATGGGGTTGGGAGCGCGCTTGGGGAAGGCAAAGGTGTCGGAAAGAGCATCGAACACGCCCTTGGTGCCGGGAACCGGGGCCCAGCCCACATCCACGCCCTTGGCCATGAACCAGCCCATGGCCCAGTCGCCCATGATGTTCATGGCCCCGCGGCCGGCCGCGATGTACTCCAGCACCGTGTCCCAGGTGTGCGCAGAGTAATCGGTGTTCACGTAGTCCAAGATCTTCTTCAGGATCTCCAGGGCCTTGGTCACGCCCGGATGGGTCCAGGGAGTCTTGCCCGTCCAAAGCCCGCGGTACTCCTCGGGGGTGAGGGTGCTGACGAGGATGGTCTCAAAGAGGTGCGGGGCCTCCCAGCCGCCGGCGTTGGCCAAAGTGATGGGGACAATGCCCTTGCCCTTGAGGAAATCGCAGACCTGGAAGAACTCAGCCCAGTTGGTGGGCGGGGTGAGGTTGTATTTGGCAAAGATTTCCTTGCTATACCAAAGGACGTTGGCCCGGTGGATGTTGACGGGCACGCCCCAATAATGGCCCTTGTACTGCATGAGGGCGAGGAGATCCGGCGGGAAGACCTTGTCCCAGCCGAAAATGGAGTAGAGGTCATCCAAGGGGCGCAGGTATTCCTCGGGGCTATAGCCCTCCACCTCGAGCCCGGCGTGGAGCTGGAAGGTATCGGGCGGATCGCCGGCGATGAGGCGCGGTTTGAGCACGGCCTTGAAGGCGAAGCCGGCGCCGCCAGCCACGGTGGCGTTCACGATGACCACATCCGGATAGCTTCCGCGATAAAGCCCAAACAGGGCCTCCAATCCCTCGGCCTCGCCGCCGGCCGTCCACCACGAGCCCACCACCAGCTTCCCCCCGCCGAAGAGATCCTCGACCCTTTTGGGATCCCAAACGGCCAGGAAGGCCTTGGCCCACGTCTCTTCTGGGATCCAAACCTTGGCCCCGCTGGGCAAGACTTCGTCCAAGCGGGAGATGCGGGCGAAAGTTCCGTCCACCAGGGATTTGCTGTTCGTGGCCCTCATTATGGCCGGAGCATAGGAAGCATCGCCGAACACGGCCAAAGCTATATCGCTAGGAGTGGAAGCCTTGTCGAGGACCAAGGGACTACCAGCCTGAGCGAACCCCAAAAGCCCAAACGCCGCCAACGCCGCTAAAACCGTTCTGAATTTCACTTGGCACCACCTCCTCGGAATTGTTCCCAGAACAAAACTTTTGCCGATCCCACCCCCTTCCTGCCCGTGACCTCGCATTAAATTTTACCGAGAAATTAACCCTCCTCCAGCTCGGAGAGGAGGGCGGAGAGGGACTCACCTTCCTTTTTCCTGGTGATTTCCACAAGGCCGAGTTTAGTGATCTCGATGAAGTCCGCCGGGACCCGATCCTTTTTGAGCTCCTCCTTCAAGGTGGCGATGACCTTCTCCCGGTCCTTCTCGTTGGCCATGTCCACGAAGTCCACGATGATGATGCCCGAGATCTTCCGGAGCCGAAGGATGCGGGGGATGAGGCGGGCCGCCTCCACATTGGTATTGAGGATGGCCGCGGCCTGGTTTTTGTGCTTCACATCGGAGCCGGTGTTCACATCGATGGCGGTGAGGGCCTCGGTCTCGTCCACGGTGATGAACCCCCCGCCTTTGAGGGGGATCTTCCTCTGCATGGCCTTCGCCAGCTCCTCCTCCACCCCGTAGCGAGCGAAAAGGGGGATGGTTCCCCGATAAAGGCGCACCCGGCCCTTGAGCTTCCCCAAGTGAAGGTAGTCCAGGAAATCCAAAACCTCTTGATAAGTGGGCTCGTCGTCCACAATAACGGAATCCACATCCTCCAAAAATCGATCGCGGATGACGGAACGCACGAGATCGGGGGGCGTATAGAGGAGTTTGGGCGGGGAGCTTTCCTCGGCAAGCTCCTGGATCCCCTTCCATAAGCTCAAGAGGTATTTGAAATCACGCTCCAGATCTTCGGGGGAGGCGTGGAGGGCGGCGGTGCGGGCGATGAGCCCTGTGCCCGCGGGCTTGAGCTCGTGGGCGATCTGGCGGAGCCGCCGGCTCAGCGCCCGATCCTCGATGCGCCGGGAAATGCTTACCCGCTCCTCGGTGGGGAGGAAGACCCAATAACGGCCAGGGAGGCTGAGTTTTGTGGTGGCCTGGGGGTTTTTCTCCCCCACCCCCTCCCGCCGCACTTGGACGATTATGCTCTCCCCGGGTTTTAGGAGCTTTTGAATGGGGGGGATGCCCCGGCCGGGTTCGAATCCTTTGGCCTTGAAGATCCCCTCGTGGAGCTCATGGGCCGCGAGGAAAAGGGGTTTTTTCTCCCCCACCTGGACGAAGGCCGCGCCCATCCCCGGGAGAACCGTCTCCACCTTGCCCTTATAGATGTTCCCCACCAATGGCCGGCGGTCCGGAAGCTCAAAATGGACCTCTACAAGCTCGCCATCCTCGATGATGGCCACCCGCTTCCTCGGACCTTGGGGCGTGGTCTCCACCGTGATGAGGATGTGATTCCCCTTTATCGTGCCGACCTCCTTGCCGCTGGGCCTAAGTGGGCACCACGAGCCGGCTCAGGTCGGCCACCCGGAGGAAAAGGCGGGAAAGGGCGAGGAGGAAACCCAAGCGGTTCTCCCTCAATTTTTGGTCCTCACACATGACGAGGACATCGTCAAAATATCGATCGATCGGGCTTTTCAAACCAAGAAGAGCTTCCAGAGCCTGGGCGGGCTGATGCTGAGCCAAGGCCCTCTCCACCCGCTCCTTGGCCTCAAGGTAAGCCTGCCAAAGGGCGTTTTCCGCTTCCTCTTGAAAGAGGCCGGGATCGAAGCCTTGGATCTCGTGGCCGCGGGTGATGTTCCGCACGCGGCTGAAGGCCAAGGCCAAATCGGAAAGCTCTTTTCGCCCAACCAGGGCCTGCAGGGCTTGGGCTCGCTCCCAAACCCCAAGGAAATCCCCATCCATCTCAAAAAGCACGGCTTCCGCCACATCGTAAGAGATGCCCCTTTCCTCCAGGGCCGACCGCAGGCGTTCCCAAAGGAATTTCTTCACCGTTTCCGCCGGCTCAGTGCCCGGATATGCGGGCCGAACCTCCTCGATCACCCGGAAAAGTTGCAGCCGCAGGCCTTTTTCTAGGATAAGCCTGACTATGGCGCTCCCCCGCCGCCGCACCCCATAAGGATCCCGGGAGCCGGTGGGCACCTCGCCCACGCAGATCGGACCTATTACCCCGTCCAATTTGTCCGCGAGGCTGAGGGCGATCCCCAAAGGGGTCTGCGGGAGCTCATCCCCCTTCCCCCGCGGACGGACGTGCTCGGAAATGGCCGCGGCCACCTCCGGCCGCTCCCCATCCAAGCGGGCATAGATCCCGCCCATCACTCCCTCGAGCTCCGGGAACTCCCGCACCATCACGGTAAGAAGATCCGCTTTGCACAAAAAGGCGGCGCGGTCCAGGAGATCCTGAGGGAGGGAAAGCTCCCGGGCCAAGGCCCGGCAAAGGGCGCGGATGCGCTCCACCCGATCCCAAACGGTCCCCAGGCGTGCCTCGTACACAATCCCTTTCAGTTCAGGAACCCGACTCTCCAAGGTCCTTCGGCGGTCCTGGGCGAAGAAATCCATGGCGTCCCGGAGGCGGATCCCCACCACCCGTTCATAACCCCGGCGGATGACCTCAGGATTCCCCTCGCCCTCGGCGAAGCCGAGGAAAACCTCGGCGATCTCGCCCGCGCGGGTGAAGGGCACGAATTTCCCCTCCTCCCGCAAGGCGGCCACCACCACCGGCTCGGGAAGGCCCAGGAATTCCCGGGGGATCCGGCCCACCACGGGATTCGGCCACTCCGTCTGGCCGAGAATCATGGTCCAGAGGTCTTCGGAGAGGGCGGCTTTGGCCCCGTATTCCTCCTCCACGGCCCGAATGGCCTCCCTTAAGATCCCGGCGCGCTCCTCCGGATCGACAATAACGCGGACCTCCTTCATTTTGGCCACGTATTCCTCGGGCTTGGCGAGGGCGAGGGAGCGCCCGAAGAACCGATGGCCAAAAGTTTTGCGACCCGCGGAAACCCCGGCAAGCTCGAGGGGGATAATTTTGTCCCCCAAAATGGCCACCACCCAGCGGATGGGGCGGAGGAAGGGCATCCCCCCATCCCAGCGCATGAACTTCGAGCAGGGGATGAGCCGCACCGCTTGGGGGATGATCTCCTTTAAAATTTCCTCCGCCGGGCGCCCCGGGCGCCTCAGCCTGAGGAAAAGATATTCTTTTTCTCCAACCCTTTTGCGCACAAGATCGGCTGGGCCAGCCCCGTAGCGGCGAAGGAAGCCTTCCGCGGCGGGCGTGGGGTTCCCTTGAGGATCCAAACCCACGGAAACCGCCGGGCCCCGGACCTCCTCCACCGCATCCTCTTGGCGCTCGGCTAAATCCTCCAAAAGGAGGGAAAAGCGCCGCAGAGTCCAAAAGAGGCGGGCTTTGCCGAAGGAAAGGCGGGCCTCCCTGAGCCCGGAGAGGAGATTCTCGCGGAAGCTTTGGGCGATGTCCGCCGCCTCCTCGGCGGGCAGGTCCTCGACCCCGATCTCAACCAAAAGCGCCGGCACGCACCACCTCCGCCAGGTAGACCTCGGCGCAGGCCCGGGCCAAGGCCCGCACCCGGGCTATGTAGCTTTCCCGCTCCGCGGTGGCCAAAGCCCCGCGGGCATCCAAAGTGTTGAAAAGGTGGGAACAACGGAGGGTGTGATCGTAAGCTGGGTACACCAGGCCCAAGGAAAGGCATTCCCTGGCCTCGGCCTCATGGAAATCGAACATCGTTCTCGCTCGCTCCACCGAGGCCTTCTCGAAGTGATACACGCTGAATTGGCGCTCGCGCTCGCGGAAGAGCTCCCCATAGGTGAGCCATCCCGCCCAGCGGAGATCGAAGGCGGAATCCACGCCCTGAAGGAACAGGGCGATCCGCTCAAGGCCGTAGGTGAGCTCCACGGAAACGGGATCCAAATCCACCCCGCCCATCTGTTGGAAATAGGTGAACTGGGTGATCTCCATCCCGTCGAGCCAAATTTGCCAACCCACGCCCCAGGCGCCGAGGGTGGGGGATTCCCAGTCATCGTGGGAAAACTTCACATCGTGCTCCCGGAGGTTGAGGCCGATGGCCTCCAGGGAGCGAAGGTACAGATCCTGGATGTCCGCGGGTGGAGGCTTCAGGATGACCTGGTACTGGTGGTGGAGGCCGAAGCGGATGGGGTTTTCGCCGTAGCGGCCGTCGGCGGGCCGGCGGGAGGGCTCCACATAGGCCACCCGCCAGGGCCGCGGGCCCAACACCCCAAAGAACGTGGCGGGGTTGAACGTGCCCGCGCCCTTCTCCAAATCGTAGGGCTCCACGATGGCACAGCCTTCCCTCCGCCAAAAGTCGTGCAAAGCGAGGATGAGGTCCTGGAAGGTCTTCATGCGCTTTTGGCCACCTCCACCACTTTGGAAAAAGCCGCGGGGTCGCGGATGGCGAGCTCCGCGAGGACCTTCCGGTTCAAGCCCACCCCGGCCTTGCGCAGGGCGCCCATGAAGCGGGAGTAGTTGAACCCATAGGGCCGAACCGCTGCCCCGATGCGGATGATCCAAAGGCGGCGCATATCCCGCTTGCGGAGCTTGCGGGAAACGTAGTGGTGGCGGAGGGCCTTGAGGAGCGATTGCTTGGCGATGCGGTAACAGTTCTTGCGCTTGCCCTTATAGCCTTTGGTCATGTCCAGGATCTTCCGGCGACGGCGGGCATGCTTAACCCCTCCGGGAACGCGCATTTTTCCCTCCTTCAGATCCCCAAAAGCCGGCGCATGAGCTTTTTGTTGGCGCCGGTGACCTCCACGGGCCGGCGGGCCGCCCGCTTGTACTGGGCCCGCTTCTTCGTGAGTTTGTGGACGTAGCCGGCCCGGCGGTGGAGGATCCGGCCCGTGGCCGTGACCTTGAACCTCTTTGCTGAGGCTTTGTGGGTCTTCCCTGGCTTCATTTGGAACCTCCTTTTCGGGGAAGGGGAGCAAGGAGGATCTCCAGGTTGCGGCCGCGCTCGGTCGGGTCCTGCTCGACCTTCGCCAGATCCTGGGTGAGCTCGGCCACCCGCGCCAAAAGCTCCTTCCCCTTCTCGATGTGGATGATCTGGCGACCTTTGAAGAACACCACCGCCCGCACCTTCATCCCCTCCTCCAAAAACTCCCGAATCCGCTGGACCTTGGTCCGGAAATCGTGTTCCCCGGTCTGGATGGTGAACTTGATCTCCTTAACTTTACCGGCCTTGGGCTGTTTTTTCTCCCTCTTTTGCAACTGGTACCGGTACTTCCCGAAGTCCACAATTTTACAGACCACGGGATTGGCCTCCGGGGCCACCTCCACCAGGTCCAGACCGCGCTCTTTTGCCATGCTCAACGCCTTTTCCAAGGGGACAACCCCCAGATTCCTCCCGTCGCTGTCGATGAGCAAAACCTCTTTGGCCTGTATTTGCTCGTTTACTCTGAACTCCCGCTTAATGTGCCGACCTCCTTCCCTCGCCTATTCTAGGGGCGAGGTCTTCCGGGCGCCATAAAGGCCGTGTTCGCGGATGAAGCGGTCCACGGCCGCGGGCACGAGCCCTTTCGTGGGCAGTCCCAACCGATAGCGCCTCCGCACCTCCGTGGAAGAGAGGGCGATGGGCTCCATCTCCAAAAAGTGAATCTCAGCGCGATCAAACGGAGGTTTCCGAAAAACCGCAAGATCCACACCCGGCCGGGGAGCAACGATGAAGGGACACAGGGTCAAAAGCCTCTGCCAATCGTGCCAAATTTCTATTTGGGAGAAAATATCGGCTCCTACGATGTAGGCCACCCCCTCAGGATGCTCTTGCTTTAGGAGGGCGATGGTATCCACGGTGTAAGCGGGGCCGGGCCGATCCAACTCCACCCTGGACACCGAAAGCCCGGGGTTCCCGGAAATCGCCAACTTCACCATTTCGTAGCGCAGCTCTCCGGGGACCCCATCGGCCACTTCCCGGTGCGGCGGTTGCCCCGTGGGGATGAAGAGGACCTCCCGCAAGGCGAATTGGCGCAAGGCTTCCTCCGCGACCCGCAGGTGCCCAATGTGGACGGGGTTGAACGTTCCGCCGAAAAGCCCAATCCTACCCGCTAAACTCAAGGGTTTTCCCTCCGATTTTCACCGGGGTCCCCGGTTGTAACCCCCGCCGCCGCAGCGCCCTCACCACCCCTAGCCGATCCAATTCGTCCCAAAGGTATTCCCGGGCATCGGGGGTGGAGAGATCCAGCCGGCCCACGAGGCCCTCCACCGCTGGGCCCCTCACCTCCCAACCCTCCTCCCCCTGGATCACCTCGTAGGGAGGTGGCCCGGGGGTGAGGTCCCAAACCTTTCTCCGCGGCCGCTCCTCCACCTCCTGGGGAAGGGCCGAAAGCCTTTCCCACAAAACCCCAACAAGCTCCTTTACCCCTTCCCCGGTGAGGGCGGAAACGGGATGCAAAACTATCCCCTCTTTGGCAAACCGCTCCTTTTCCTTCTCCACCTGGTCTTTGGTGAGGAGATCGATCTTGTTCCCCGCCACGATTTCCGGTTTTCGGCTGAGCTCCTCCCAGGCCGCGAGCTCCTTACGGATGGTGAAATAGTCGGAAAGGGGATCGCGGCCCTCCGTCCGGGCGAGGTCCACCATGTGCAAAAGGATTTTGGCCCGGGCCGCATGGCGCAGGAATTTATCCCCCAAACCCCTGCCCTCATGGGCCCCCTCGATGAGCCCGGGCAGATCGGCCATGACAAAGCTTTTCGTCTCGTCCACCCAGACCACCCCTAAATTGGGAACGAGGGTGGTGAAAGGATAAGCCGCCACCTTGGGCTTTTTGTCAGAAACCCGGGCCAGGAGGGAGGATTTCCCCACGTTGGGAAAGCCGATGATCCCCACATCGGCAAGGAGGCGCAATTCCAGGCGGAGCCAGCGTTCCTCCCCGCGTTCCCCGAATTCTCGAATGCGCGGGGCTTGTCGAACGGAGGTCACGAAAGACCGGTTGCCCCGGCCGCCCCGGCCGCCCTTGGCCACCACCACCTCCTGCCCCTCCTCCACGAGGTCAGCGAGGATCTCCCCGGTGTGCAAATCCCGGACCACCGTGCCCACCGGAACAAAAATGACCAGGTCCTCCCCGCGCTTCCCTTGGCGGTTATTGGGGCCACCGGGGCCGCCGTCCTCGGCCCGAAAATGTACCTGCTGATGAAAATGGGAGAAGGTGTTGACCGAGCGACTGGCCCGGAGGATCACGTCACCACCGTCTCCGCCGCAGCCGCCGTCCGGGGATCCTTTGGGGTTATAACGGGTGCGATGAAAGCTGATGATCCCATCCCCGCCTTTTCCCGCGGCTACATGGATGACCGCTTCGTCGAACTGCACGCGACGATCCTATTTCCCCTCCCCCAGAGGGATCACGTTCACGTAGATGCGTTTGTGGCCGGCGAATTCCACAAGGCCGGTGGTGGTGGCGTAGATGGTGAAGTCCCGGCCCATTTTCACCCCGCGGCCGGGGTAAAACTTGGTCCCCCGCTGGCGGACGATGATGCACCCGGGCCAGACCAGTTCCCCGCCGAACCGCTTCACCCCCAGCCGCTTCCCCGGGGAATCGTGGACGTTTTGGGTGGAACCGCCGCTCGCCTTGTGCGCCATATCCCGTCACCTCCTAGACGAGGACATCGAGCCCCACTTCCCGCACGGCTATCTTGCCGGGCCGATCCTGGGCCAGGGCCCGGAGGCCCAAAACCATGGTCTCCATGATCGCGTCGATCTCCCGATCCAAAAAGAGGTCGGACCGGTCCACCCGGAAGCGGAGGACCGAGCCCTCGCGGGAGACCTCGGGATCGAGGTGCAGGTAATGCTTCATCCCCAGGATGGGGGCCTCCACGAGCATGCTCGCGGCCAACCCCTCCGGGGAATCATCCCCATAGAGGGTGACCACCTGCACCCGCCCCTCGTCGTCCCGCTCGATCAAAACCTCAACCATCGCTCTCCCGCTCGATGGCCAAAATCCTCGTGCGCATGAAGGGCTGGCGATGCCCCTTCTTGCGCCGATAGCCCTTTTTGGGCATGAACTTGAAGATTATGACCTTGGGGAGTTTCCCCACCTCCAAAACCTCCCCCACCACGCGCACCCCCCGAAGGTAGGGCCGGCCCACCTCCACGCGCTCGCCGTTTCGGAAGAGCAAAACCCGATCAAAGGTGATCCGCTCGCCCGCTTGAACCCCGGGGATGAGCTCGTGGACCACCTCCAGGCCGGGCTCCACGAAATATTGCTTGCCACCTATCTCCACGACGCCGTACATTGGTCACCTCGCCAAAGTTTTCCGCGCTCAATCCTACCGAATCCGCGCGCCCGGTTCTACTTCCCGGTCCGGACCAATCAGGGCCAACGTCCCATCCGAGGCGGCGAGGATCATGCCTTCGGAGCGGATGCCGCGGATGGTGGCGGGTTTCAGGTTTGCCACCATGGCCACCAGCTTCCCCCGCAGCTCCTCGGGTTTGTAGTGTTTACGGATCCCCGCCACCACCTGGACCTGCCGATCCCCCAGGTCCAGGATGAGTTTTAGGAGCTTATCGGCGCCGGGCACCTCCTCGGCGTGCACGATCCGGGCCACCCGGAGATCGATCCTCCCGAACTCCTCGATCGACACCAAACCCTCTTCCTTCATCATCGCATACCTCCGCTTCAGATCATCAATATCCACGTGGGCCAAAAGCGGGCGAGGCTGAGCGGAAAGCCGGATCCCCGCGCATCCCTCTTCCACCTCGGAGAGCCTCGCCTCCTTTATTCCCAAAAGACCAAAGACCTCTTGAGAGAACATGGGGACGAAGGGCTCAAGGAGGATGGCCAGGGCTTTGACGATGTGGGCGGCGGAGGCCACGGCCTCCTCGTCCCCGGTGGCCCAGGGAGCACGGCTCTGGAAAAAGCCGTTTCCGAAATTGGCGAGCTTCGCCACCGCCCGTAGGGCCGGGGCCAGCTGCCCGCCGCCCACTGCTGCGCAAACCTCCCGCAGCGCTCCTTGGATCTCCTCCCGCACCGCGGAGAGGGTGGGCCGATCTGGGACAACCCCGTCGTGTTTGTTCCAGATGAAGGAGAGGACTCGGTGGATGAAGTTCGCGATGTTATCCACGAAGACGCCGTTGATCGCTTTGTCCAATTCCGCCCAAGAGAACTCCACGTCCTTCGTCTCCGGCCGGTTGTAAAAAAGGTAAAACCGCCAGTAGACAGGGGGCAAAAGCTTGAGGGCCTCGTCAGCGAAAACCCCGATCCGCCGGGTTTTGGAAAACTGCTCCCCCCCTTCCCAATTCAGGTACTCGGTGGCGGAGATCTGGTCGGGGAGATGGAAGGGCCTCCCCGTGGCCAAAAGGAGGGCGGGCAGGATCACCGTATGGAAGGGGATGTTGTCCTTCCCTTGGGTGTAGATCTGCCAAACCTCGTCTCCGTACCAGAAGTCCTTCCAGCGGTCCTCCTCGCCGCGGCGGCGGAAATATTCCACGGTGGCGGAGAGGTACCCGAGGACGGCCTCGGCCCAAACATAGATCACTTTTCCTTCGGCGCCGCGGAAGGGCGCGGGGATCCCCCAAGCGATGTCCCTGGTCACCGCCCGCGGCCGGAGCCCCTCCTCGATCATCCGCTCCGTGAAAAGCTTGACGTTCCCTTGAAAAGCGCGGCTGCGCACGTACTCCAAAAGTTTTGGCCGGAGCTTCTCCAAGTCCAAGTACCAGTGGCGCGTGGGCTTGCGCACGACCTCGGTGGACCCACAAAAGGCGCAGCGCGGGGAGATGAGCATCTCCGGCTCCAAAAGGGCCCCACAGGCATCGCACTGGTTCCCTTGGGCATAGGGATAGCCACACTTCGGACAAGTTCCGATGATGAACCGATCGGCCAAGAACCGCCCGCAAGAACGACAAAAAGCGCGCTCTTCCTCCTGGGAGAAGATGTAGCCATTTTCCTCCATCTCCCGAAAGAGCGTGGTCACCATCTCTTTGTGGACCGGGCTTTCGGTGGTGGTGTAGTTGTGGATATCCACAGCGAATTCCCGGAGGATGCGGACTATTTCCTCATGGACGCGGCTGGCGAGCTCGGCCGGGGTCAGGCCCTGGCGATGGGCCTCGTACTCGATCTTGGTCCCATGGGCATCGGTCCCAGAGACGTGGAGGACCTCATACCCCGCCAGGCGATAAAAGCGGGTGAAAGCGTCCCCGGAGAGGAGGCAGCCGATGAGGTTGCCCAAATGGGGCACGCCCGAGCCGTAGGGCCAGGCGCTGCACACCAAGATCCTTTTGGCATTGGGCAGCACTTCCTCCCTCCGATGGGGGCGATTATAGCCAACATGGGGGTGAGGGCTACGGTAAACTATGGGCCGTGCGGCCGCCAACCATTGGAAAAGAGTTAGTGGTGCGAACGGAAAACCGCGTCGGCCTTCTTGCGGATATCGCCAAGCTCCTTTCTACTCAGGGGATCAATATCCTTGCCGTCGCGGTTTTCGTCGTCGGAGAGGAGGCGGAACTGCACCTTGTGGTGGATGCCCACCATTACGCCTTAGAGAGCCTGCGGGATGCGGAATTCCCCACGGAGGAACGGGAGGTGGTTCTCGTCACCCTCCCCAACCGGCCGGGCTTCCTCCGCCGGGTCACCGAGGCCCTCGCTCGGCAGGGCTTGGACATCCGCTACTTATACGCCTCGGCCGCCGAGGATACCTCCCACACCCTCGTGGTCTTCTCCTGCACCCACAACGGGAAAGCCGTCCTCCTTTTGCGCGAGCGCTAAGCCAGCTGGGAAGTGCAGTTCGGACAACGCACCGCCCCAATGGGGATCTGGGTCTTGCAATAAGGGCACTCTTTCGTGGTAGGAGCCGTGGCCTCCTTGGGCTTCCGCATCCTAATCACCGCCCGAAGGAGGAGGAACATGACGAAGGCCACGATGAGGAAGTTGATGAGGTTATTGATGAAGCGGCCGTAGTAGATGGCGGGGGCCCCGGCTTGGCGGGCGGCCTCGGCCGAGGGGTACCTTTCCGGCCCCAAAACGAAAAAGAGGTTGGAAAAGTCCACGTTCCCCACGAGCTTTCCGATGGGCGGCATGACGATGTCGAAGATGAAGGAGTTCACCACCGCCCCGAACGCCGCGCCCATGACGAAGGCCACGGCGATCTCCACGAGATTTCCTTTAGCGATGAAATCGCGAAATTCCCTCCAAAAACCACGCATAACCCCCTCCTTTTTGCCATTGTAGATGGCCCTTGGACGGAAGGGCAAATTGTGCGCTACCATTCGCGGTATGCTTGGGACTTGGATCAACGTGGGGACCGTGTTCCTTGGGGGGAGCTTGGGCTGGGCCCTGGGCGAGCGCCTCCCAAGCCGGGTGCGGGAATCGGCCACCCTGGGAGTGGGCCTTGTCACCCTGGTGCTCGGGATGCAAATGGCTTTGAAGACGCAAAACATTTTGGTTCTCCTCCTTTCCGTGATCCTGGGCGGGGCTTTGGGTGGGGCTTTGGACATTTCGGGAGCTTTGGAGCGAGGAAGCAAAAAGGTGGAGGGCCTCTTTCGTGGCCGGCCGGTGGCCCAGGCCTTCCTCACCGCCAGCCTCCTTTTCTGTGTTGGGCCCATGACCCTGGTGGGGGCCATCCAGGACGGCCTTTTTGGCGATTGGACGCTCCTCGGAGCGAAAGCCATCTTGGACGGGGTTTCCGCCGCTGCTCTGGCCGCCACCCTCGGGCCGGGTGTTCTTCTCTCCCTTTTTGTGATCCTCCTCTACCAAGGGGGAGTGACCATTTTGGCCCGCCTTTTCGCCCAAAGCCTTGCCGGATTCGATCCCCAACATCCCGCGGTTTTGGAACTCACCGCCGCGGGCGGAGCCATAGTCTTGTCCATCGGTCTTGGCCTTCTGCGCCTCAAAGACACGCGGCCAGCGGACTTCCTCCCCGCCCTCCTTTTCGCCCCCCTCCTCGCCCTCCTCTTTCGGGCTTTGGGAAAATAATCCCATGCCTTCTAAAAAACCCAGCCTTTGGCCGCTGGTGGCCATGCAAATGATCACCGCCATGGGTTTTTCTTTGGCTTTGCCCTTCCTCTCCCTGTACCTCGTGCAAAGGCGCGGTATGGCCATGAGCCTTGTGGGCACGGTGATGCTGGGGGCGGCGTTCGCCAGCGCCGCCGGACAATTTTTGGGAGGAATGGGCGCGGATCGCCTTGGCCGCCGCCTCACCTTGGCCTCGGCTTTGGCCCTGCGCATCGCCGCTTTCTCGGCCCTAGGGATCCTCATGTACACCAACGGCCCAATTTATGCCATCGTCCTCCTTTTCCTCCTCGTGCGCGTGAGCGGCGGGCTGGCCATGCCCGCGGTCTCCGCCCTGGTCGCCGATTTGACCGAGAAAAACCGGATCGAAGGCTATGGACTTCTGCGGGTTGGCGGGAACATCGGCTGGGGCGCCGGACCCGCTTTAGGCGGATTCCTCGCCACTTTTCTTCCCTACTCCCACCTCTTCCTCCTCGCCGCCGGGGCCACGGTCCTGGCCCTCTTCCTCGCGGTGGGCCTGATCCAGGAGCCGGGAAAGATCAAAATTTCCTCTGAACGCGGCCTTTTTGCCGCTTTTCGCGACCCAGGCTTGCTCATCTTTTTGGCCCTGGCTTTCCCGGTTTTCCTTTTGGCCGGGCAGCTCGTTTCCACCCTTTCCATTTTCACCGTGGAAAAGCTGGGCCTTTCCACCGCGCAATTCGGGGGGCTTCTCACCTTGAACGGGTTTTTGGTGGCCGTGGCTCAATACCCTTTGGCACGTCTAAGCGAGCGCTGGCGGCGCTCCCGCGTCCTCGCGCTGGGGGCTTTCCTCTACGGCCTTGGGTATCTGAGCCTGGGCTGGGTGCGGGCTTATCCCCTCCTTTTGGGGAGCATGGTGGTGATAACTTCTGGGGAGATGCTTTTTGCGCCGGCCTCCTCGGCCACGGTGGCGGAGCTGGCCCCTTCCCATGCCCGGGGCCGCTATTTGGGGGCGCTTGGGCTCGGTGAAAGTTTCGGGGCCTCGGCCGGCCCGTTCTTGGGCGGTCTCCTTTTGGATTTCGTGCCCTCGGCCCCGCTCCTTTGGGGAGCCCTGGCCTCCTTGGGATTTTTAGCCACCGGGCTTTTCCTCGGGGGCGGAGAGGGCCTCTACGGCGCGCTCCAAAAAAAGGCCGCGCGAACCCTTGATGAGAAGGAGGGCCGGGCCTGAGCCCAGGGCCTTTCGCACCGCGGAAACCAAGCGGAAAAGATCCCCTTCCTCGGCCAACCCCGCCCCTCCCATGGCCGCCAGGGCCGCGCTCATCCGGGGACCGAAGGCGAAAATGGGCTCCACCCCAAGCCGGCGCGCGGCCTCCACCACCGCCCGATGAAAGAGGCCCTCCTCCGGGCCCAATTCCAACATGTCCCCAAGGAGGGCGGCGCGGATCTTCACGGGAAGCCGCAACCTCACGAGGGTGCGCAACGCCGCCTGCATGGAAACAGGATTGGCATTGAAACAATCGTCGAGGATCCAGCCGAAGGGCGCTTCGCGCAGCTCCAGCCGGTGGGGGAGGGGAGGGACCTCGGCCATGGCCTGGGCCGCGACCTTCCCGGGGACGCCCAGGCCCCAGGCCAGGGCCAAGGCGCCGCACGCCAAAACCGCCCGGTGGGCGCCGAGGAGGCGGAGCTTCATCGGCACCGCTCCCCCAGGCGTTTCCGCCACAAACCTGATCCCCTGCGGATCGTCATCCACGATCTCCCGGGGGAAGAAATCGGCTTCCTCGGTCTGGCCGAAGCGCAGGCAAAAGCCATCGCAGCGCTCCACCCTGGCCCGGAGCTCCGGGAAATCCCAGGTCAGGGCCAATACCCCCTCCTCGGGAAGGGCCTCGGCCAGGGTCCACACCGTATCCGCCGCCCTCTCCACCGTGCCCAAAAGGGCGAGGTGGGCGGGCCCCACGGCCGTGATCATCCCCGCCCAAGGCTGGAGGAGCTCGCACAGCCTGCGGAGCTCCTCGGGATCGGACTCGGCTAGCTCAAAAACCCCGATCTCCGCATCGGCCGGCAGGGAAAGGAGGCTCAGGGGAACGCCGATCTCCGTGTTGTAACTTTCGGGGGTGCGGAATACCCGATAGGTGGTGGACAGGGCAGCGGCCAAGAGTTCTTTTGCCGTGGTCTTTCCAAAGGATCCGGTGATGCCCACGGCCACGAAATCCAGGGATTCCCGGCGCCAGCGGGCCAAGTCCCACAGGGCTTTTTTCACGTCCGAAACGAGGATCAGGTTGTGGCCGACCCCGGGATCGCGGGAGGCCAGGGCGCCCACGGCCCCGCGAGCGAAAGCCTCGGCCAAAAAATCGTGCCCATCGCGTTTTTGCCCGGGCAGGGCCACGAAAAGCTCGCCCGGCTGGATCCGGCGGGAGTCGGCACAGGCCCCGCGCACTTCAAACGGGGCCCTGGGCCGGAGAAGTTCGGCCTCCAAGGCCTCCGCCGCCTCCCGCAGGTCCCACATGCTACCCCCCGATGGGCAAGATCAAGGAAACCTCCCCATAAACCACGGACCCCGGGAACCTCTGGGAAACCGAGTCCACACCGTATAGCCAGGCCTCGCCCATCAATTGGGAGATGGGATCGACCGCGAAAAGCTCGACAGTCAAGGTGTCGTAGGTGGGGATCCCCTCGATGTAGTCGAGGAGATCCTCGAGGCCCTTCAAAGTTGGGGCTGGTTCGCCCTTCTCCCGCAATCGCGGCCCGCCATAGGCCCTAAGCTCCACATAAGGGGTGTCCAAATCGCGGGGCACGCGGATTGCGCCCTCCAAAGTCCTGGTCTCCCCCCGCCAAGTCCGCACCTCCACCGTGAATTGGATCGCCTCGCCCGGCTGGTAAGAGGAGCGATCGGTGCGAAGATCCAGGATCTCCACCGCGGAAAAACCCTTGCTCACCTCGGCCTCCAGTTCCACCGCGGTGAGCAAGGGGTCGCGGAACTCGTTGTAAGCGAGGACATCAAGGACGAGGGCGGCCTCCCAGGGGATGTAGACCGCCAAATCCGAGGTGGAGAGGACCACGTTCTCCCGGGTGAACGGGCGGGGAAGGCCGCGGCCGTTGATGGTGTACTTCACCCGCGCCGTTCCCGGGCCGATGCGGTTGAGGGTGGCGTCCACGGCCTCCACCCCCGCCACGTAGAAAAGGAGCGGGGAAAGCCGGGGCTCGTCCACAAGCTGCACCTGGAACTTCCCCGTGGCCTCCCCAGCCACCGTGAACCTCGCCTCGATGGGGAGGGGGCGGCGGTCCGTGCGGCCGGCGATCCCCGGCCAGCGGTCCACGAACACCCCGCCCCGCAGCTCCGTGAGCGTCCCGAATTTGTAGGAGACGTCCATGGCCGCCACCGTATCCAAGATGGCCGCCCCGGTGAGGAAATAACGACAAGGCCCGCTGAAAAGGAAGGGGTGGCCGAAGGCCAGGATTTTCTCATCCTCCACCAAGGTGACCGTGCCCAAGGCCCCTATGGTGAAATCGCCGAGGCTCAGGGCCACCCCCACCGGGGCGCCCGGCTGAAATCCCAAGGATTCCCGGCCCTGCCCCGCCGGGGCCGAAAGGATTTTGGTGAACCCAAGCTCGGAAAACCCGGGAAGCCTCCGGTGCCAAGGGGGGAGGAGCCCCAAAATGGGGTGATCAAGACGCCCTAAATCCACCCCTTCCTCCAAGAGACGCAAGGCCCGGGAGGAAAGGCCGCTGGCCACAAGCGGGACGGAGATGGGCCAAGCCACCAGGGCCCCGCTGGGCACCTCCTTGGGAGGAGCACCGGCCAAAATGACCCGCTCGATCCCCAAAGCCCGGAGGTTTTGGTCCTCCGGAACGGGGATTTCCTCTTCCCCTAGCTCCGGAAGGAGCTGGAGCATGGACTCGATGGGGGTGACCAAGCCCAAAGGCTTTTCCCGGTCCAAGGCCCAGGTGGCGGCGCGGGAGAGGGCCCCGGCGAGCTTGTCCTCAAAATAAACAGGGCTCCCGGACATCCCCTGGGCGATGCCCCCGGAGCGCTGGATGGCCTCCCCAAAAACCCGGACCACAATGAAATCGTTGCGCTCACCGGGCTCATCCAAAACGTCCACCACCTCCACCTCGAACCGGGAGATCTCCAGCCCCTGGACCACGGTGAGGCCGAATCCCTTCATCCCCGGCTTTATTTCCTTCAAAGAGATGGTCTCAGTGGCCAGCGCTCCGAACGCGATAAAGGCCAAAATAAAAGCTATCAGCTTTCGCATTTCCCCTCCTTGGCCAAGGCCACGGCCCTGGCCGCGCCCTCCTCCATGGTCCGCACCGGCACAAACCCGGCGGCGGCCAAAATCCTCCGGCCTTCCTCCTCGTTCGTCCCCACAAGGCGGATGACCACGGGGATTTCCTTTCCCCGCAAAGCCTCCACCACGCCCCGTGCCACCTCGTCGCAACGGGTTATCCCCCCAAAAACGTTCACAAAAAGGACCTTCGCCCGGCCATCCCTGAGGATCAGGTCGATCCCGGCTTTCACCCGCTCGGCCCGGGCTCCCCCACCGATATCCAAAAAGTTCGCCGGGCGCCCCCCATTTTTCGCCACCAAATCCAACGTGGCCATGACCAGCCCGGCACCGTTCCCGAGTATCCCGATGTCCCCATCGAGGCGCACATAGCTCATCCCCGCCTTTTTGGCCTCGGCCTCCAGGGGATCCACCACCTCCTCCGCCAAACCGGCGAACTGAGGCCCTGGCGAGTGGTCATCGTCGATGATTATTTTCGCATCCAAGGCCAAAAGTTTCCCATCGTATTCGGCCAAAGGGTTTATCTCCACGAGGTTCGCCTCGTAGTGGAGGAATACGGACCAAAGCTTTTTGGCCACGTCGATCAAGGGGGGAAGGAGGTCCTTTGGGGCCAGGGAGAAGAGCCGGCGCAGGCGGAAGGTGGCCGGCCCTTCCAGAGGCGGGATGTGCGCTTTGCTCACAAGCGCGGGGTTTTCTCTGGCCACCTCCTCGATATCCACCCCGCCGCGGGGCGAGTAAAGAAAAAGCGGCATGCGTGCGGAGCGATCGATGATGATCCCCAAATAGTGTTCAGCCTGGGCCTTCACCGCCTCCACCACGAGGAGCTTTCGGACTGGGATCCCTTTTATGCTGCTTCCCAGAAGGCTTTGGGCTATTTCCTCGGCCTCCTTGGGGGTTTGCGCCAGGCGTATCCCACCGGCCTTCCCGCGGCCGCCCACGGGAACCTGGGCCTTGAGGACCACCGGCCGGCCCAGCTCCTCCGCCACCCGCCCAGCTTCCTTTGGGCTTTCCACCACCTCCCCTTCGGGAACGCTTATCCCCTCCCGCGCCAGGACCTCCCGACCTTGCCACTCCAAAAGCCGCAACCTTCCCCCTTTCTCAGCGGAAGGTTAACCTCGTAACCTTCGGCGGACCAGGGACGCGGGGAATGCCCTTGGGGGACAAATTTCGATGCCTTGCCGATTTTCTCCTTTTGAGCTAAGATTTTTGCGGCCATGAACGAGATCAGAACCCACGACTACGACGTGGACAAGATCAAAGTCCTAGCGGATATGGAGGCCGTGCGCCAAAGGCCGGGAATGTACATCGGCTCCACCGGCCCCGATGGCCTCCTTCAGATGATCTACGAGGTGGTGGACAACGCCGTAGATGAGGCCCTCGCTGGCTTCTGCACGGAAATCGACGTCGTCATCCACGAGGACAAGCGGGTCACGGTGCGTGATAACGGCCGCGGGATCCCGGTGGGGATCCATCCCGAGGCGGGGATCAACACAGTGGAGCTCGTCCTCACCACCCTGCATGCCGGCGGGAAATTCGGGGAGGGTGGGTACAAGGTCTCCGGCGGCCTCCACGGTGTGGGCGTCTCCGCGGTGAACGCCCTCTCCGAACACCTGGTGGTGGAGGTGCGCTGGAAGGACGGAAAGATCTACCGCCAAGAATTTTCCCGGGGCAAAAAACTCACGGAACTCACGGTGGTGGGGGAGACCAAGGAGACGGGGACCACCGTGACCTTCCTCCCCGACCGCGAGATCTTCGGGGACATCACCTACAACTTCTCCAAATTGGCCCACAGGCTCCAGGAGCTCGCCTATCTTGTGGCCGGGCTCACCATCCGCTTGGACAACCGCCTAACCGGGGTGAAACGCACCTTCCGGGCCGAAGGGGGGATTTCTGCTTTCGTCAAGGAGCTCGCGGTGGGGAAGGAGCCCCTCCATCCTGAGCCCATTTATCTTGCGGAGGATCGGGGGGATATGGCCGTGGAGATCGCCATGCTCTTCACCGACGCCGTGGAGGAAGAGGTTTTCACCTTCGCCAACTGCATTAATACCCGGGAAGGCGGTACCCACCTCACCGGCTTCCGCTCGGCCCTGACCAAGGTGGTGAACGATTACGCCCGGGAAAAGCGCCTCCTCCGCCAGGATGAGGAGGCCATCCCCGGAGAGGCCATCCGGGAGGGATTGGTGGCCATCGTGGCGGTGAAGCTCACCCGGCCGGAGTTCGAGGGCCAAACGAAGGCCAAGCTCGGGAACCCCGAGGTCCGCACCTTCGTGGAAGAGGTGGTGCGGGACCAGCTTGCCGCCTATTTCGCGAAGAACCCAAACGTGGCCAGGGCCATCATCGAAAACGCCCTTACGGCGCATCGGGCGAGGCTGGCGGCGGCCCGGGCCAGGAAGCTGGTGCGCCGAAAGGGCGCCCTTTTTGCCGGCGGTCTTCCCGGAAAGCTCGCGGACTGCACCAGTGAAGACCCCACCAAGGCCGAGCTTTTCATCGTGGAAGGCGACTCCGCCGGCGGCTCGGCCAAACAGGGCCGGGACCGCACCTTCCAAGCCATCCTCCCCCTCCGGGGAAAGGTCCTGAACGTGGAGAAAGCCCATCTGCGAAAACTTCTGGAGAATCAGGAACTCCGGGCCATCATCACCGCCTTGGGCACGGGAATCCGCGAGGAATTCGATATCTCTAAACTCCGCTACCACAAAATCATCATCATGGCCGATGCCGATGTGGACGGGGCCCACATCCGCACCCTGCTTCTCACCTTCTTCTTCCGGAATTTGCGGCCCCTCATCGAAAACGGCCACCTCTACATCGCCAAGGCCCCGCTTTACCTCGTGCAGAAGGGAACGACCCGGAAATACATTTATTCCGAGGAGGAGCTTCAACAATTCCTCGCTCAAGCCGATGGGCAGTGGGTGGTGCGGCGGTTCAAGGGTCTGGGCGAGATGAACCCCGAGGAGCTTTGGGAGACCACGATGAACCCGGAGACCCGGATCCTCCGCAAGGTGACGATCCGCGACGCCCTCGAGGCCGACGAGATCTTCACCACCCTCATGGGCCATGATGTAGCTCGCCGGCGCGATTTCATCCGGGAAAACGCCCACCGCGTCTTCTCCTTGGACATCTAGCGCCCACCTTTCCAAACCAAAGGGCGGGAAGTTGCGCTGGGGGCCGTTCCCCCGGAAAATACTTTTGCCCTTGGGGGCGTAGCTCAGCTGGGAGAGCGCTGGCATGGCATGCCAGAGGTCACGGGTTCAAGTCCCGTCGCCTCCACCAGCCTCACGGAGAAGGCCCGACGATCCTTATCGGGGTGGAGACGAAAAGCTTTCCGAGGGCCGTGACGAATTCTAGCTCCAAGAAAACCCCGATGAAATTTTCCCGGGGCGTGAGGAACACAGTCCAAACCGGGCCTGTTTCCCAAAGTTCTTGGCCCTCCCAGCGGCTTTGGCGCAGATCGGGTGCTGGGGAAGAGGCCTGCCAGAGCCTCGCTGTCGCCGGCTGATCCGCCTGGACCGAAAGGACAGCCCTCTTTCCCTCCCAGCCCCACTCCGCCCGCACTCCGGGAAGTTCAAATCCTTGGGCCGCGGCCCGAGCGAACGTGGCCACACTCGGCAGCACCCGTGGGATATCGAGCACATTGTGGCCAGCGTTGGGAACGACCAAAAGGAGTTTGGGTTCGGGAAGCCCAGACCAGTAAAGGCTTGTGGCGTCTGAGGCCCAATAGGGGTCGTTGGACCCAATGATCACCAGCTTGGGCATGGTGTAAGCATAGCGGTAGGAATAGGGATCCACCATCCAGGCCAGGCGAGCCCCTTTTGCCCCCGCTTCGAAAAGCGCGGTGAGACCGCGGGCCGCGTAATCCCGGAGCATGGTCGACGGACCCCCGAAAAGCTCTCTTTGTCGCGCAATTTGGTTGGGAAAATCCAGGAAATCGAAGACGATGGGGATGATCCCCAAAACGCGTTCCGGTGTGGCTGCGGCGACAAGATACGTGGTCCAACCCCGCTTGGAGGCCCCGGCCACCACAAACCCGCGGACCCTCGTTCCCTGCCCCTCAAGGACCGCGGAGATCGCATCCATGGCGGAGAGGACACTTCTGGCCATGGGAAAAAGAAGGGGCCAGTCCGACTCGCCGGTTTTTAGGTACTGCTCGAAGGTATAGGCGATCAAGGCGTCCTCGCGCAACCCAAAGAGGGGCTGATTGGGAACGGAATTCAAAACTGCAACTCGCAATCCAGAAAGTCCAGCCATGGTGAGCCCCAAAAGGGGGTCGCCGGGATTCGGATCCCCGGTGACATAAAGGAGGACCACGTCTGCTATAACCAAGCTCTGGGGCTCGATGAGGAGGACCCGATGCTCCCAGGGGAAGCCCCGCCAAATTTGCGAGCGAAGGCGAAGCTCCAAAATTTTCCCCGGTTCCCCTGTTTGGGCGCGCACCTCTTCCCAGCGGGCTTGGCCGGCGGAGGCCTCAAGATAGGCGAAAAACTCCTGTGGCGGCTGGCCCAGCCCCAAGACCGAAAACAAAAGTAAAAGGAAAAGTCCCCGCATAGCTCCCCCTTCCCTCGGGAGGGTAAAACCAGCGCCGCCCTTCCCGATATCATGGGCCGGGAGTATCATAACTTGTGAGGGGGTTATGAGAGGCTTTTTAGCTGTTCTTTTAGTTTCAGTGGGCGTTTCCGCGCTAGCCATGGATTTGAATGGAAGCTGGAGTTCTTCTTTGACCTTTGGTCAGGCGGTCCTCCCGGCAAACACCTTCACCCTCCGGCTCAGTGCCAACCCCTGGGAGATCCAGGGTGTTTGGAGCTTCCAGGGCCTGGCCCTGATTGGCCAAAGCTTTACTTTCCATAGTGAGCTTGGGCCCCTCCGCTTGGGGGTGGGAGCGAACTTTAAACCGGCTGTGGGGATGAACTTCGGGCAAGTCCTGAGCCAAAACATGAGTTGGTCCGGGGGGTTCGCCTCCTTTGAGCTCAGGTTGGGGAATCTCATCCTTAGCCTCACCTTGGCTTTCGGGCCCGCGGAGCGGTGAGCGCGTTTCGACGCTGGCGCCGCTCCCGTCTTGCCCGTCGCCCGTTTCCCCCGTCCTGGGAACCTCTCCTTTTGCGCGTGCCCATATACCCCTGGCTTCCTCCCCAGGACCAAGTGGAACTTCGTCAGCACATAAAAATCTTCCTCGCGGAGAAAAAATTCGAGGCTGCGGCCGGGTTCGAGGTGGACGAAGGAGTCCAGGTGGTGGTCGCTGCTAACGCTTGCCTTCTCCTCCTCCACCGGGAAACCGATTATTTCCCGTTTTTGCGCACGGTGGTGGTTTATCCCACGCTCTATGTGGCCCGTTATACGCGGCCTGGGCCGGCGGGCGTGGTGGAGGAAGGGATGGAGGTGCGGGCTGGCGAATCCTGGCCTTTGGGGACGGTGGTCCTCGCCTGGGATGCGGTTTTGGGGGCGGGATTCGGCCCGGGCGCGCGGAACGTGGTGGTCCACGAGTTCGCCCACCAGCTCGACCTCGAGGATGGCGCCATGCAGGGCTCGCCCGTCCTGCCCCCAGAACTCCTAAAACCTTGGCAAGAGATCTTCTTTGCGGAATACGAACGCCTCCGGGCCTCCCCCTGGCCCACCCCCCTTGCCTTGGGCTTGGCAAACCCCGCGGAATTTTTTGCGCTTTCTGTGGAGCTCTTCTTCTCGGACCCACAGAGCCTTAAGCAGCATCATCCCGCGCTTTACCAGCTCCTCTCCCGCTACTTCCACCAGGACTCCCTGGCCCTACTCCGCCGGGCCTAGTTCTTCCTCGGCAAAGGCGGCCTCTTCCGTCCGGCCCACGAGGGCCTTGCGGGCGGAGACGAGGTAGCCGGTGAAGCCCACCATCCGCTCAAGAGGCCGCACACCCTCCCTTTCCCGGACGAGCATTTTTCTCTCCAAAAGCTCCACGGCCTCGATCCACACGAACCCATTTTCCGCCAAGGCCTTCACCGCCTGCTTCAATTGCTCCGCGGTGGGGACGATGAGGGCCAAGGGCCTTCCCGGGGCCAAGGCCTCCCGGGCCGGGGGGATCGCCTCCCAGGGCGTGGGCAAATCCAAAAAAACCGCGTCTACATCGGAAACGGGGAAGGGCTGGCCGGCCTCGAGGATCTGGGCCTCCACCCGCTCGGCGTACCCCAGCTTTTGGATGTTCTGCATGGCGTTATAGAGGAAATCGGGCCGGCGATCGAAGGTGTAGACTTTTCCTTGGGGCCCCACGAGCTGAGCCAAAAGGATGGTGAAGGCCCCTGAACCCGTTCCCATCTCGATGACCCGCGCGCCCGGAAAAAGATCCAAGGCCAAAACGAGCCAGCCCGCGTCCTTGGGGTAAACGATCTGGGTTTGGCGGTGGACCTTCATCATCCGGTCGGCGATGCGCGGCCGAAAGGCCACAAAAGGGTGTCCAGTGGAGGAGAAGACCTGGCTTCCCTCGGGTTTCCCGGCCACCTCGTCGTGGCGGATGACCCCGCGGTGGGAATGAAACGCGCCGCCCGGGGTGAGGTTGATGAGGAAGGTGCGTCCCCGACCGGTCTCCCAGAGGATCACCGGTTCCCCGTACTCAAGCGGGCGCACGTTGGGCCATCCTCTCCTTTATTCGGCAAAACCGGCAGGGCCCTTCCGCGGCCGTGGGCATCCCGCAGACGGGGCAATCCCGAAGCTCCACTTCCTCCGGAGCGGGAAGCAAGGGGTGCACCCTGAGGAAAGATTTCAGGAAGGTGATCTTCGTGGATGGATATTGGTCCTCGAGCCGGTTCAGGATGTCCTTGAGGAAGAGGGAGCGGGCGCCGACGCTGTGGGGGCATTCCTCGTAGATGTAGCGGATCCCGCGGATGAGGCAATAGGCCACCATCTCCCGTTCGGAAACGTAGATGAGGGGCTTCACCTTGCGCACGAGCTTCCGGCCCGCGGGAAGGACAGGGTATTGGCGGCCGAGGTACTCCAAATCCCAACGGAGGGCGTTGCCAAGGAGGGTGGCGGCCTCGTCGTCCAGGTTGTGGCCCGTGGCCAAAGCGTCGTACCCGCCAGCGAGGGCCGCGCGGTTCATGAGGTACCGCTTGATCGCGCCGCAGTGGGAACAGGGCTCCCCACGGAGAACCCGGGCGATCTCGTCCAACCCCGCCCCCACTTCCTCCTCCACCCGCAGCACGTGGAGGGTGAGCCCCCGTTCCCGGGCGAATTCCTCGCAGAACTCCCGGGAGCGCACCGAATACCCAGCGATCCCGAGGTCCATATATAACCCGTCCGCCCGGTAGCCAAGGTTGGTGAGGATCTGCCAAAGGCCGAGGGAATCCTTCCCGCCGGAGACGGCGACGAGGATTTTTTCCTGCGGGGTGAACATGCGGAACTCCCGGATGGCCCTCTGGGCTTCCTTTTCCACCCGGGCCACGAGGTGTTCGGGGCAGAGGCGCAAATTGGCGTGCCTCAGGCGCAGAACCGCTCGGTTTTCGCAAAAAGTGCAGCGCAACTTAACCTCCGGAGATGACCTCGATGAGCTCGAACTCCTCCCCGTCCTGGGGCCGATAGTCCAGGGGCACGATCTTCCCCTCCCGCACCACCAACACCGTATCCGGCAGGATCCCGGCCTCTCTCAGGATCCCCTCCAAGTTTTTCCCCGCAGGCACAGCCAAGATCTGCTCCCGCCGCCGCAGGACAACCATGGCCTCCGAGTATACCCAATCCCCGCTTCCACAGATCTTCCACCGTTCCTGCACAACTTTTTCATCTGGCGGAAGCGAAAATTTTTGTTGGAGGTGGTGGAAAAGATGATGCGGACACTGGTCCTTGGCCTTGCCGCGGCCTCGTTTTTGAGCATGGGCGCCCTGGGCCAAACTGTGGGCCCCAAGCTCGCTGGCTACATCGGCCGGGAAAACCTCGCCCTGATCTGGATCAATTATTTGGAGCTCTCCCCTGAGCAGATGAAATCCCTCCTCTCCCTGGTGGAGGAGCTCCTTCCCCTCCGCGACGAGATCGTGGCTATGCCTGAAAAGCTCCACGAGGACTTGCTGAAGTTCCGGGGCGAGGGAGCGGATCTTAAGGAGCTTTTGAGCTCTTACCAAAAGGACCTACGGGAAAAGCTCGATACCCTGGAAAAGAAGTTCATAAACGGGCTCAAGGGGATCCTCACCGTGAGGCAATGGGAAGCGTTGCTAAGAGGGCTAGCCCCGGAGGGGAGGCGACCCTTCTTCTCCCGCCAGCGCGGGGCCTTCCCCAGGCATGAACCCCCGTTCAGAATGGACTTCCTCCGGGGAATGACCCTTGTGCGTTTCCTCCCCGACCTCAAGGAGGCCCTGGAGGCCAAGTTGAAAACGCTGGTTGAATAGTTTCCAAGCCTAGCCGGCATGCAGGGGCGGGGCCATTCCCGCCCTTTTTTATTGCACGATGAGGTGCGGGGAATTCCTGTCCGTATCAGCGAGGAGGAATTCCGGGGTGATGGAGAGGGCGTTGACCGGGCAGGCGTCCACACATTGGGCGCAGAAAGTGCAACGAGCCACGTGGATCCTGATCTTCTTTGTCTCCGCAAGGAACTCGATGACCTTGGCCGGGCAGACCCGTATGCAGAGTTGGCAACCGATGCATTTCTCCCGGTCGTAACCGAGTTTCCCCCGGAACTTCGGGGGCACCGGCACCGGCGGGTGGATCTCGTCCTGCCCCGCCTGAACGCGGGCCAGAAACTTTGTGACCGAGCGGGGCATGTATTTTGTGGGGAACCGATTGGTGGCCGGCCGAGAAAGCAGTTGCGAAACAAGGGTCTTAAAGATCATCCCATCACCACCTTGTCCAAAACGAGGAGGAGGAGGCCGCCCAAAGCCACGGCCGTGCCCCAAAGCCAGAATCCTTGGGCGATCTGATCCACCTTAAGGCGGGCCATCCCCACCCGGACGGTGGTCACCGCCGCCGCCATCACGAAGAAAACTTTGAAAAGCCAAAAGAAGAAATCCACGGCGGCCGCGGCCGCGCCGGAAAGCCCCAACGCCCCGGCGATCCCGTAAGGGACAAAAATGGCCACCACAAGCCCAGCCATGACCAATGTGCGCACCGCATCCGCCAAATAAAAGAGGGCAAGATAAGTCCCGGAATACTCCGCAAAAAGGCCGCCGGCGATCTCCGTCTCCGCCTCCGGGATATCGAACGGGATCTTCGCCAGCTCCGCGGGGGTCACCACAAGGAGGACCACAAAGAGCACCGCAAGCCCGATCACCCCCAAAGGCCCAAGGGAAGCCCAAAGGGGATGAGCGGCCATCGTCCCCAGAGAAAAGGCCGGGGCGAGGCCGAAGGTGGAAAGGCGCCAAGCCACGGCCACGAGGACCACGGCCAACGGGAACTCATAAGACATGAGCATGACAAGCTCCCGCTGGGCTCCCACCACCCCCAAAGGGGAACCGGAGGCGAACCCGCCCAGGGCCATGGCCAAGGCAGGAACGGCAAGAAGATAGAGGACGAGGATGGCGTCCCCATGCCCCTCGAGGACCGGACCAAATGGGCCCAAGGGGAGATAAAGGAGAGCGGTGAAAGACGCGAGCAAAGCCAGGAACGGTGCGGCGGAAAAGAGCCAAGCCACCGCAGTCTTCGGGATCACCGTCTCCTTAACCAAAAGCTTTCCCAAATCCAGGAAGGGCTGACGCAGGGGCGGGCCAACCCGGGCTTGCATGCGCGCCGCGATCTTGCGGTCCAGACCGCGGTAAAAGAGGCCCACCACGCCCCCCAAAAAAACCACCAGCACCGCCTGCCCGAACACGCCTAAGCCCTCCATCGCCGCATCCTCCGCGTTTTCTCCCAAGAGAGCCGAAGGAGCTCCTCCTTCGTCCAGGTCTCCTCCCTACCGTTCCGCACGAGATAAACCCGGTCCATGCAACAAATGCAAGGGTCAATGCAGGCCGCGATGATGGGGATATCCGCCACCTCCTGGTCCTCGAACATGGGATACCAGCTCAGGAGGTTGGAATAAGTCGGGGCCTTCACCTTCCAAACCAGGGGCGATTCCTCCCCGGAGACGAGGCGCACATAGTGGATGACCTCGCCCCGAGGGGCCTCGTGCCAACCCAAGCCCTCCCCTTCGGCCTTCTTCAGGTGGGCGAGGAGTGCCGGGATCTTCGGGAAGGAGGTGATTTCCCCTTCCGGCATGTTTTCCAAGGCCTTCTCGATGATCTCCAGGGATTGCCCCACCTCGAGGAGCCGCACCACGATCTTGTCGAAAACGTCGCCCATGGGGGTGAGGCCGTAGTCCTCCGGGGTGATGGCCTTGACCTCGAAATCGGGGTAGGCGAGATAGGGGCGATCCTGACGCACGTCCTTTTTGAGGCCGGAGGCTCGGGCCGTGGGGCCCACCGCGCACAGCTCCTCCGCCTCCTTGGGCTCCAAAATACCCACCCCGCGGGTGCGGGCCTCCACGGTGGGATCGCGCAAAAACGCGTCCAAAAGCTGCTCCAAAAGCCCGCGATAGTAGCGGATCATCTCCCAAACCTTCGGGTACTGCTCAGGGGTGATGTCCCTTCGCACCCCGCCGAAGATGGGGATGGCGTAGTTGATGCGGTTCCCCGTGAGCTCCTCCAGGATATCCAGCACCTTTTCCCGCACCCGCCAGGTGAGGTGGAGGAGGGTATCGAACCCAAGTTCGTGGGCGGCCACGCCGGCCCAAAGAAGATGGGAATGGATCCGCTCGAGTTCGGAGATGATCACCCGGATGTACTGGGCCCGCGGGGGGACCTCGATCCCGGCGGCCCGCTCCACCGCCTGGGTGAAGGCGATGGGGTGGGAAATGGAGCAGATCCCGCAGATCCGCTCCGCCAAGTACAAGACTTGGATGAGGTTCCGGCCCTGGCGCATCCCCATGAACTCGATCCCCCGGTGGGCGAAGCCCGTGCGGATCTCCACGCCCACGATGCGCTCCCCCCGCACGTGGAAGGTGAGGCGGATGGGCTCCTTCAGGGCCGGATGGATCGGCCCAATGGGCACCGCGAAGACCTCGCCCAAGCCTCCGTATTGCCGGTCCTTTTCAGGATTTTTGGGGTCCATCGTCCTTCTCCCACTCCACCATGCGGTGCAGGAATTTCTGGAGCTCCGGCTCGTCCCGCCGCCAAGGATGCACGGGGAGATCGTCGGGGAGGAAAACGTGGTCCCGCCTGGGGATGCCCGGGAAATCCACGCCCAAAAACTCGATCTTCTCCCGCTCCGTGGTCTCCGCCCCAGGGAGGATCCCCGAGATCGAGGGCACAGTGGGATCACCTTTGGGGAGAAAAGTGCGGAGGGTGACCATGACCTCCCCGCCCTCGGTCCCGAACCCCACGGCGAGATGATAAAGGAGCTCGATCGTTTCACCGGCGTCGTGGCCGGAAATGATGGAGATGTGCAAAGGCCCTAAATTCCTCAGGGCGGCCACGGCCTGGGGGATGGCCTCCCTGGGGACCTCCGCCCAGATCTCCTCCACCCTCCATTTTTTGCGCACGCCCGTCTCCCTTGGCCGGAGCTCAGGGCTTTTGAGCTTCTCCCCCAACGCGGCGGTGAGGGCCTCCAAAACTTGTGCGGCCTTCATACCTTCGCCCCCAGTTTCTCCAATTTGGCCACGGCCTTCACCACCCCATCGATGATGGCCTCCGGCCGGGGCGGGCAGCCCGGGACGTACACGTCCACGGGGATGATGCGGTCCACCGGCCCCACCACGTTGTAGCTCTCGTAAAAGACCCCGGAGGTGGAGCCACAACCGCCCACCACCACCACCGCCTTGGGATCCGGCGTTTGCTCGTAGATCCGCCGGAGCCTTTCGGCCATCATCCTGGTCACCGGGCCGGTGACGAGGAGCACATCGGCATGCCTGGGCGTTCCCACAAGCCTGATCCCGAAGCGCTCCACGTCGTAGCGCGGGGTGAGGGCCGCCAAGATCTCGATATCGCAGCCGTTGCAAGACCCCGTGGCCACATGGAAAACCCAAAGCGCCCGCTTAAACGCGGAAAGCCCCATCCTCCCCTCCTAAAGCACGAGCAAAAGCACCACCACGAGGATCACCACAAACCAGCCGACGTAATCGGTGATTACCCCGGAATGCCAATCTCTAAGGCCATTCAAAAAAGGTTTCAATGCTTCCACAAAGCCCCAATAGAGGTGGGAAGCGCCCACCCGTGGATCCTCCGCCCTCTCCCCGGAAAGGAAGGGGAGTTCCTGCTCTGTCCCCCGCTTGTATTCCCGCCGGCCCCGGGACCAAAGGAAAAAGGCGAGGAGCAAAATGCCGAGGGCCGCGGCCAGCCAGAGGAGGGGGCTCCAAAAGCCCTGGCCCGTGATGATCTTGAGGGTTTCCTCCATGGCCTAGCCTCCCAAAACGGCGGCGAGGTACAGAGCCCGTCCGTGCCAGAGGGCTTTGGCCGCCGGCGCCACCAGCTCCTCCACGAAGAACCCCGGCACAAGCCCCAATACCAAAATCCCCACGGCAAGCGCGCCCATCGACAAAAGGAAGACCCAGGGAAGCCCCTCCTTCACCTCCGCCCGCGGCCCCAGGAATGCCCCGTGGAAGGCCCGGGCGAACACGGCCAGAAGGAGGATGGAGGCCAAAACCGCCACGGCCGCGAGGATCGGGGAAAGGCGGAAGCTCCCCTCATAGATGAGGATTTTCGAGGCGAACCCGTTGAGCGGGGGGATGCCGGCAAGGGCAAGCGAGGCGAGGAGGAAACAGAGGGCCACCCCGGGGAGCCCATGGCCCAGACCCCCAAGCTCCCGGAGATCCCGCGTGCCTTTTGTCCACTCCACCGCGCCCACACACAGGAAAAGGAGGCCCACGGTGAGGGCATCATTGAGCATATGGAAGATCCCGCCTTTCATGGCCACAAAGCCGTAATCCGGCCGGCCGGCAAGGGTCACAAGCCCCACCCCAACGCCGAGCATCATATAGCCGATCTGGGAAACCGCGCCATAGGCCACAAGCCTCCCCAAATCCACCTGGACCAAGGCCATGAAGGCGGCCACCACCATGGTGAGGAGGCCCAAACTCGTCACGAGCCAGCCCACCCCCGCGCTCAAAGCCCCGCCATACAGGGTGAAGAGGACCCGCCAAAGCCCATAGAGGGAAACCTGCGTATTCACCACCAAAAGGAGGGTTTTGGCCGCGGGCGCCTCCCCGTAGGCATCGGGAGCCCAAAAATGCACGGGCGCCGCCGCAACCTTCATGATGAGCCCGGCCAAAAACAGGGCCAAGGCCAGCTTGTCCACCAGGGTGCCCTTTATCTGGGCCGAAAGGTACGCCAAGTTCAACGCCCCGTATTCCCCATAGAGGAAGGCCGAGGCCAAAAGGAAGAAAAGACCGCTCAAGCTGAAGAGGACCATGGTCTTGAACGCGGCCTCCGGAGCACGGCTGATCCAGGTCCGGAACCCAATGATCCCGCAGGCGGCGATGCTTGTGACCTCCAGGAACACAAAGAAGTTGAAAAGGTCCCCGGTGTAGGCCAGGCCCAAGATCCCGGCCAGAAGAAGAAGGCTCAAGGTCAGGGCGAGGGTCTTCCCTTCCTCCTCGGGGATGTATTTGAGGGCGAAGGGGAAGGCCACCAGGGCGAGGAACCCGGCGATGAGGCCCATGAAGGCGCTCATCGCATCCACGGTGAGCATGATGCGAATGGGAAAACCTCCGGGAGCCAGGGTCTCCTGAGGGTTCCTGGCGCCCAGGACGTAGACCCAGATCCCGGAGCTCAAAATGTGGGCAGCCACGTAGCCCACGCAGGCCCCGCTGAAAAAGACGACAAGGAGGACCCAAAGATCGCGAACTTTTCTGTGGATGCGGGCCAAAAGGGGCGCGGCGAAACCCCCGAGGAGGGGTACAGCAATGGCCAAGATGGGCGCGTGCACGCTCATCCCTACCCCCTGAGATCCCGGATCTTCCGGACGTCCAAAGTCCCTTTGTGTCGATAGATGACCACCACGAAAGCCAGCATTAAGGCGGTGGTGGCCACGCCGATCACGATGCTGGTGAGGGTCAGGGCTTGGGGCGTGGGGAGGACCATGGGCGCGGCCGCGGGCGCATAGGTGTAAATTGGGGGGATTCCCCCACGAACGTAGCCCAAGGAGACCAGGAACAGATTCACTCCGGAAGTAACGAGGCTCATCCCGATCACGAGCTTCACCAAATTCCGCTTGGCAATGAGGGTCCAAAGCCCAAGGGCCACGAGGATCATGCACACCACAAACGGCAGGTTACCGATCACTTTTCCCCTCCAAACAGGCCGAAGAGGAGGACCACCGCGCCCAGGCCGGCCAGCACCTTGAACCCCACGGCCCAGTTCATGAGGGGGAGGGTCCCGGCGGTGTTGAGGTCCCCGGGGTTGGGGCCATAGGGCACAGGATGGCCAAAGAGCCCGCCCGAGCCGGCCAAAACGTTGGCGAAAAAGGTCACCCCGAGCCCCAGAAAACCGAGGGCCGCGAAGGCCACCCCGCCCAAGCTCTCCAAAACCGAAAGGAGCCCCTTCTTTCCGGCCAAGCGCTCCACCCCAAAGGCCACGAGCACCAGGGCCAATCCCGAGGCAGCCACCGCCCCGCCCTGAAACCCCCCGCCCGGGGTGAGGTGCCCGTGCATGATCACATACCCCCCGAATACCAAGGAGATCGGCAGGAGGACCCGGGTGATGGTCCGGACGACGACGGTCATTTGCGCACCCTCCTCAGGATCAGGGCCACCCCGGTCACGGCGGTGAAAAGGACGGTGGCCTCGCCCAGGGTGTCGTAACCGCGGTAGTCAAAAACGATGGCGGTCACGGCGTTGTTGGCCGCCACCTCCGGCTGGGAATAGCGGTTGAAGTAATCGTCCATTTCCGTTCGAGCGGGCTGGCCGAAGGGGCGCAGGGCCACCGCCCCAAGGATCAAAAAAGCCGCGGCTATACAAAATGCCCCTGTGGCTAGCCAACGGTTCATTCCTCTTCCTTTCTTCTCGTCTTCCAGATGGCCAAAAGGAAGATGGCGGTGGTGAGGGCCGCGCCCACCCCCGCCTGGGCGATGGCCACGTCCGGGGCCTGCAAAAGGTAAAAGGCCAGGGCCAAAAGGAGGCCTTGGGCACCCAAAGCCAGGGAAGCGGCCAAAAGATCCCGCAACACCACGGACAAAACGGAGGAAATCACCGTCATGACCAGGGTGGCGGTGAGCATGGCCGCCCAGAGGGTCACTTGCCCACCTCCTCCAGCCGGTCCACCACCGCTTTGAAGGGCTTTATCCCCGCGCGGTGGGCGGCCCGGGCCAAAGCATGGGACCCGGTGGGGTTGGTGAGAAGGAGGAAAACCAAGGCCAAGGCGGCCCGGATGACCATGTTCATCCCCACCGGCCCGCCCCGCATCGCCCCATACACCACCACCGCGAGCACGGAGAAGATCGAACCGAAGGTGGTGCACTTCGTGGCCCCATGGAGCCTGGTGTACACATCGGGAAAACGGTGGAGGGCCACGGCGCCGAGGCCGTTAAAGACAGCGCCGATGGCCAAAAAAACGTACATGAGGATCGTCACTTAAGCCCCTCCTCAAGGTAGCGGGCCACATATAGCGTCCCCACGAAGGAAAGGAGGGCATAGACCAGGGCCACATCCATGATGACCACAAGATCGAAAGCGGCCCCAACGAGGATCATGATGGCCACGATCAAGGTGTTGATGGTGTCCACAGCTACGGCCCGATCGGCCACGGTCGGCCCGATGGCCAGCCGCAAAGCACACACCAAAACGTAGGCCAAAAGGACCGCCGCCGCCACCGCAAGGGAAATCTCCACGATCATTCCGCCACCACCTTGGCCCAGTTGGGGAAGGCCCCGCAGACCTCCTCGGGCTTGGGATCAACGTTGCGCACGTTAATCCAGTGCACATAGAAGTCGCCAGTTTCATCGTCCACCTCAACGGTCAAAGTGCCCGGGGTGAGGGTGATGGAGTTGGCCAGCATGGTTCTTCCCGCATCGGTCCTGAGGCCGGGGTTGAAGCGGACGATCCCCGGGTTGATCCGGCCAGTGATCACCCGGTAAGCCACATCCAGATTGGCCTTGGCCATGGCCAAAAGGAACGGCCCCAAAAGGTAAACGAGGAAGACGAACCAACGGATGGGGTTGAGGAGGCGCCACCCTCCCCGCTCCCAAAGGAGGCGGCGGGAGGCGAGGGCCACAAGGAAGGAAACCACGGCCCCGCCGATGAGCTCCTCCAGGGACCAAAGGCCAATCCCCCCGCTGAACGCGGTGAGGACGAGATAAACGGAAAAAGCGATCGCGAACGTAGCCGCTACTTCTGCGACCCGCCGCACAGCGCGGAAAGTATACAGGGAACGAGCGAAACAGGCAAGCAAGAGGAGACTCAGCTAGACCCCATCGCCATTGCGCGCGGAATGGGCTGGGCGTAGGATTGGGGGCCATGCACGATATCACCGGCTCTTTCGGCGATGTTATACAAAAGCAATTGGAGCTTGCCGCCCAAAACTACGAGCTTTTGAAGAAGAGGGGGATCCGGGCGGTGAACGTGATGGGGGCCATCGGCTCGGGAAAAACCGAGCTCATCATCCGCATGGCCGAGAAGCTCCGGGAGCGGGGCCTCAAAGTAGGGGCCATCGCTGGCGATGTGGCCGGCGACGACGATTACCAACGCTTCCGGGCCGCGGGGCTCCCAGCCCTGCAAATCAACACCGGCGACCAATGCCACCTGGATGCCCACCAGGTGGGCCACGCCCTGGAGGACTTTCCCCTCGATCAGGTGAACGTCCTTTTCATCGAAAACGTGGGAAACCTCGTGTGTCCCGCGGACTTCCCCTTGGGAACGGATTTGGACTTGGTGGTGATCTCCGTGACCGAGGGCGACGATATGGTCCGAAAACACCCCAAGATGTTCGCCCAAACGGATGTGGTGGCCATAAACAAGGTGGATCTGGCGGCGTTCGTGGGGGTTGATCCCGAGAGGATCGCCGCGGACTACAAAAAGGTGAACCCCCATGGAAAGGTGGTGTTCACCTCGGCCAAAAGCGGGAAAGGGGTGGAGGAGCTCCTCTCCGCCCTGGGGTTCTGATGCACGAGTATTCCCTGGCCCAGTCCCTCCTTTTGGGGCTTCAGGAATATCTTCAAAAGAACTCCCTTCCCGGGCGGGTGGTGAAGGTGCACGTACAGAAAGGGGAGCTTCTCACCCTTTCTGAGTGGGCCCTGAAGGAGGCCTGGCGAATCCTTACAGAAGAAACGGAGCTATCCGGGTCCGAGCTGGTTTTGGAGAGCGTTCCCGTGCGGGTTCGCTGCCCATCCTGTGGATACGAAGGCCAGGCCCGTTACCTTGTGGAGGAGGGCTGGCATATCTCCATCCCGGTCCTTTCCTGTCCGCGCTGCGGCTCCCCCGTGGAGATCGTCTCCGGAAAGGAACTGGCCATCGTGGGCCTAAGCATCGAGGAAACCCCAACCCCCGCATAACCCCCTCGATCTTCCCCACCGACCTCCACGCGGCTAGAGCGCAAAATATTGTTTGAACACCTTCCCCTTCCGCGGGGGAGACAGGGACTCCCCGAAAACCACCCAATATCCGGGAAGAAAGAGGACTCGAACGTTTTTGGGAAAAAGGACGATCCGCGCGGACGGGACGAGATAAGACCCGGCCACCACAAGACCAGCCAGACCAAAAACGCCGAGGAGCGCGGCCCGCTCCGGAAAAAGCAAGATCCCAAGGCCAGGAGGAAGAAGAGCGAGCAAAGTTCCCAAGGCCACGCGGCGAAGGGGCAGCCCTTTGGGAAGCAAAAGCGGAGCGTTCCTGGAGCGACGAGGAAGAACAAGCCTCATGAGGAGTTGCGTAACAATCATCCAGGCCGCAGGGAGTAGCTCCACCCACCAGAGGGAACCATCCCCTTCCCCTTTCAAAACGCGTGAGGCAAAGGCGAATCCAAGCGCAAGCAAAAAGTAGGTGAGGAAACCACCGGATAGCGGCAAAGAGCAAAGGGGTTGGAAATTGGGTGGAAGCCCATGGGCCCGGAGGAACTCCAGCCACGCCTCGTGGAGCAAGGTGTGCGCCGCCTCTGTCAGATCTCGAACGTGAAAAACCTCGGCTTTGACCTTGGGGGAATGCGTGAGTTTGGCGAGCCTGCCCCGGACTGCCTCCAGTTTTCCCAAGGCCCAAAAAAGGAGGGCCTCAGGCCAAGGGTGCCGGAACTGCGGCGCTTTTACGGGCTTGGAGCGCGGGTTGATCGCCAGCCATTGCCGGGCCTCCTCGAGAAGGCCCAAAACTTTTCTGGCCTTTTCCGCACCCGGCCCCAGACTGCCCAGAGCTCGCTCCACCGTGCGACTCACCAGGACAAGATCTTTGCGAATCCCCTCCGCTTCGCTCATCCGCCAGGTCTTTGAGCACTTGCGTCACACTCCATTTACCACTGGTAAAAACCAATCCATGCTTCTCCTTCCCATTCGTAATAATGCAGTTCTAGCTCGTGTTCCCCCGCCGCAAGAAGGGATTCAAAAACCTTTTCCTCGGGGGACAGAGCTTCCCCCATTCCCCAGTGGTCCAAAGCTTTTTTGCCGTCAATGTACAGGGCGAAACAATTGTTGGCGAACACTTTAAACCGGCAGACGGTATCCGCGGGCAGGTAAATTTTGGCATAGGCTTTGAAGCCCACGTGATCGTGAAGGTTCTGAAACACTGTGCCATATCCCCAATTGAAGAAAAAGTTCAGCGGGAAAAAGCTGGACCCCAACGCCTTACCAAATACTCCTGGTGCAACCATCTCGTACCAGTACACCACCCAAGAATCCCGCGCGACCAAAAGCTCCGTCTTTATGACCTGGGTCAGTTTTCCGAGTTGGTTTTCCAGTTCGCTAATTTTGGTGGCCATGTAAAGTTGCTTTTCCTCCAAATTTTGGAATTGTTGCAAAACATTATCTGCCATTGTCTGCACCTCTTTCTCCAGGTCCTCAAGCTCCTTTTGCAGGGCCTCCACCTGGGTTTTTAACGCCAGCAATTGCTGAAGTTTGTTTATGACATCGTTTATGTCCGACCGCTGCTCCGACAGCTGTTTCGCCACTTTCTGTATGGCCGACTGGATGGCACCTTGCAGCTCAACCAAAAGTCGTGTCAAATTCTCAATTTTGCCCTCAATGACCGCACTCTGAAAACTTTGCAAATCGGTATAAAATCTGACTTTAGCCACCCCAGTCCACTCAAAATAATGTAGCTCAAGCCTATGCCTGCCGACGCTAAAAGAATATAACCGTGCAAATTCGCGATAGCTGCCGCGCTCCCACGAATCTATGACTAATTGGCCATCGATGTACAGTCGTATACCGTCATCAGCTCCCACCACGAAGCGAAGCTTGACAGGAGCAGGGATCTCTAGATCCAAAAAAGCTTTGAAGCCAATATAATCGGCATAATCATTGTAGACTTCCCTGTACCCCCAGTCGCGTTCGAAAACAAAAGGAAAAGAACCTATCCCGATTTTGTCGCCGAAGACACCGGGTTGCTTCATGCGATACCAGTGGACTTCCCATTCCGGAAGCACAGCCGGTTGCGCCACACCAACGGGCATAAACCCGAACACCATCAACCATAAGATGCCAAAGGAAAACCGACGCATACACACCTCCTTTTCAACTGAGAGGTGAAAGGCGACGGAGTTTGTAGCGCTCGTAGATGAGCTCCGTCTCCTTCCCTTTCAACCGGAAGATCACCGGCAGGGTGCGGTCGCCAAAAATCGCGCGGAAACGCGCTTCCCCTCCGGAAAACCCCTCGAAATCCAAGACCACGATCAGCGGCGCTTCCCGGTCCTCCACGCAAAGCTCCAGGGCGCCGCCCCGCGGCCGAACCAAAACCCGCATCGTGTCCCGATAAGTTGCATAAACCCCGAGGATCCTCTCCGCCAAACCCTCAAGTTGCACGAAGGGGAGCTTTTCCCAGGGTTCGCCCAAAACGAAAGCCAAGGCAGCTTGGGCGAATTGGGCCATGGGATAACCTGAGCCATTGGCCAAAACAGCCACGCCCACGCCCTCTTCGGGGATGAACCCGACGTGGGCGGTGTAGACGAGGACGCTTCCACCGTGGCCGATCAAGGTCCTTCCCAGGAATTTTTGCACGGAAAGGCCTAGGGCGTAGGAAGCTGGGCCCACGGGTTCGGGGAAGCGGGGCTCCGCGGGCATCTGAACCCGCGGCTGGACAAGCTCCGCATAGCTTTCCGGCTTCACCAAGGGTGCACCGCGGCGAAGCCACATCCCCAGGTACTTGGCCAGATCCAAAGCGGTGCTCACCAAGGCTCCGTCGCTTCCGATCGGGATGGGCCGGATCTTCCCCGGCTTGGGCTGGCCCTCCTGGGGCACCACATAGGGCGTGGCCAGCTCCAAAAACTCCTCGCCCAAAAACCCGGTGTTCTCCATCCCAAGCGGCTCGAGGATCCGTCTCCGCACGTACTCGGCATAAGGAAGCCCGGAGAGCTTCTCGATGATCCCGCCAAGGAGGATGTAGCCCTCGTTGAGGTAGAACCAGCGCTCGCCAGGCCTTGCTTCCACCCAGTCCCCAGCACCGTTCAGCCAGGCCACGAAATCCTCCACCGTGGCCAGGCTCAAGGGTCTCCCGCCGGTTCCTTGTTCCCAGCGGAGCTCGGCCTCGGCATAGGCCAGGGCCGGGATCCCTGAAGTGTGGGAAAGAAGGTGCCAAATCCGAACGGGCTCGCCAAAAGGTCTTATCTTGAGGGGCAAAAATTCCTCCACCGGGGCGTCCAAAGAAAGTCTCCCCTCCTCGCAGAGCTGGAGGATGGCGAGAGCAGTGAAGGATTTGGTGATGCTCCCGATCCCGTAAGCGGTGGAGGGGGTAGCGGGAAGCCTCCGCTCTAGATCCCGAAACCCAAATCCCCGGGCATAAAGGACCTCATCGCCCCGCACCAGGGCCAAGCTCAGCCCGGGAAGCCTCGTCCTCCGCATCCTTTCCCGCACGAATTCTTCAAGGCTTTCGAACTCCATCCCTCACTCTCCTCGCCTCATTTTTTCGCCCAAAGCGTAGGTACGCCCAGGCTTAAGCCATTCTCTGCGGATCTCCAGGAAACCGAAGCCCGGGGCCTCCGGGTCGGCCAGGACTTGGAGCCCGTTTCGGATGGCCGAACCCCCGCGGGAGACGAGCTTCGCCTCCGGCCGCTCGCCCAAATCGAGATCGCGGAAGACCACGTTGGCTTCGGACATGGCGAAGTGCACCGCTGCCGTGGCGGAGAGGTTTGATTCCACCATCCCCCCGATCATGTTCAGAACCCCAGCGTTTTTGCAGATGGTGGCGATCTCCTTGGCCCGAAGGAGGCCACCGGCCTTCATGAGTTTTATGTTCACGTAGTCGCAGGCGCCAAGGCGTATTGCCCGCAGGGCATCCTGGGGGGAATGGACGCTCTCATCGGCCATGACCGGGATGGGCGAGCGCCGCCTCACCCAGGCCATCCCCTCCAAATCCCAGGCGGGGATAGGCTGCTCCACGAACTCCACCCCGTATTCGGCCAGGCGCGAAAGAGCCCAAACGGCTTGGGTCCTGGTCCAGCCTTGGTTGGCGTCGATCCACATTTTCGTCCCCTCGCCGATGGCTTCCCGTACCGCCCGCACCCTTGCCACATCCTTTTTAGGATCCTCGCCCACCTTCACCTTGATGGCCCGAAAGCCCGCCTCCACCAGGGCCTTGGCCTCCGCGGCCATCTTTTCGGGCTCATCGATCCCCACGGTGAAATCGGTTTCCACCGGCTCAGCAAAACTTCCGCCCAAAAGGCGCCACACGGGCTCGCCGTAGATCTGCCCGACAAGATCGTGGAGGGCCAGATCCAGGGCGGCCTTGGCCGCGGCATTCCCCAGGAGAACCCGGTCCAGCCTGTCCACGAGGTGACGAAGGCGGCGGGGATCCTCGCCCAAAATGGCGGGGATGAGGAGATCCAGGGCCGCAAGAACGGAATCGGGCGGGCAGCCCAAAATGAGGGCGCTTGGGGAAGCCTCACCCCAGCCCACCCTTCCGTGGTTATCGTGCAGGGCCACGATGATCTCCGTCTTTTCCGTGGTCGTCCCCAAAGCGATCCGGAAGGGCTTTTCCAGCTGAAAACGAAAGAGGAAAACTTCCGCTTTTTCCACCCACACCTTAGGCATAGGCCACCGAGGTGCAGGATACCGGGGAAAGAGGGGTTTGGGCTAGAGGGGGGTACGGCCCCGGATGGCCCGGCCCAGGGTGAGCTCGTCCGCGCTCTCCAAATCCCTTCCCACCGGAATCCCCTGGGCAATCTGCGAGACCTTCACCCCAAGGGGCTTCAAAATCCGGAGGATGTGCATGGCCGTGAGATCCCCTTCGAGCTTGGGCTCCAGGGCCAGGATCACCTCCTCCGTCCCCTCCTCCTTCACCCGCCTGGCGAGGTGGTCGATGGTGAGATCCTCCGGCCGGATCCCCGCGGCGGGCGAGATGAGCCCGCCCAAAACGTGGTAGAGGCCGTGGTACTCGCCGGTGCGTTCGATCTGCTCTATTTCCCAAGGCCGGGCCACCACACAGATCGTCTTTTGATCGCGGGAGGGATCGCGGCAGATCGGGCAAAGCTCGCCCTCGGAAAACCCGTGGCAGCGGGCACAGCGGCCGATCTGGGAAAGCCCAGCCAAAGCGCGGAGGAGCCGCTCAGCCTCCGCGGGTTTGGTGAGGAGGAAGAAGGCGATGCGCTCGGCGGAACGGCGGCCGATCCCAGGAAGCCGGGAAAGGGCGGAAAGGAGTTCCTCAACGGCGGGGATCATGGCTCGATGATCTCCCCTTCCAGGCTCTCCGCCAACAGGCGGGCCGCCTCCTCCAAGGTCAGGGCCTTCGGCCCATCGTTCCCGGCATAGCGGACCTCCACAGCCAAAAGGGGATCGTAAAACTCCCGGGCCACTTCCTCGAGGGCGCGCAAAACCTCCTTTTCCCGCAAGGAATCGTAGTGGTAGCGGAAACCCGTGGGGAGAACGATGCGCAGTACCCCGTCGGCGTAAGCCGCCTGGGCGGGAGCCAGGAAAACCCCAAGGTCCGCGCGCCTCTCCCAGGCCGCCCGGAGAACTTTTTCCCAAAGGTCTTCCTCCCCAGCTCCCTCCCCCTTTTTCGGTTCAACGTCGGGTTCATCCGCGGGCGGAGAGGACAGCTCCGGAGCAGGCGCCGTTAAAGCCGCTGATCCCGGCGCGCCGGAAGCCTGGACTTCCGCGGGCGCGGAGCCCTCCTCGGGGGGACGTTTGGGTGGCCCGCATTTCTCCAAAACAAAAAGCTCCAGATGGAGCTTTCGGGAGAAGGCCCGGGGGAGCTGGGCCCGCAGCTCCACGAGATCCGAAAGGAAGGGCAGAAGATCCGCTTCCCCATTCACCACTCGGTCCCGGGCCCGGGCCAGGACCTCCTCCACGAACAGGGCAAGATCCCGGCCGCGGCGGGAAAGGTCGGCCACGATCCCGAGAGCTGTATCCGCGTCCTTTCCCAAAAGGGCGGCGAGGAAGGAATCGATCTGGGCCTGAGGGGGAAGACCCAGGTAGTTTTCGATCCGCTCCCGGGTGATGGGGCCGGCCCGGCCGAGCTGCTCCAAAAGGACGAGGGCATCGCGGAGCGACCCCCCGGCGCGGCGGGCCAAAAAAGCCGCCGCCCCTTCCCCAAGAACAAAACCCTCGGCCCGCCCGATCTCCTCCACCTTCTTGGCGATGAGCTCCTCGGGGATGGGCTGAAGCCAAAAGGCCTGGCAGCGGGAAAGGACCGTGGGCGGGACTTTGTGGGGCTCGGTGGTGGCGAACATGAAGATCACGTGGGGCGGCGGCTCCTCCAAGGTTTTGAGGAGGGCATTGAAGGCCTCCTGGGTGAGCATATGGACCTCGTCGATGATGTAGACCTTGTAGCGGCTTCCCGCGGGGAGGAAGGCCACCTCCTCCCGAAGCTGCCGCACCTGATCTATCCCGCGGTGGGAAGCACCGTCGATTTCCACCACATCCAGGGATTGTCCGGAGAGGATCCGGAGACAGTTGGCGCAGCGGTTGCAGGGCTCGCCGTCCTCGGGGGAAAGGCAATTGGCGGCCCGGGCGAGGATGCGGGCCAACGTGGTCTTTCCCACGCCCCGCTGCCCGGCGAAAAGATAGGCGTGGTGGAGCTTCCCCAGGGCCACGGCCCGCCGGAGGGTGGCCACCACCAGGTCCTGGCCCACCACCTCGGAAAACCGCTTGGGACGCCACCGCCGGTAGAGGGAGAGCTCCTCCGCCATGGCCAAAGAAGCTTAGTCCATGGGGCTCCGCGGGGCCACGCTCCCTTTGCCCCGCCGGCGGGAAACGCCTTACCTCCAAAGCAGCTCAGGGTTTGGCGATCTCCATCTTCATGGCCACAAGGCCCGAGAGGAGCTTCGGGTAAAAATCCGTGGATTTTTGGGGCATGGGCTCAGCGGCGTCGGCCACGGCCAAAACGTCCTCCACCCGCGTGGGATTGAGGAGGAAGGCGATCTGGCCCTTGCCCTCATCCATGAGTTTTACGGCCTCCTCGGCGGTGTGGGTGTATTCCACGTTTGTCCCGCGGGCGAGGGCCTCCTCGTCGATCCCGAGGATCTTCTCCAGGATGGCCTTGTGGAGGATGGCCACGTCCAGGCGCTTCCAGGCCGGGGCATGTTCGCCCGGCACCACCTCTTCCGGCTTCTTTTTGAGCCTGAGCCCGTAAAACTTCCCCTCTGCATAGGCCACGAACACCTTTTCGCCCCGGTCCACCCCCAGGGCCAGGTGCTCTTTGGCGGCAGAAAAGCTGGGAAGCTCCTCCACTTCGAAATCCTCGCGGGCCTGCCGAAGGAACTCGGTGAGGGAAAAGCGCGGGAGATCATGCACCACCCGCGGGGTCGGCCGGATGACACAGCCCGGCTCGGCCACGTTCACCAAGGTCACGGGGATGGAGGTGAAGCTTTCTGGCCCAAGGGGCTTCCACCCTTTTTGGAAACACTCCTCCATGAAGATCCCGGCCGTCTCGAAGCGATGGTGGCCATCGGCGATGTAAACGGGAAGGGGGCCCAAGGCCTCTTGCACGGCCTCGATGGCCCCGGGCTCGGAAACATGCCACATCTCGTGGGTATTCCCGAAGTCGTCCTTGGCCCGCATCCCCGGGGCCTGGCCCCCCACCGCGGAAAGAAGGGCCTGGGTGGCCTTCCTCTCCGGATCCCGATAGAGGAGGAAAATGTGCTCCAAATGGGCTTCGGTGGCGCGGAAAAGTTTTAGCCGATCCTCTTTGGGGCCACGCAGGGTCCGCTCGTGCTTCCGCACCTGGCTTTCCCGAAGATCGAGGAGGGCCACAAATCCCAAGCGCTCAAAACTTTTTCCCTCGTGGGTGAAACGCACGCGGTAGAGGTAGAGCCCGGGCTCCTCGTCGCGCACAAGCACCCCTTGGGCGAGCCATTCCCGGAAAAGCTCGGCCCTCTTTTGGTATTCGGCCTCGTCCTTTGGCGGGTTTTTCGTGCCGATCAGGCGCACGAAGTTGTAGGGGGAACGCTTAAGGTACCCCGCCTCCTCCTTGGGGCCGATGCGATCGTAGGGCTGGGTCACCACCAGGCTTAGGTCGCCCACCACCTTTAGGTTGTAACGAACCCCCCGAAACGGATAGATCTTGGCCATCCCTCGCTCCTTTTCGTCCCCTCACCCAACCCCCTCCCCGCCCGAAAAAGCCGGGGGAAAGGATCAGCGTTTGGCCCAGGAGAGGAGGATTTCCACGATCTCGTCGCCGATGCGGGCTTGGGCCTCGTGGGTTTGGGCGCCGATGTGGGGGGTGAGGGTCACCTTGGGGTGGCGAAGGAGCTCCATATTTTTGGGCGGCTCCTCCTCGAAGACATCGAGGCCAGCCCCTCCGAGCTTCCCGGAATTCAGGGCCTCAAGGAGGGCCTTTTCGTCCACCACCCCGCCGCGGGCGCAGTTGATGAGAAATGCCCCGTCCTTCATCATGGCGATCTCCCGCGCCCCGATCACCGGGCCCGCGGGATCCGGCGGGATGTGGAGGGTCACAAAATCGCTCTCCCTTAGGAGCTCCTCCAGAGGGACCATCCGGACCCCGGGGATGGGCGACTCCTTCAGGAATTTGTCGTAGGCGAGGACTTTCATCCCCAGGCAGAGGGCGCGGCGGGCCACGGCCTGGCCAATCCGCCCGATCCCGATCACCCCCAAGGTCTTCCCCTGGAGCTCGATCCCGTGGAAGGCCTTCTTCTCCCACTTGCCCTCGCGCATGGTCTCCGTGGCCCTAACCAGCGAGCGGGCCAGGGCGAACATGTGGGCCAGGGTCAATTCCGCCACGGAATCCGTGCTGGCTTTGGGGGTGTTGAGGACCTCGATCCCCTTCTCTTTAGCGTAGTCGGCGTCGATGTTATCGAGGCCGACTCCAGCGCGGATGATGAGCCGAAGGCCCGGCGCGGCGTCGATGGCGGCCTTGCGGACCTTCGTGGCCGAGCGCACCACGATGGCCTCGTAGCCCTTTTTGAGCTCCTCAGAAAGCTCGGCCTCGCTCATCCCCGTCTTAACCGTTACGGAAAGCCCGGCCTCCCTAAGCCGGGCCACCGCCCTCTCATCGATCGGATCGCAAACGAGGACCTTCATCCCTCCCTCCTAGCCCAAATGGAGGATCTCCTCGATGGCCCGCAGGACCCCAAAGATATCGGCCGGGGTGAGGTCGCCCATATGGGCAATGCGGAACGTCTTTTCCCGCAGGTCCCCGTAGCCGTTGGAGATGCGCATCCCATACTCGCGGATGAGGGTTTTGTTGAGCTCGTCCACGGAGATCCCCCGGGTGTTCTTGATGCAGGTCACGGTCTTGGACCAATAGCCCTCCTCGGGGTAGATGTCGAAGTACTTCTTGGCCCAGGTCTGCACAATTTTCGCCATCTCCTCGTGCCGGGCGAACCTCCGCTCCAAGCCCTCCTCGAAGAAGTAATCGAGCTGCATGTTGAGGGCGAACATGTGGGGGATAGAGGGCGTGGCCGGGGTCTCGTTCTTCTGATGAGATTTGAGCATGACCAGGAAGTTGAAGTAGTAGGTTTTGGGCTTCACCTCCTCGGCCCGCTTCAAGGCCCGCTCGGAAACAGCGCACACGGTGAGGCCCGGCGGAAGGCCAAAGCACTTCTGCACCCCGGCCAAACACACGTCCAGGCCGAGTTTGTCGAACTCGATCTTCACCCCGCCCATGGCGGTGACCGCATCCACAAGGAGGAGGACATCGGGGAACTTCCGCACCACCTCGGCGATCTCCGCAAGCGGATTCATGAGGCCAGTGGAGGTCTCGTTGAACACGAGGGTCACCGCGTCGAACTCCCCGGTTTTGAGTTTGGCCTCCACCTGCTCGGGCCGAATGGCCTTATCCCAGGGGACCTCCAGGGCCTCGCAGGGGATGCCGCATTCTTTGGTGATCTCGTGCCAGCGCTTGGCGAAGGCCCCGTTCACGAGATTCAGGACCTTTTTTCGCACACAATTGCGCACCGCGGCCTCCATGGCCCCGGTGGAGGACGAAGTGAATAGGAAAACGGTCTGCTCGGTGTAGAGGAATTTCTTGAGCTTCGTCTGAAGCTCGGCGTAGAGCTCGCGGAACTCCGGGGTGCGGTGGTAGATCTGTGGGGTAGCCATGGCCTGGAGGACCTCCGGCCGGACTTCGATGGGCCCGGGCACGAAAAGCTTCACATGGGATTTGCGCATTCTCCCTCCTTCCCTTCTCGTTCTGATTTTGCCCTGGGCGGTTAGGTCGTCAAGCAACAACAGCCTGCGGAGAACTCCAGTAACCGAAGCCCATGCATTAGGGCTTCGCCTTGCCCGAAGACACTTCCACCTCGAACCGCACCGGAAGATCGCGCTTAGAAAGCTTTATGATGTGGAAAGGTTGAGTCAAAACCTGCAAGAGGGGGATGCCGGGTGGCGGTGTGGTCACCCGTATCCGCACAAGCATCTCTCCCTCCATCTCCCGCAACTCAAAAATCTCTACTGTGTACCCAGAGGTTTTCTGCTCGCCCAAGAAGTAGGCGATCACCATTTCTTCGGCAAAATTGACATACGGAAGAGGTAGCGGGAACAAACGATCTTTTGTGTGTTCGCGCCAAAAAGCTTCCCAATCCGCGGGATTTTTGATCACCAACCTGCGGGCCTCACGGATCCCGCTGTGGACGCCCTGATCCACCGTTTCAAAAGCCACAGCGCTCGTGCCTTTCTCCTCCACCCAGGAAGGGCAACTGGAGCATCCGCCCGTCTCGGTCTCCTTGAGGAAACAGCCCGTGAGAAGGAGCAAAAAGGCACAAAGAAAACATGCTTTTAGCCTTTTCACCCCGTTCACCCCCGTAAAAACAGGGGGAGGCCTTCCAGCCTCCCCCTTACCTTCACCTCGGTTGGTACTCGTATTCGCCCTGCGGGATATTGGGCCCAGGCACCGCCGGCTTCCGCTGGGACGCCGAGATGAAATACTCCTCTCCATACGGCCCTGGGAACTCCGAGGTGAGCTGGTTGATCGGCGTCACGGTGGTTCCCGAGACTTGGAACACCTTCCACCACACAACTCCTTCGCCTTCTTCTTCACCGCCCGCCTCGCAAACCTTGTACGTCCCCACCAGGGTGCTCCCCCGGTAGAGCCGGACCACGGCATCCGAGCAACACCAGTTCCCGTAACCATTGAAGTCATGGACGGCGAAGGTGTAAGTACCCGTGTACCGGGTGCGGAAGGTGAGGGCCTCCACGTAGAGAGGCTCCCACGGTCGGAACGGCATTTCACTAGGCTCATCCCGAAGGAGGCGGGCGTGGGGGTGGACGTTCATGTTGCCCCGGTCGAGCCAGAACACCATATACTGGTTGCGGGGCGGAAGGGTCCCGGGAAGCCAGAGGTAGGAGTCAAGCTCATACGTATCGCACCATCCCCGCCATTCAAGGACCGCAGTCCAAACGTCCGAGGCCTGGGCCTTGGGGAGGGCGAAGAACGGGAGGAAGTTCCAGCACCCTTCGGGAACATCCCATGTGGTCTCGTCGGTCGTCGTGACGTAGCCGGACTTGGAGGCGGTCACGGTGTAGGTCCCCGCCGGCATGTTTGTGATCGTGAATGTCCCATCAGCGCGGGTAGTGGCGGTGCGGGTAATAGCGCCGGACTTGGCCGTCACCGTGGCTCCCCCGAGGGGAAGACCATTGTTCGCGTCCACCACGAGCCCGACGAGCGCCCCTCCCGCGGGTGGCATTGTCATCTTCGCCGCGAAGGCGTTGTATACATTGACCTGTTTGACGTTCACTGGGAACGCATGCCCCTCGCATATGTCTGGGTCGACGGGATCACCGGTGGTGATGAGGAGGTCGATCACCTGTTGGCGGGTTAAGGTGGGCCACTTGCCCCACACCAGGGCTGCGGCCCCGGCCACGAACGGAGAGGCCATCGAAGTGCCCCAGTAGAACTCGTAATCTGCGCCCGGAACCGTTGAGAGGATGTCAACGCCCGGGGCGGCGATGTCCACATAATCCCCATAGTTGGAGAAGCACGCTTTCCGTACGTCGACCTCGATGGGGCACCCCCCTGCAGAAACCGGCTCGGTAGCTCCCACGGCGATCACATTGGGGTACGCCGCGGGGTACAGAGGGTCAGTGGTGTCTTCATTTCCGGCAGCGGCGACCACGATCTTCCCCTTGGTGACCGTGGCATACTGGATCGCATCAAAGATGTACGGGCTGTCGAAATACCCACCCCAGCTGAGGTTGATGACCTTCACCGCCGCCTGATCCGCGGCGTACACGATCCCCGCCGCCCCGGCGAAGACCGGGATCCCCCACGCACCGACGCGGATGGCGAGGACCCTGCTCTTCCCGGAGACGCCGGCGACCCCGGTGTTGTTGTCGGTAATGGCCGCGGCGATTCCAGCCACGTGGGTGCCGTGACCGGTGGTGTCCATGGGGTCCATGTCACCGTCGTAGTAGTCGGGCCCCTTCGTCACCTTGCCCTTGAGATCCGGGTGGTTGTAATCCACCCCGGTGTCCACCACGGCAATCATGGGCGCGCTCGTGGGGAGCACGGTGGCCGCGATCTTGTGGAAATCAATGGCGAAGAGCCCCCATTGCCCAAGCGGCATCCACGGGTCGTTGGTAATGTGCTTGGGCTCCAAGCTCTGCGCGACCGGCCGTCCCAAAAGCTGGTACACGTAGTTCAGGCCCACGGACTCCACATCGGGCTCTGCTGCAAGCTTGACCTTCGCTTCCTCCAAATCCGCGCCGCTGGGAAGCTGAACTAGCACCAATCGGAGCTGATTGATGCGGCCTTTTAGCTGCAAGGAGTGCTTCGCACATAGTGTGTTGATCGCGGCATCTCCATACTTTCCTGGTTTGAACTTGACAATGAGCTGGCCGGGAATGTACTGGCTAAGTTTGGCAGCCCCTCCGTCAACGGCCATGGGGGAAAGTTCGAAATCAGCGAAGGCTCCAGGGGCAATCCAAATCTCTTCGGTGTCGCTAAGGTTTTGACCGGAAAGCCAGCTTCCCAGATATGCGCAACCCGCCAAAACGAGGCCTGATAAGATCAGAAGAATTACAAAAATTGCTCCCTTTTTCATCAGCCTCACCAAATACGCTCAGGATGCTAACGCGGCTTTTTGCTCACCTCCTTTCTCCCTGAGCGTAAATTCATTATAACATAAAGGAATCTCGGGGTCACTTAGTGGGGGCCGGCCCGGCGAAGGCCCAGGGCCTGGGCCAAGGCCAGGGCCTCCCGGTACTCCCCGGAGGTGATCCGCCGGGAAAGCTCGGGATGCTCCCAGGCCCGGTGGGTGGGGTAGTACTGGGCCATGATGTTCACGTAGGTATCCGGCGAGATCTCCTCCCGGATGAAGCGGAGCACCCGCTCCGTCCCCGCCAAACCTCCCGGCAAGACCAGGTGCCGCACGATGAGCCCCCGCACGGCAATCCCGTTTTTCACCACAAGATCGCCCACTTGGCGGTGCATCTCCCGCAGGGCCTCGCAGGCCCGCTCAAAATAATCCGGCGCCCGGGAATACTTCGCCGCCGCGCCGTTGTCCCCATATTTGAAATCGGGCATGTAGATGTCCACGATCCCTTCCAAAAGTTTCAGGGCCTCCACGGACTCGTATCCACCGCAATTCCAAACAAGGGGGATGGCCAAACCCTCCTCCCGCGCGATCCCCACGGCCTCCACGATCATCGGCGCCTGATGGGTGGGGGTGACCAGATTCACGTTGTGACAACCCATATCCTGGAGGCGGAGCATGATCTTGGCCAAATCCTCCACGCTGATCTCCTCGCCCTCCCCGAGCTGGGAGATGGTGAAGTTCTGGCAGAAAACGCAGCCCAAGTTACAGCCGGAAAAGAAGATGGTTCCCGAGCCGAAGCGGCCCACGAGCTCCCGCTCCTCCCCGAAATGTGGTCCGAAGCTGGCCACCCAGGGCCTAAGACCAGTCCGACAAAAACCCCGCTCGCCTTGATCCCGCCGGGCGCCGCAGTTCCTCGGACAAAGCCGGCAAGGAGAGGAAAGCTCGTAAAGGGCCGCTACCCTTCGGGAAAATTCCGCAGAGGAGAGGCCCAAATACGCGGGGTACTTCCCCCTCACCTCGGTCGCCATCCCATCTCCCAGAGGATCCGCCAAAGGGCGGAAAGAGGGAGCCCCATGACGTTGTAAAAGTCGCCCTCGATCCGTTCCACGAAGGCCGCGGCCTTACCTTGGATGGCGTAGGCGCCAGCCTTATCCAAAACGTCCTCCGAGCGCAGGTACCAGGCGATCTCCTCCTCCGAAAGGGCGCGGAACAAAACCCGCGTCTCCACCAAGGCTTTGCGCAAAAGGGGGCCTTTTTGGACCACAAGGCCGGTGAACACCGAGTGCCAGCCCCCGGAAAGGGCGGAGAGGAATGCCTTGGCCTCCCGGAGGTCCCGGGGCTTTCCGAAGACTTCGCCGTTCCGAAAAACGGCGGTATCGGCGGCGATCACCATGGCCTTGGGGTAGCGGGCGGCCACGGCTTTCCCCTTCTTCTCCGCCAATGCCAGAAGGTCCGCGGGCTCCCGCACCCCTCCCTCCTCCACCTCCGGCGGGACCACAAGGAATTCCGGGATGAGGAGACGGAGGAGCTCCCGGCGTCGGGGGGAGGAGGAAGCCAAAACAAGGTACGAGGGCGTATAATCCCAAGACATGGAGATCATCTTCAGCCCACGGTGTTTGGAGTATAACGCCGTGGGGCATCCCGAGGGGCCGGCCCGGGTGCGCATGCTCAAGGATTACCTGGAGCGCCTGGGCTTCCCCTTCCGCGCGCCGGAGCTCGCCAGCGATGAGGAGATCCTCTCCGTCCACACCCCGGACCTCCTGCGGCGGGTGAAGACCGGGGATTTTTACGATCCAGATTGTCCTATTTACCCGAACCTCGAGTTCTACGCGAAGCTGGCCGTGGGCGGGGCGATCTTGGCCCAACGGGTCCACGGCTTTTCCATCCTTAGGCCGCCTGGGCACCACGCCGGCCCCGATTTCCTCGGGGGGTTTTGCTACCTCAATAACCTCGCCGTGGCCGTAAAACTCTCGGGAAAGAAAACCCTCGTCGTGGACATCGATGGCCACCATGGGAACGGGACGGAGGCCATCTTCCTTGGGAACCCCAAGGTCACCTATGTTTCCTTGCACCGCATGTACAACTACCCGGGCACCGGCCACCGCTCCTACGCCAACGCCATAAACGTGCCCCTTCCGCCCCGCTGCGGAAGGGAGCGGTACATCGAGGCCTTGGAAAGCGCCCTGGACCAGGCGGGAAGGGATTATGAGGAGCTGGCCATCTCCGTGGGCTTCGACACCTACAAGGACGACCCCTTGGCGAGCCTCGGGTTGGATGTTGCCGATTACTACGACATCGGCTACGTCTTAGGGGCTTTGAAGCTTCCCACGTTCTGCGTTTTGGAGGGGGGCTATGTTCCGGAGATCATGGGGCCGGCGGCGGAGGCGTTCATAAGCGGTCTTGAGGAGGGCGGGGCCATAACCGGCCCGTAAACTTGGGAAAGCCCGGCCTTGGTTATAATCCAAAACCATGAAAACCGTAAGCCTTCTATTTTTGGCCGTTAGCGTTGGGGTTCTCGCCGCGCCGGTTCGCATCTCCCTCCCCCCTTCCCTCGGGGCTTTGCCGGTGGCGATGGCGCAAAAGCTCGATCTCTTTGGGGAAGAGGGCCTGGAAGTTCAGCTTATGCCCTTGCCCTCCCAGCGCGATCGGATTTTGGCTTTCCAGGCTGGCCAGATCGACGCCGTGGTCACCGATCTCACCACCGCCCTCCTCCTTGTGGCCGCCCAGCCCAAGGAGGCGGCCATCGCCGCGGCCCTCTACCTCCCGCCTCAAGACGGGAGCCACCTCGCCCTCATCACCCCCGTCAACTTCTCCCGTGTCCATAGCCTAGAGGAGCTCATGGAGGCCATGAAGACCCGGCGGATCCAAATCGCCGTTCCTCGCCAGTCGGATTTGGAGTTCATGTTGGACCAGCTCTTCCAGCAACACGGCTTTTCCTTCCCCGCGGAGCTCGCCGTGGGCCAGGACAACCTCCTTGTGAACGCAACCTGGATCCTGTTCGGCATGACCGCGGCCGCGGTCCTCCCCCAGCCCTACGTGGACTACCTCCTCCACTACGAGTTCGAGGGGAAGCCCACCCTTTTGGTCCTTTCGGATTTCGCTGGCCTTCCCGTTCCCCCGGATGTTCTGGTGGTCCGGCGGACGCTTTCCCCGGGAACGGTGGAGAAGATCCTCTCGGCGAGCGGAGCGGCGGTGGCCCGGATCCAAGGCATGACCAAAGAGGAGCTCATCGCGCTGGCCATGCCCATCGCCATTGATCTTTTCTTCCCGGGGGTGAACCTGGCGGAGGCCAACCCCGAGGACCGGGCCCGGGTGGAGGCCGCCGTGGCTGCCCTGCGCATCCCGAACTTCACCAAGCCCTGCCCCCCTGATCCCGCCATCGTCGAGCTCGTCAGCGCCTGGGCCAAAAGCAAAGGGTATCTGCCGCGAAATCTCTCCTACGCCGAAGTGCTCTGGTCTTCGCAATGATCGAAGTTCAAAACGTCTCCATCGTGTACGGGAGCGGCCAAGGGGCCGTTCCCGCTTTGGAAGACATTTCCTTTTCCGTGGGGGAAGGGGAGATGGTGGCGGTGGTGGGACCTTCGGGCTGCGGGAAGACCAGCCTCCTTTTGGCCATTGACGGCCTCCTTCGGCCCACCTCCGGCCGGATCCTCATCGGCGGGGAGGAGGTGCGGGGCGTGCGCCGGGACGTGGCCCTGATCCTCCAGGACGCCGGCCTCCTCCCCTGGAAGACCGTGCGGGGAAACGCTGAACTCACTTTGCGCATCCAAAAAAGGCGGGAGAGCGTGGATGGGATCCTTTCCGCTTTGGGATTGAACGGGTTTGAGGGGCGTTTCCCGGCGGAGCTCTCCGAGGGGATGCGCCGAAGGGTGGGCATCGCCCGTGCTTTGGCCCTGCGCCCCAAAGTCCTCCTCATGGACGAACCCATGGCCAACTTGGACTCCCTCACCCGGGAGCGCATCCAAAACCTCATCCTCGACCTCTGGTGGGAGATGGGGTTCACCGGGATCCTCGTGACCCACGATATTGAGGAGGCCGTGTTTTTGGGGCAACGGATCGTGGTTCTTTCCCCGCGTCCGGCGCGGATCCGAGCCATTTTGGAAAACCCGGGGATGGGCGAGCACGCGTACCGGGGAAGCCCGGAGTTTTTGGAGCGGGCCCAGGGCCTGCGCCGGATCCTGGAGGCAAACGGATGAAACAAGTTTTCGCTTATTTCTTGGCTGTCCTTATGGTGTTCGGGGCCTGGGCCCTGGTCTCCTTTTCCCTGGCCCGGGCCAAGGGCCGGCCGATCCTCCCTTATCCCTGGCAAGCGGCGGCCGCCGCCGGGGAAAACATCTGGACCCTCCTTTCCGCGTTCGGCGTCTCCGCCCTCCGCTTCCTTTTGGCCCTGGTGGTGGCCTTTTTCGTGGGGCTCCCCTTGGGCTTGGCCGCGGGTTTCGAGCAAAAACTCGAACAATTCCTCTCCCCCCTCATCTACCTCCTTTACCCCATGCCGCCCGTGGCCCTCCTCCTTTTCCTGTACCTGGCCTTCGGGCTTGGGGAGGTGGTGCGGCTGGTGGTGGTGGTGATGGCCCTCTTTTTCCAGGTGGTGGTGGCCGCCCAGGGCGCGGCGAAGTTCATCGCCCCCACCCATATCCTCGCGGTGCGCTCCACCGGCGCCTCCCGCTGGCAGCTCTATTGGCACGTGGTGGTCCCCGCCACCCTCCCCAGCGTCCTCACCGCGGCCCGGGTCTCCGTGGGCCTGGGGATCACCATGCTCTACATCGCCGAAACGAAGCTGGGGATCCTCCTCCCCCCAAGCCAAGGGCTGGGGAGGTTCATCGAGTACTACACGTTCCGGGCGGACATCGCCCTCGCCGGTGTGGTGGCCCTGGCGCTGTTGGGCCTCCTTTTCTACGTCCTTTTGGAGGTTTTGGAGCGCAGGCTCTGCCGGTGGAAATATGTGGGGGTGAAGGGTGCGGGAAGTTAAGCGGGTTTGGTTCGTGTACCGGGCGGGAAGGGAGGGGGCGGCAGCGGTGGCCGGCCGGGGCCTGCGCTTTCTGGAACGCCAGGGAATAGAGGCGGAGATCGTCACAGAAATCCCCCTTCCCAAAAGCCTTCCAGATCTCGTGGTCACGGTGGGCGGGGACGGCACCCTCCTTCGCACCGCGGCCGCCCTCTATCCCCAAGAAGTCCCCATCCTCCCCGTCCTCCTTGGGGCGGCGGGGTTTTTGAGCGCCTGCCGGGCGGAGGAGCTGGAGGTCGGGCTTTCGGAGATCCTCTCCGGCCGGGCCAGGGTGGAGCGCCGGGCCCGCCTCCTCGGGCAAGGCCCGGGCCTGTCCGCCACGGCCCTCAACGAGCTCGCCCTGGTGGGCACAGCCCAATCCCGGTTCGTGGAACTTTCCGTGCGGGTGAACGGGGAGGAGGTGGGGAGATTCGGCGGGGATGGCCTGATTTTGGCCACGCCCACGGGGAGCACGGCCTACGCCCTGGCCGCCGGCGGGCCCCTCCTCGCTCCCACGATCCCCGCCCTCCTCCTCGTCCCCCTCTGCCCCCATCGCCTGGGCCTCCGGCCCGTGGTCCTCCCCGACTCCGCCCTGGTGGAGGTGCAGAGTACAGAAGCCGCTTTGGTTTTGGCCGACGGCGACCCAGTGGGCGTCCTCTCCCCCGAAGGCAGGATTCAAATCCGCCGCGCCCCCAAGGACACGCTCCTTGTGCGCTTGCCCCAAACGCCTTCGCTTTTTTCCCGCCTGCGGGAAAAATTGGGTTGGCCGTGAAAGGAGGCGGCGTGCCTTCCTTGGAGAAAGTCTTGGAAAAAACGGTGAAGGAGAAGGCCGCGGATGATCTGGAGTTCATCCTCATCCGCGGGAAGGAGGAGCTCACCCGCTTCACCTTCGGCCACATCCATCAGAACGTGGCCGAGGAGGACGCGGTGCTTTACGTGCGGGCCTGGGCCGAGGGGAAAACCGGGGTGGCTCAAACCAACGATCTTTCCGAAGAAGGGATCCGCCGCGCGGTGCGCCTGGCGGTGGAGCTCGCCCGAAGCCAAACCGGGCCGGCTGGGTATGAGCCGCCCGGACCCGCTCCCTATCCTGAGGTCCAGGCCTACGACGAGGCCACCTGGAACGCCACCCCTGAACTGCGGGCGGAGCTCGTGCGCCGGGCCGTGGCCGAGGCCAACAAACTTGGGTTCAACGCCTCGGGCTCCCTGGCCACCGGAGGCGAAGAGATTTGGATCCGCACCACCCGCGGGATCGACGCCCGCTTCCGCGCCTCCTCCATTCGCTTTGTGACCGTGATCCTCGGGAAGGAGGCGGGCTCCGGCTACGCGGAGTTCACGAGCACAAAGATCGCGGATTTTCGGCCGGAGGAGGTGGCCGGAAGGGCTTTGGAGAAGGCTTCCCGCTCGGAGAAGAGGATCCCCCTCCCGCCCGGGGAGTACCAGGTGGTGTTGGAGGAGCCGGCGGTGGCCACCCTGGTGGGGATGCTGGCCTCCATGGGCTTTTCCGCCCGGGCCGTCCTGGAGAACCGCAGCTTCTTCTGCAACCGCTTCGGGGAAAAGATGGTCTCGGAGCTTGTCACCATCTACGATGATGCCCTCCATCCCCAGACCCTCCCCATGCCCTTCGACTTCGAGGGGGTGCCGAAGACCCGGGTCTATTTCTTCCGGCGGGGGGTGGCCGAAGGGGTGGTGCACGACTCCCGCACGGCCAAGCTCATGGGCACGAAATCCACGGGACATGCCCTGCCGCCCGCGGCCGCAGGCTTCTCCCCCATGCCCACCCACCTCGTGATGGAACCGGGGAACGCCTCGGACGGGGAGTTGCTCTCCGGGATTTCCCGCGGCCTTTTGGTCACCCGCTTCCACTACGCCCGCACCGTGGACCCCATGCGGGGGATCATGACCATGATGACCCGCGACGGCACCTTCCTCGTGGAGGAGGGAAGGATCGTGGCCGCCGTGGAGGACCTGCGCGCGACGGAGTCAGGGCTCCGGGCCCTCGCCCTGGTGCGGGCCGTGGGAAAGGATCTCAGCCTCATCACCGGCGGGGAGGCCTTTGGGGCCACCTTGGTCCCAAAGCTTAGGATTGAGCGGTTCGCCTTCACCGGGCGAACGGAAAGGATTTGAGATGTCAGCTCTTTTGGAGCTGAAAAACTACATTGCGGAGATGGTGGAGCTTTCCGCGGCCGCGGCCATCGCCTATTGGGATGCCCGCACCTACATGCCCGCGCGGGGCGTGGAGACCCGCGCCCGCATCACCGGCAAGCTCTCCCGCCTGGCCTTCGAACGCTTGATCTCCCCGAAGTTCGGGGAACTTTTGGCCGCGGCGGAAAAGGAGCTTGCGGAGGCCTCCGAGGCTGAGCGGGCCATGGTCCGCATGGGAAAGCGCGACCACGAGCGGGCCAGGGCCATCCCGCCCGACTTCTACCAGAAATTCGTGGAGCTCTGCACCAAAGCCGAGTCCGTCTGGGAAAAAGCCAAGGCCGAAGCAAACTTCGCCCTTTTTAAGCCGTACCTGGCGGAGATCGTGGACATGGTGCGGGAGATGGCCAAGATGATCGGCTACAAAGAGCATCCCTACGATGCCCTTTTGGAGGAGTACGAGCCGGGGATGACCACCGCCCGGGTGGGCGAGATCCTCGGGGGCTTGCGGGAAAAACTCGTCCCCTTCCTGCGGGAGCTTTTGGAGCGGGGGACTCCCCCTCCCCCGGTCCCGGAGGGGAAGTATCGCAAGGAGAGCCAGAAGGCGCTGTGTGCCGAGGCCCTAAGACTCATGGGCTACGATTTCTCCGCGGGGAGGCTCGACGATTCCGCCCACCCCTTCACCATCGGCCTCGGCCCGGGCGATACCCGTGTCACCAACCGCTATAACGAAGAGGACCCGTTTCCCGCCCTTTTTGGGGCCCTCCACGAAGGCGGGCATGCCCTCTACGACCAGGGGGTCCCTGCTGAGCTTTACTGGATGGGCCTTGGCGGAGGAGCCTCCTACGGGGTTCATGAATCCCAATCCCGCTTTTGGGAAAACCAAATCGGAAGAAGCCTCGCTTTCTGGGAGTTCTTCAAACCCAAACTTTCCCGGAGGTTCCGGGTCTTCGCCCGCAAAACCCCGGAGGAGATCTTCCGCATGGTCAATAAAGTGGAGCCCTCCCTCATCCGGGTGGAAGCCGATGAGGTCACCTATAACCTCCACATCTGTTTGCGGTTCGAGCTGGAGGTGGAGCTCATCGCGGGGAAGCTCAAGGTGGAGGAGCTTCCGGAGCGCTGGAATGCGGCGATGAAGGAGTACTTGGGGGTGGTTCCGCCCGACGACGCCAAGGGGGTTTTGCAGGACGTGCACTGGTCCGGCGGTTCTTTTGGGTATTTCCCATCCTACGCCTTGGGGAACCTTTACGCGGCCCAGTTCATGGAGGCGCTGCGTGCCGACCTCCCCGACCTTCCGGAGAACTTGCGGAAGGGGAACACCGCGCCCGTTCTTTCCTGGCTTCGGGAGCGAATCCACCGTTTCGGCCGGATGTACTTCCCCGAGGAGCTCTGCGAGAAGGTCACGGGGGAGAAACTCTCCGCCGAGCCTTTCCTCCGCTACCTCCGAGAGAAATACGCCCAGGTTTACCGCTTATGAAAACTTAGCTTTGGAACCTTGAGGCTTTGGGCTGGTCCTCAGCCCCTGGGCCAAGGCGCTTTAGCGTTCGAAATCCCAATTTAACCGGGAAACCCTATCGCGCCTGCCTTGCGCTTTGCTCCGGCCGCCCCTGGCCGCTGGTTGGTAAAATCTGCCAAGACCTTGGGTGGAGAGGTGGTTTCGTTGCTTTTGGGATTGGGTGAGATTTCATTTTCCGTGGTTGTGGCGGGGAGGGGACAGGTGAGCCTTGGCGGGGAGAGAAACGCCAGTGGTCGGGGTAACCGCGCTCCTCGGCGGGGGGTTGTGGTTCCTCTAGACTGGGTGTGGACATGGGGGTGAAAGGATGGATGCCCGGGCGATAGGGGTACTTTTTCGGAAGGCCGGCCGACTTAAGCGAGTTTATGGGACGATGCGATTCAACTTTTGGCCAACGCTGATAGCACTCTTTGCCGTTGGGGTGTTGGTCTGGGCTGCCCCAACTTTTTCTGATCGCTCCTTTGGCGGAGATGCCCTGAACCCTGGTGATACAGGGATCATCGTCCAAGTTATAACTGTCAAAGGGGACTCCGCCCGGGATACCACCATCGAGTTCGTCCACGTGAGGAACACGGGCACCGCCACCTCCACCCACATCGCCCAGATCGCCCTGGCCCTGGAATCCACAACTCCAACCCTGCCCACTTCCACCCCTACAACAACTGTCACAGCGTCCACCACAGGTAAAGACCTTCAGGTCGGGATCATCATTCCTACCTCTTTCACCGTCCCGAAGGGCCAGACGCGGTATCTTTGGGTGCTGGTGAACGTAGCTCCGGCCGCCGCGATCTCCGGCGGGGAGACCGTGGCTCTGGAGACGAACGTTTACTGGTACACCGCCACTGAATCGGGGAATAGCGGCTTCCTCCAGGATGGCCGGCCCGAGACCATCCGGAAGGCCGGGTTCGAAGAGATCACCGACGCTTCCCCAGATCCCGACAACCTCAACCCTGGGGACTCCGCACCGGTTCAGAAATTCCGTGTTCGCGACCTCGATGCCAACGCCCAGGCGGTCAAGATCAACAAGGTCACGGTGAAGCGGGCCAGCGGTGCTACCGCCGAGGCCTCTGACCTCCAGTCCATCAAGGTCGAGATCGATTACGGCACGAACACCTACACCGCTACGGAACTGGCCACCGGATGGGATGGAACAGGTGTAGTGTTCACGGCTGCGGAGCTATCTTTGCCCACGAGCTTTCCCGACGGGGCTGAGCTCACAATAACCGTGACCATCACGGTGAAATCGGAGGACCATACGTACCCGCGGGACGGGAGGACCCTTAAGAATGCGGTCGTCCTTGAGGTCGAGGAAAACACGGGGCAGACCATAAACCAAACGGTGACCGGGCCTGCGACTTGGACCATCCGCCGGGCTGGGCTTGAAGAAATCGAGGAGATATCCACGCCCCCGTCAGGACTGGGGATCAACCCCGGCGAGCGCCTAACGCAGAAAGTCTGGGTGGCAGATCGGGACTACAACGGAAGCAATGTCCAGATCACCCACATCTACGTGAGGAACTTGGGAACCGCGGAGACCGCGGACATCGCGGGGTTCACGGTGTGGGTGGGCACCACCCAGGTCCGCTCCGGTTGGCCGTCGGGGGTCGACTTCCGCACAGGCGGCTGGATCGAGGTCAGCGCTACCACTGTCGCCGACGAAAAGGAAGCGACCATCACCATCGAGTACCGGGTGTCGCCCCTGGCCACCACCGGCCGGACCATCCGACCAGAGGTCCGGGTGGGGAGCGCAGAACCGCCGGTGTCTTCCCCCCCAAGCCCACCTACTTACGCCACCGAGGCGGTCACTTATCCGGAGACGGTGACCATTTACCCCGCGGGGTTTGAGGTGGTGGAGAACATCGCCATCGATCCGCGCACGGTCTACTCCACCCAGCGGTTTGTGGCCCAAAAGATCAAGCTCGAGGACAAGGATACCAATACAGCTGGGGTCACCATCACCCGGGTTCGGGTGAAGAACGTGGGCACAGCCAGCGACACCCAGTTCGTCAAGCTCGAGGTGCGGCTTGCCGGAGAGAATGGGGCCCTTCTCGGGGAAACCACAAACCTCACGGAATTCCGCACCTCTGGGGTGTCCATCACCCCCACCGCCAACAACACCGTGGCCGACGATGCCACGGTGGAGGTTTGGATTTGGATCACCCTCGCCGGCCCTGACAAGACCGTGGCCGGCCGGACCGTACGCCTGGAGACCACTTTCTCTTACACCGAGGGCACCATGAGCGGCGATACAGCGGCCCTGCGAGGCACCACCTTCGACATCGGCGTCAACAACCCGCCGGTGATCCAAGACTTCACCTGGACTCCAGCCAATCCCCAATACGGCCAGGATGTCACCTTCACCCCAGGGACGATCACCGACCCCGATGGCGATGCCATCGTCTACTCCAAATGGGATTTCGGCGAGGGGGCAGATCCGCGGTACGTAGAGCGGAACGGGCCCCCGGAGACGGCCAAGACCAAGTACCCCGACGGCGGCACGTTCAATGTCACCCTCCTTGTGCGGGACGCAAAAGGATTGGAAGGCACAAAGACCAAAACGATCACCGTGTCCCTGCGCCCTAATACCCCGCCCACGGTGGATTTCACCTGGTCCCCCGCGGAACCGGCCGCCGGACAACCCGTGACCTTTACCCCTAAGGTCACCGATCCCGACGTGCCCTCCGATGCGCCGTTCACCTACTCCTGGAGCTTTGGGGCCAACGCCACGCCTTCCACCTCCACCGCGGAAAGCCCCACGGTGACATTCAACGCCGCCGGAACATACACCGTGCGGCTGGAGGTCACCGACCGCCGCGGAGCCAAGGGGAGCAAGGAGAAGACCGTGACCGTTTCCCCTCCCCCGCAGCAACTGCCGACCGTGACGGCCTTAGCGGCCAACCCCGCCTACCCCGCGGCGGGGCAAACGGTGACCTTCACCGCCACCGCCTCCGCCCCCGCCAACGACCCGGTGACCGAGTGGGAGTGGAATTTTGGCGACAACACCCCCGTCCAAAAAACCCTAGAGAACACGGTGACCCACGTTTACCAAAACGCTGGAACCTACACGGTGAGCGTGCGGGCGAAAAACAATGCCGGATGGAGCGCGGCGCGGACCCTCCAGATCGTGGTGCATCCCGCGGGTGTGGAGTTCGGCGCGGTCATCCTCGATAACCCAGCCAGCACCCAGTGCCGAATCCAAATCTTCGCCCCAGCTGGGGCCACGGACCTCAAGATCACCATCCTCGATCAGGCCGGCCGCCCCGTCGTCCGGGAAAAATCCGTGCCCTTGGGCACCTTCACCTGGGATCTCCGCGGCGACAACGGCCAGCCCGTCCCCAATGGGCTCTACCTCATGTACGTGACGGCCAAGGTGGGCGAAGAGATCAAACGCACCGAGATTTACAAGATCCTCGTGCGGAGGTAACCATGCGCAGAGTCATTTTGGCGTTGGGTTTGGTGCTCGTGAGCATGGGGGGATTTGCTCAGGTCTCGCTTTTCGATATGGGCCTGGGCGCCCGGGCCATGGGCCTGGGCGGGGCCTATGCCGCCCTGGCCGCGGGCGCGGAGGGGCTCCTCTATAACCCGGCGGGGCTGGCCCAGATCCGCGGGATCAATGTGGATTCCACGGTCCTCGCCGGCTGGGTGGCCGCAGGGTACGTGGGCGCGGCCCTGCCTAGTTTCGGCGCGGGCCTCGGCTACCTTGGGACCTCCGCCGGGGAAAACCTCGGCTATTCCCAGCTCGGCTTTCTCGCCGGCTTCGGCCTGGACCTCCGAAACCTCGGCTTCCCCCTCCTGGGCGGGGTGGCCCTCCGCTACCAGAGCACGAACATCGCTGGTGAGGGCTCTTCTTCGTTGGGCTTGGATATCGGCGTCCTCGGCCGTTTTTCCTCGCCGTTTGGGGAGCTGCGCGCCGCCTTGGTCATCCGGGAGCTCTCCTTCGGCGGGCTTTCCCCGGAGTTCGTCCTCGCGGGAGCCTGGCTGAGCCCGTTCGGGGTGTTGGCCAGCCTGGACCTGACCTCGGAATATGTGGCCCTGGGCCTCGGCTGGTCGGCTCTGGGCGCGTTCGAGATCCGCGCGGGGCTTCGGCAAGAAGGTGGTCTGCTCCGGATCGCCCTCGGCCTGGGCGCAAGCTTCGGGAATTACCGGGTGGACTACGCCCTCTTCACCCACCCCCTCCTTTCCCCTTCCCACCGCTTCGGATTCGGAGTGAGGTTCTGAGGAAGACCCCTCACCCCCGCCCTCTCCCCAAGGGGAGGGGGTTTCTTTTTGCGCGGGAAATTTACTCGTTGTGGGGGATTTGCAGGGTGCTTCCGCCGATGAACTCCCGCACGAGGTGGTCGCCGGGGATGAGGGCGTAATCCTGGACCTCCCAGCTCGTGAGCCCGGCGATCTGGGAAAGGAGGTTCGTGATCCGCCGGTAGCGGATCTGGGCATCCAAAAAGGAGCTATAAGGAGCGAGCTCCTCGGGCCTGGGCCAAATCCCGTCCGGCACGAAGAAGGGTTTCAGGACCGGCAAATCGAAGGGCATCCCCCCTTGGATCATGTGGTCCGCCAGGCCCATGAGGGGGATGATGGAGAAAAGCTCCCCGGCCCGCACATAATGCCAGTGAAGCAGGGTGTGCAGCGGCGGATGATTCCTATGGGTCGCATCCCGAAGCATCCGCCGCAGCAGCCGCACATCGGTGAATTGGGTGAGCCTCCCCGTGGTGCCATCCCCCTCATACAACATGTTCGCCGCCTCGATGTACACCCGGAACATGTTCTCCCTGGGGATCCCGGCGGTGAGGGGCGGATAAAAACCATGGAGGCAATCCAAAAGGAGGATCTGATCCTTCCTCAACCGCACGGGCTTCGTCCCCACGTGTTTCCCTTCCTTGAAGCTGTAGATGGGCTTCTCGATGGTCTGCCCATCCAAAAGGGCCCGCAGATGTTGGTTGATCCGCTGAATATCCAAGGCCTCGGGCGTTTCGAAGTTCCGGTCGTTGAGCCAGTCCGTGGGGTGCTCTACCACCGGCCAGAAATAGTCGTCCAGGTTGAGCATGAGGAAGTGGAGGCCCTCCCGCTCCAGGCGTTGGGTGAGCTTCACCGTGGTGGTGGTCTTTCCCGAGGAGGAGGGGCCGGAGATCCAGATCATCCGGATCTCGTCGCCCGCCTCCAGGCGCTGCATAACCTTTTTGGCCGCCTCGTCCAGGGAGCGCTCGTAGCGTTCGGTGGCGGCCTCGATCAATTCTTTGAGCCTCCCTGTGCGGACGATCTCGTTCAGGCCCTCCACGGTATCGCAGCCGTGGGCCCGGTTCCACTGGAGTGTTTCCTCGTGGAATTTCGTGGGATAGCCGTTCCCCACGAATTGGTCCATGGTGATGGCTCCGGCCCGCACCCAATACTTCCCCCACCGCCAGCACTCGTAGGCATCGGCCACGGTCACCAGGCCGAAGCTGCGAAGAACATGCAAAACCGTGTCCTGGATCTCCTCGATGGTGGGCGGGAAATTGGCGATCCAGTGCCGGGGATCGCGGTTGAGGGTGATCACCACCACATCGGAGAGGAACTCCGCGATGTGCTCATCATCGCCGAACATGAAGAGCTTATCGTTTATGCCGGGGAGGAGATCCTGGGCAAACCCGCCCACCGAGCGGGCCGCCCGCAGGATGGCGTTGAGGATCCGGCCCTGGTCGAAGGGAACAAGAGAGCGATCGCGCTTTTGGACCTTGCGGATCCTGTTCTGAACGATCACAAAAACGAATTATACAGGTGCTCCTCAATATAGCCAGTTGTGCTCAAGGCCGATGTAAAGGAGGGTGCGCAGGCGGGCGGCGGGGACCTCGCAGCCGGGCTGGGGCATGCTCAAGCCCCAAAGGATGCTGAGCCCACCGAAGGCGGTGAGCATGTTCCCGAAAACCCCGTAGCCCAAATAGTTCAACCATTGCCCAAATCCGATGAAGACGAAACCCGCCACCACCAAACCCTGGCGCATGTATCGGCAGTTCCACAGTTCCCGCTGGACCTGGCCCAGGGCCCGGGACCAAACCCGCTGCTCCACCCGGGGCTTGGGATCGGCCGCAAAATCCAGGGAAACCCGGCTCACCTTCTCCAAGGGCCAGGTCATGGTCCCGCTGGCGGTGGTGAAGGAAAGGGTGGTGGCGGTCAACCCGGAAAGCCGCCCCGCAAAAGTGGTCCCATCGGAAAGGACCAGGGTATCCGCCAGGCCAGCCAAGCCCAAAACCACCACGGCCAAGAGAACCTTCCCCATCGCTTCCCTCCATTTTCCAAAATACCGGGAAAAGAAAGGCGATCCTGGTCAACTGGGGCATGCCCTGGCCGCGTGTGTCCCGGTAGAATTCGGATGTGCTAATTTTGGCAGTGGGAGATGAGGTGAGCCCCACGTTGGAGCGGGCGGTCCTTTCCGAATCCTTCCCGAAGGTGGGGCTAGTCCTCTCTTGTGGGGATCTTCCCTACGATTATTTGGAGTTTTTGGTGGACGCGGTGGGCGCGCCCCTTTTGTACGTGCGGGGAAACCACGATCGCCCGGTGGAGACGGAGGAAAGGTTGATTCGCGCTCCCCAGGGCTGTGTGGACGTGGACGGGAAGGTGGTGGAGGTGGGGGGCCTCATCGTCCTGGGCTTGGGCGGGAGCCGCCGTTATTCCCAAAAGGGGGAGAATCAGTACACGGAGGGGGAGATGCGCCGCCGGGCGTTCCGGCTTTTCCCAAAACTTTGGTGGAACAGGCACCGCAAGGGCCGGGCTTTGGACATCCTCCTCACCCACGCCCCGCCCCGGGGGATCCACGACGCCGCCGACCCCGCCCACCAGGGGTTCGAAACCTTTTCGGCCCTGATTCGGCGCTGGAAACCCAAGCTCCACCTCCATGGCCACACCCCGCCCCGGCCCGGCCTTCCCACGGAAACGGTGCTCGACTCCACCCGCATCATCCACGTCCGCGGGTTCCGCCTCCTGGAGCTCTGATGCCTCCTCGTCTTCCCTGGCCCGGTTTTCTGCGCCGGCTTTTTTCCTTAGCAAAAGAGGAGCCCGCCCTCCTCCTCCCCTTCGATTGGGTCAAGGAAAAGGTCCCCATCCGGGGCTGGCGATATTTGGGCCTCCAAGAGGTGGAGGTGGAGAGGATCGCGGGAAGCGTAGACCGCTACGACGATTTCACCCGGGCCTTCCTCCCCCTACGCGGGGAAGATCCCCGCCAAGAGAGGATCGAGAAAGCCATGGAGCGGGGGGAGGTGCTTCCGCCGGTGAAGCTCTACAAACTCGGCGGCGTTTATTTTGTGGTGGATGGCCACCATCGGGTGGCCGCCGCCAAGAAAACGGGGGCAAAATATATCGACGCCGAAGTGGTGGAGTTCCTGGCTGACGTTCCCATCTCCCCCACCGACACGGAAAAGGACATCCTCCTCAAGGCCGAGAAGGCCGCGTTTTTCCGCCAAACCCGCCTAAAGGAGCTCCGGCCGGAGGCGGAGATCGACTTCAGCGAGCTTTCCGGCTACCGAAAGCTCCTCGAGCACATCGATGTGCATCGCTACTTCCGCGGGATCGAGGAGAAAAGGGAAATCCCCTACGAGGAAGCGGTGGTCTCCTGGTACGATCGGGTCTACCGGCCCATTGTGGAGGCCATCCAGCGCACCGGCATCCTCAAAAAATTCCCGGGCCGCACAGAGGCGGACCTTTACGTTTGGCTTTCCGAGCACCTTTATTATCTGGCCCAAAAGCAGAAAACCGCGCCGGATTTGGAGAAGATCGCCAAGGAATTCGCCGAAAAATACGGGGAAAAGCTCAGGAGCTGACCCGGGCCCGAAAGAGATCCCGAGCCCGCCAGAAATACTCCCCGCCGGAGATCACCGCCAAACCCACGGCCAGGTACAAAAAAGCTTGCTTTGCGACCTCCCCCCAGGCGCCGATCCCGAAGTAACGGGTGGCCAAAATGAAAAGGACCAGGCCCACATGGGAGATGGTTTTCAGCTTGCCTAGGCCGCTGGCGGCGATGGTCACCCCCTCGGCCAGGGCGAAGATGCGAAGCCCTGTGACCAAGAACTCCCGGCCGAGGATGACGATCACCGGGAGGGCCCGCAGCTCCCCGAATTCCACAAAGGAAACCAGGGCCGCGGCGACGAGGATTTTGTCGGCGATGGGATCGGCCAATTTCCCAAACGTCGTTACTTCCCGCAGGGACCGGGCCAAATAGCCGTCCACGGCATCGGTGAGGGCGGCCAGGGCGAAGATGACCAGGGCAAGGATTTTGAAGACCGTCCCGGGGAGGAAGAGGAAGACGAGGAAGAGGGGCACAGCGGCCACCCGGGCCACGGTGAGGCTGTTGGGGATGTTCCAGCGCATAAACAATCCTTGCCCAAAACCCCGGGCCTTTCAATTGCCTTCGCCCCTTCCTACCCACAGGAAGCCGGGAGGGAAGAGATTAAATCCCGAGGTAGGCCTTCTTCACGAGATCGGATTCCCTAAGCTCGGCGCAGGGGCCCTCGGCCACGATCCGGCCCGTCTCCAAAACGTAGCCGTAATCGGCCAAAGAGAGGGCGGCGCGGGCGTTCTGCTCCACAAGGAGGATGGTTCTCCCCTCCTCCCTGAGCCGCTGGAAGGCCCGGTAGACCTCAGTGATGAGGACCGGGGCTAGCCCCAAGGAGGGCTCATCCAGGAGAAGGAGTTTTGGCCCGGCCATGAGGGCCCGGGCCACGGCCAGCATCTGCTGCTCCCCGCCAGAAAGGGTCCCTCCCCGCTGGTTCTGCCTCTCCCGCAACCGCGGGAAAAGGGAGAACACGAACTCCAGATCCCGGGAGATCCCGGCGGTGTCGGTGCGGGCATAAGCCCCCAAAAGGAGGTTCTCCATGACCGTGAGATCGGGGAAGATCCGCCGGCCCTCCGGCGCCATGGATACCCCCATCCGCACGATCTCATACGGCCTCCTCCCAAGAAGGGGGCGGCCGTTTAAACTGATGGAACCCTCCCGGGGCCGCACCAAACCCATGATGGCCCGAAGGGTCGTGGTTTTGCCAGCGCCGTTGGCGCCAAGGAGGGTCACCACCTTCCCCTCGGGAACGGAAAGGGAAATGCCCTGAAGGGCGTGGATCCCGCCGTAAAAGACGTGGAGGTTTTGAATCTCAAGCACGGAGGGCCTCCTCCCCCAAATAGGCCTCGATCACCTTGGGGTTGTTTTTGATCTCCTCGGGAGTTCCCTCGGCGATGGAGACCCCGAAGTCGATGACGCGGATGCGCGGGCAAATCCCCATCACCACCTGCATCACGTGCTCGATGAGGAAGATGGTGAGGTTGAAGGTTTCCCGGATTCCGCGGATGAAGTTCATGAGGTCGGCGGCCTCAGCGGGGTTCATTCCGGCCGCGGGCTCATCCAAAAGGAGGAGTTTTGGGCTCGTGGCCAAGGCCCGGGCGATCTCCACCCGGCGCTGGAGCCCATAGGGGAGGGCGCCGGCCCGGAAATGCGCCCATTTTTCCAGCCCCACCGCGGAAAGAAGCTCCATCCCCCGCTCCCGCATCCGCCGCTCCTCCCGGAGGTACCGAGGGGTGGGGAGGATGGCGTCGAACACGCTTGCGCGCACCCGGGGATGGAAGGAGATGAGCACGTTCTCCAGGGCCGTCATCTCCCGGCAGAGCCGGATGTTTTGAAAGGTGCGGGCGATCCCGAGCCGGGCCACCTGCCAAGGGGGAAGGCCGGTGATGTCCCGGCCCTCGAAGATCACTTTCCCCGCGGTGGGCGTGTAGTGGCCGGTGATCATGTTGAAGATCGTGGTCTTCCCCGCGCCGTTTGGGCCTATAAGGCCCACGAGCTCCCCATAGCGGATGTCCAAAGAGAAATCCCGCACGGCCACCAAGCCCCCAAATCTCATGGTGAGGTTCTGCAAGGAAAGGATCAGCTCCGTCTCGCCCATGCCCACCTCCAAGCCCTCTTGGCGCCGCCCAAGAGCCAATCCCAGGTGAACTCCTCCCTCCCAAACAATCCCCGCCGGAAGAAGAGCATCACCAAAATGAGGAGGACGGCGAACACCACCATGCGCGTCCCCGGGACCACCGCGGTGTCCACGAACCGCAGGGCCTCGAAGATGGCGGCGAAGATGAACCCGGCCACCACCGCGCCCGAAATGCTCCCCAGTCCCCCAAGGACGATGATCATGAGGAGGTAGAAGGTCATGAAGAACCGGAAGAGGTCGGGGGTGATGGTGCCGATGAGGCAAGCCATGAGCCCCCCGGCCACCCCGGCGCAGAACGCGCTGAACATGAAAGCCAGGAGTTTATGGCGGAAGACGTTGATCCCCATGGATTCCGCGGCCAACTCGTCCTCGCGGATCGCCCTAAGGGCCCGGCCGAAACTGGAGTTCTTCAGGCGCACCGCGGCGTAGGTCAAAACCACCAAGGCCCCCACGGACCAGGCCAAGTTCGTGTATTGGGGGATGCCTTTGATCCCCATGGGGCCGTTGGTGAGGCCCATGAAGTTGCAGGCCAAAACGTAGATGATCTCGCCAAAACCGAAGGTGGCGATGGCCAGATAATCCCCGCGCAGGGCCCTGAGGGCGGGGATCCCCACCACCAGCGCGGCCAAAACGGCAAGAACCCCGCCCGCTAAAAGGGCCAGGATGAACCCCCAATAGGGCAAGGTGAACTGGTTGAACGGCCAAGAAAGGGGGGTGAAAAGCCAAACCACCTTCTTTTGGTGGAGGGGGAGCATGAAGAGGGTGGTGAGGTACCCGCCCAAAAGCATGAACCCATGCGGCCCCAAGGAGAACTGCCCGGTGACCCCGTTGATCATGGTGTAGCCCACCGCGCCCAAAGCGTAGATGGCCCCAAAATTGAGGATCCGCCAGATGAACCGGTCCAAGTGGGCATCTCCCCACCACACAAACGCGGCCAAGCCCAAAAGAAAAAGGAGGGTGAGGATCCAGTTCGGCTTCATACCTTCTCCTTCAGGGGTTTGCCGAGGATCCCGGTGGGCTTGAAGAGGAGGAAGAAGATGAGGATGGCGAAGATGAAGGCATCGCGGAAGCCGGAGAGGCCCGGAAGGAAAGCGACGACGAGGATCTCCGCCAAGCCGAGGAGGAAGCCCCCGAGCATGGCGCCCACGATGTTCCCGATCCCGCCGATCACCGCGGCGGTGAAGGCCCGCCAGCCCGGCATGATCCCCAAATCCCACTGGAGCCGAGGATAGCGGCAGCCCCAAAGGATCCCGCCCACCGCGGCCAGGGCTGAACCCACCAAAAAAGTGTAGGAAATCACCCGGTTTATGTCCGCGCCCATGAGGGCCGTGGTCTCGATGTCCGTGGCGATGGCCCGCATGGCCCGCCCCACCTTCGTCCGGTACACCAGGAAGATGAGGCCCAGAAGGCAGGCCGCGGCGATGAGGGGAACCCAAATGGTCACGCCCTGGATCCGCACGCTCCCGGCTTGATAGATCTGGATCATGAAATTCGGGGTGGGATAGGGCTTCTGCCGGCCGCTGGCCCAAGGGAGGACGATGATGAGGTTCTCCAAGAGGAAGGAAACGCCGATGGCGGTGATGAGGAGGGAAATTCTCGGGGCCTCCCTAAGCGGCCGGTAGGCCACCCGCTCGATGGTCACCCCCATGAGGGCGGTGATGACCACCGCACAAACGGCTCCCAGCCACCAAGGGAGATGGAACAACGCCACCAAGAAGAAGACCCAGTACCCGGCCCACATGAAGACGTCGCCGTGGGCGAAGTTGATGAGGCGGAGGATCCCGTAGACCATGGTGTAGCCGATGGCGATGAGGGCATAGAGGCTTCCCAAAGTGACGCCGTTCAAAAGCTGCTGAAGATAGGTGTCCACTTTTGCTCCTCAAAAAGGGAGGGGGCGGGGAAACCCGCCCCCTTTCCCTCACTTGCCCATGAGGGCCTTGATCTCCGCGGCGCGGGCGGCCGGGATCATCGTGGCGTACACGAATTGCCCGTTTTCCACCTTGAGGAAGTAGAAGTCCTTGATGGGGTCGCCCTCGGGGGTCATGATGGTTCGACCAGTCACCACCTCGAGATCCGCGGTCTGGAGGGCCTCCTTGATGGCCTTGGGATCAGCGGAGCCCGCGCGCTTGATGGCGTCCACGATGAGGAGGTAGCAGTCCACGGCCAAAGCGCCGAAGGCATCGGCCTCGCGGCCGAAGTGCTCCTTGTACTTTTGGGCGTAGAGGAGGCCGAGCCCCGTGGCCTGGGCCGGGTGCCAGAAGGTGGTGAAGTGGATGCCCTCCACGGCCTTTCCGCCGATCTGGATGAGCTCCGGAGCGAAAAGTCCGTCCGCGCCCAAAATGGGCTGGGTGAGGCCGAGGTCGCGGGCCTGGCGGGCCATCAGGGCCACCTCGGTGTAGTAGTTGGGGGTGTAGATGATGTCCGGGTTCACCCGCTGGATCTCCGTGAGCTGGGCGGTGTAGTCCACATCGCCGGAGCGGCAATACAAGGTGGCCACGACCTTCCCACCCAGGGCCTCGAAGGCCTCGATGAAGTATTTGCCGAGGCCCACGCAATAGGCCTGGGCCACGTCGATCACCACCGCTGCGGTCTTGGCGCCGAAGTAGTCCCGCGCCAAAGCCGCGGCCACCGGGCCCTGGTCATCGTCCTTGAAGCACGCCCGGAAACAGTAATCGCCCACCTGGGTGGTGAGGGGGTTGGTGGTGGTGGGGCCGATCATGGGCACGCCTGCCTTTTGCACGATCTCCGCCGCGCCCAAAAACGGACCGGAACACATGGTCCCGATGATGGCCACCACCTTCTCCACCTGGATCAGGCGGGTCGCGCCGTTCGCGGCCTCCACGGGCTCGGTGCGGGCATCGAAGTACACAAGCTCAATGGGCCTGCCGAGGACCTCCGTGGGCACGATGCCCGCGGCGCGGGCGAACTCCAAGGCATCCCGGGCCATCTGCCCATAAGCGGCGCAGGCGCCGGTGAACTCCAAAAGGCAGCCAATCTTTATCGGCTCCTGGGCCAAAGCCAACGCCCCAAATCCGATGGCCAACGCCAAAATTAAAGCTCTCCTCATTTGTCACCCCCTTTCAAAAATGGCTAGGCTCCCTCTGCGCGCTAAAGCGACCGATCACCTCCTTCCCCGCGCGTTGGCCGATATTAGGGAGTTTGGGGGGCCAGTGTCAAGCGCTTCCCTTCCCCGTCTTTTTCGAAAAGGCCCGCCGAAAATGGGCGGGATCGCCTTTGGCCAGGGCGAGGCAAAAAATTAGGGGCTGGGTTTGGCCCAGCCCCTAAAGCGGTTGGTGACTTTTCCTTTACTTGGGCGTGGTGGGAGCCGGAGCGGCCTTGAAGAGCTCGCCGAACAGGAACGTGGCGGAAAGCACCAGCGACTCCCCAGGCTCGCTCCGCAAAACGTAAGCCGCGTCCACGGAGAGCCCACCGAGGCTGAACCCCGCGCCCACCGTCACGTAGTACTTGTCGAACAGGAGCTCAGGCACCACGAGCCCGGCCCGGATCCCCAGGTTCTCGATGAGCTGGAACCCCAGGCCCACCCGCAGGTTCTTCACCGCAAAGGCCGAGGAGAGCTCCACATCCGCGCCCAGGATCAAAGCCCCATCCAGGAGCTTCCCGGCAAGCCCGGCCACGTAAAGCGGGCTCACCGTCTGGCCGGCGATGGTCGTCCCCAGGTCTTTCGCCACCACAGCGATGGAAAGCTCCGGCATCACCGGGACGATCAAGCCGAGGTCGAACCCAAAGCCCGAGTACTCCTGGGTGACCTTCTCCAGGTAGTACTTGAGGTTGGCCCCGACCCAGCCGAAGTCCCCGATCTTCACGCCAACGGTGCCGATGAAGGCGTTGGCCGAATAGAAGTCCCCGGCCGTGGCGTTGGCCCAGCCCAGGCCGATCCCGTAGCCGGCGAAGCTGAACCCGCCGCCCACGTACTGGTACGGCACCATCCCGAAGAGCTGGCTTGTGGCCCCGCCGATCCAGGCGTTCTCCCCAAAGGCCAGGATCCCCGCGGGGTTCCACAAGGCCACGGTCCCGTCATCGGCCAGGGCACAAAACGCCCCGCCCATCCCCAACGCCTTCGCCCCAAGTCCGCCCTGGAACACGATGGAACCCTCGTACCCAAGGACCATCGCGCCCACGGCGCCTAAAAGGATCGCCGCTAACACTATGCGCTTCATCGCTCTCTTACCTCCTCATTCCAAAGGGGGCCGGGGGAAACCCCGGCCCCCCTTCACCCTCAGCGCTCGATGTACACGAAGCCCTTGAACGTCCAGGCCTTCCCGGCGCCCTCCACCACGGCCACGTAGATGTACGCGCCGTTCCGGAGGTTCCCGCCGTTCCAGCTCACCGACGCGGTGTTGGTGCCCTCCACCACCGCCACCTTGGCCCCAGTGAGGTCGTAGATGGTGATGGTGATCTTCTGGGCCACCGCGCCGGCCGGCTCAGCCTGGATGGTGAACGTCGTCGTGGTCTTGAACGGGTTCGGAGAGATCGTGATCCCCGTCACGTTCGTAAGGGCCTTGGCCACCACCTGCGCCGTGGCCTGCACCGTCCGCGTGGGCATGTACGGATCGGTGTACTTGGCGGTGATGGTCCCAAGCTTCACCGTCTCGGGCAAGGTGTAGGTCACCCGGAACTTCCCGGGCTGCCCAGCCAAAGCCTCAAGACGGTTCCAGCTCGTGATCACCCCGCCGTCCTTGTCGAGGAGGACGAGGACGTTGGTGCCCACGATCTCCGCCGCGCCCGCGTACTGCTCATCGGTCACGGTGATGGTCACCGTGTCGCCCGGGTAGTACGTGGTGCGGTCGAAGGCCACGGAGAGGGCCACCGTGGGCGGGGTCACCGCGCCGGCGCCGCCCTCGGAGACCTTGATGGAGATGATGGCGATGTCGGAGTGGTTGGAGGGATCCTGGTAGAAGGCCATGATCGTGTCTCCGGCCCGGGACCCGAGGTTCCCGTCCCCAGGGTGGCGGGAATCGGACACAAGGACACAGGTGGTGGACCGGAAGATCCCGGACCCGACCGCGGTCTCCCGGAGGTCGATCCGCTCCCAGTGCCCGCGCTGGGCGTTGAACATGAAGATCTTCACCG
>ERZ1669248.40-NODE-40-length-87900-cov-9.619341_pt1 | contig 87900 bp, 94 predicted proteins | sample MGYA00579296_ERZ1669248 | MGnify/ENA primary metagenome ERZ1669248 (study PRJEB41166, sample SAMN08046057) | hot springs metagenome | biome: hot spring; feature: neutral hot spring; material: thermophilic sediment; isolation source: thermophilic sediment from...
AATTTGAATAGCCAACTTCTTCCCCTAAGTGAAATTAGGGGACATTTTAATTTTTTCTTTAGATTTTTATATGAGGCATCGATAAAATTTTCTTTAGATTTTTAATGAGGCAATTCGCCCTCTTGACTTAATTAGGAATTCTTAATTAAAATTATTATTATTGGTAAAAAAAAAGTTTGAAAAACGGGGTGAAAACATGAAAAATTTTCTTAGGTTAATTCTTTTTTTAATCATTTTTAGTTTTTATGTTTTTCCAGGTTTTGCCAAGGATATCCAAAAAATCCTTATGATTATTGCTTCTCAAAATTTTAGAGACGAAGAGTTGTTAATTCCAAAAAAGCTTTTTGAAAAAGAAGGATATGAGGTAGTTATAGCTTCAACTTCCTTAAAACCATCTAAAGGTATGCTTGGTGCTGTTGTTACACCTCAAATTTTGATTGATAAAGTAAAAATAGGAGATTATTCTGCCATAGTTTTTGTTGGAGGGGTAGGTGCACAGGAATATTTTAATCATCCTATAGCTCATAAAATAGCAAGAGAGGCAGTTTCTCAAGGTAAAGTTTTGGCGGCTATCTGTATTGCTCCAAGAATTTTGGCTGAAGCTGGTGTATTGAAAGGAAAGAAGGCAACTGTTTGGGTATCAGAAGGAAAGGTTTTAGAAGAAAAAGGTGCTTATTATACCGGAAGATCGGTTGAAATTGATGGAAAAATAATAACAGCTTCAGGCCCTCAAGCTGCAGAAGAATTTGCAAAAAGTATAATAAAACTTTTGAAAACTAAAAAGTAAATTTTTACTTTTGATTTACCATTTTTTTCAATTCTAAATAGGTTTCTCTAACTTTATAAACATAGTCCAAAAAAAGAGAAAGCTCTGAAAGTGGAATAGCTTGTGGTCCATCACAAAGAGCCCTGTCAGGTTCTGGATGGAATTCTACAAGAATTGCGTTTGCACCAGCTATAACTCCTTGAGCAGTTACATGATAAATATCTCTTATTCCGTCTGAAGACTTTACTCTTGTTCCTATGGGATGAGATGGATCAATGCATACAGGAAGTCTTGTTAATCTTTTAACTACAGGAACATGGGCAAAATCAGTTAAGTTTCTGTGAGGATCTCCTAAATGGGTTCTCACTCCTCTTAAACAAAAAATAATGTTAGTATTTCCTTCTGAGGCAATATATTCAGCAGCGTTAAGACTTTCTTCTAAAGAAAGTCCATATCCTCTTTTATAAAGAATAGGGAAATCATGTTGTTTACCCACTGCTTTTAATAATTCAAAATTTTGAGCATTTCTTGTTCCTATTTGTAAAATTACACCACAGGGATTTCCTGTAAGATCTAGGGCTTCTCTTATTTCATCTATGTGATGGGGAGAAAGAACTTCCATTACAATAACTTTAATTTCATATTTTCCTGCTAAATCGAAAAGCCATGGAAGACATTCTTTCCCATGTCCTTGAAAATCATAAGGAGAAGTTCTTGGTTTATAAGCTCCCATGCGGGCACAGCATACATTATTTTCTTTCAGAGCTTTAAAAACTTTTTCCACATTTTCATAAGTATCTACTGCACAAAGACCAGCAAAAATATGGAAGGAATCCTGATTAAATTGAATTCCCTTATATTCAAAACCTAAATCACCTAATATACCATGTCTCCCAATTAATCTATATTTTGCAGTTACTCTTATTGCTCTCTCAACACCTGGTAAACTTTCTAAATCTTCCTGAGATACCATATAATCTTCTCCTATAAGATGGATTTCTAAAAGGTTCCGGGTAACCCCCTTGTGTTCCATAACCTTTATCTGCAAATGAGGAAATCGTTCTAAATAGGTCATTAAAGACATAAATTCTGGGCTATCTTTAGTAATGTGAGGCTCCATAATAATAATCATTATTTTTCCCCCTTATAAAGTTTATTAATTTTCAATAAATCCCAAATTTAAATTTTTGCAAGTCTTTGTATAATTGGCAAAATCTAAAAAGGGAGTAAAATTTTTTAAATAAATAATGGTTTAAAGGAGGTGAGCTTTTGAATCCAAGGATAATTTTCTTTGATACTACTTTAAGAGATGGGGAACAATCTCCCGGAGTTTCTTTAAATTTAAAACAAAAGGTAGAAATAGGCAGAGCTCTTGCAGAATTAGGTATAGATGTTATTGAGGGTGGATTTCCTATTACTTCACCTGGAGATTTTGAGGCAGTAAAAACACTTGCCAAAGAAATTAAAGGAGTAACTATTGCTGCTTTAGCAAGGGCAAACAAAAAAGATATAGAGGTTGCTTGGGAAGCCTTAAAGGAGGCTGAATCTCCAAGAATTCATACTTTTATTGCTACTTCAGATATTCATTTAAAATATAAGCTTAAAAAAAGCAGAAATGAAGTTTTAGAAATAGCTAAAGAAGCAGTAAAATATGCACTTTCTTTTTGTCCGGATGTAGAATTTTCAGCTGAAGATGCTACCCGAAGTGATTGGGAATATTTGGCTCAGGTAGTTTTAGAGGTTGTTAAAATTGGAGCCAAAACTATTAATATTCCAGATACAGTTGGATACACAGTTCCTCATGAATATTATAATCTTATTAAATTTTTAATAGAAAAACTTATTTTTGCTGGTTATGAAGAAGCATTAAGGAATGGTAATTTAAGAATTTCGGTTCATTGCCATAATGACCTCGGTTTAGCAGTTGCTAATTCTCTTTCTGCTATTTTAGCAGGAGCAACTCAGGTAGAAGGAACAATAAATGGTATCGGAGAAAGAGCTGGAAATGCAGCTTTAGAAGAAATTATAATGACCCTTAAAACAAGAAGAGATTTTTTTGAAAAGAAATTAGGTTATCCTCTTCAAATTAATGTAAATACAAAGAAAATAGTTCCTACAAGTCAGCTTGTTTCCAAATATACCGGAATGTTTGTTCAACCCAATAAAGCTATTGTAGGAGCAAATGCTTTTGCCCATGAGTCAGGAATTCATCAACATGGAATAATTTGCGAAAGATCAACCTACGAAATTATAAATCCAGAAGATGTGGGATGGACAGGTTCTGCTATTGTTCTTGGGAAACATTCTGGAAGACATGCTATAGGATTTAAATTGAAAAGTAAGGGCTGGCAATTTGATGAGGAAGTTTTAAGCCAAATTTTTGAAAAATTTCGTACTGAGATAAAGGATGTGCTTAAAAAGATAGATGATGAATATTTGGAGGGTATACTTATAGATCTCTTTTTAGAAAAAGAATATAGATATCAACTTGTTTCCTCACAAGTTATAAGCGTTTATAGTGGATCCTTAAAGCCTATTGCTCAAGTGGAAATAGAAGATAAACGAGAGGGTAAAAAAGTTTCTATTGGGCTTGGAGTAGGACCTATTGATGCAGCTTACAAAGCTGTAGCAGAAGCTCTTGGTTATTCTTTTGATAAAAAAGAGGGAAAGGAATTTTTAAATCTTATAGATTTTCATATAAGTGCCCTCACAGGAGGCACCACAGCAGAAGGAGTTTGCGGTTTGATTATTGAGGATGAAAAGGGATTAAGAACTGCTGGTCTTGGGAAAGACGGAGATATAGTAATTGCGAGCTTAAAAGCTTTACTTAAAGCTTTAAATCGTTTAGAAGCCTTTAAAGAAAAAGGGGAAGAGCTAAAAAAGAAAGTTCTTACTTTTAAAAATTAAGAAGTCTTTTTTAATAAAAAGATTCTCTGTGTTGCTTTATTTGCCCATTCACTATCTGGGCTCAAATAAATTATGGATTGCCATAATTCTTCTGCCTTACTTCTATCTCCTTTTCTAAAATAAATTTCTCCCAGATAATATCTTGCTTCTCCAGAAGTTTTGTCTAATTTTAAAGCTTGCTGAAAATAAAATTCAGCTGAATTTAAATCACCTTCATTTAAATATATAAGTCCTAAATAAATAAGAGTTTTAGGATAGCGGGGATTTTCTCTAAATGCTTCAAGAAGATAAGAAATAGCTTTATCTTTGTCTTTTAATTGATAATAAGCCCAACCAAGATTAGTACGAGCAATAAAAGAGTTTACATAATAAGTATTTTTAAGAGCTTTATTAAAATATTCAATAGCTTCTGTATATTTTCCTTGTAACATTTTGAGAGAACCTAAGTTATTATAAGCTTCAGAATAATTGGGATCTAATTTTATAGCTTCATTTAGATTTTCTTCAGCTTTTGAATATTCATATTTTCCCATATAGACAAGTCCAAGAAGGTTATATATCTCAGGATCACATTTATCAGCACTTTTAGCCAGTTCAAGTTCATTTAAAGCCTCAGTATATCTGTTTTCTTTAATGTAAATTTTAGCTAGTTCTTTATGGGAGGCAGCCTTTTCTGAATAATATTCCTTTTGTGCTACACAAGAAAATAAAGCTATACTTAAAATAATAATTATAAAGGGAATTAAGAATTTTGGTTTCATAATTTACCCTTCTATAAATTTTATATATACTTTTCTCGTTCTTGGACCATCATATTCTGCAAAAAATACTCTCTGCCAAGTTCCAAGAACAAGTTTACCTTTTTCCACAATTAAAATTAAAGAAGGACCAGTGAGACTGGACTTTACATGCCCAGGAGAATTTCCTTCAAGATGTTTATAATTAAAATTTTGGGGAGCCATTTTATCAAAAATACTTAAAATATCTTCCTTTACTGCAGGATCAGCTCCCTCGTTTACAATTATTCCTGCTGTGGTATGAGGAACATATATAATACAAATACCATCCTTGGGAGGTAATAATTTTTCAATTTCTCCTGTGATATCTATCAGTTCCTCTTTTTTTCTCGACTTTATTGTAATAGCCTCCATTGGGTTTTATAATATTTATAAAATCTTAAAAGTCAAGATAAAAATGAAAAAATTTTTACTCCTTTTAGTTTTTTATTTAATAATTCTTCCATCTTATTTTCTCATAGCAGAAACACCTTCTATTATTATTATCGACAAAAATAAAAAAACTTTAGAAATTAGGAAAGAAGGTAAAATAGTAGCTTCTTATGAAATAGGACTGGGTTTAGAAAGTCTTCTTCCTAAAGAAAAAAAGGGAGATTTTTTAACCCCAGAGGGAATATACAAAATAGTTTATATTAAGGCTTCAGAAGAATATAGATTTTTTCTCGGACTTAATTATCCCAATCTAAATGATTTAGCCTTAGCTTATTATAAAGGAATAATTGATAAAGAAAAATTTATAAAATGGATGAGAATGCTTGAAAACTCAGAAATTATAGAAGATAGTTTACTTGGGGGCAAGATCGGCATTCATGGAGGAGGAGCTTTTAAATTAGAAGAAAAAAATGGTAAAACCTATAAAAATTATCATTGGACTAAGGGTTGCATAGCCTTAAATGATAAAGATTTAATAGAATTTTTAAAATATATTAATACTGGTCAGAGTGTTTTTATTTTGAATTCTCAAAAAAAACTATATGAAATCCTTAAAAAATTTGTTTATCCAACCAAAATAAAGCCTTTGGAAATTTTTGAAGGTGAGTTATACTTAAAAATAAATGAATATACCTATCTAAGCTTTCATATTATAGAAACCTATCGAGGAATGAAAAAATTGTTTGTTAAAAAATGGATCAGAGGTGCTTTAAAAGAAAAAATAGAAAGTGATGCAAGCGGAGATCTTTTAGAAAAGGAAGAAGATTTTAAAAAACTTCTTATAGAAAATTTGGAAAATATTTTAAAACCTTACAAACAACTTGAAATATAAAAATGGAAATTATAAAAGAAATTTCCAAGATGAAAGAAATTAGCAAACTTTGGAAAAGAAAAGGTTATAAAATATCTTTTGTTCCTACTATGGGATTTTTACATGAAGCACATTTAGCTTTGGTAAGAAAAGCAAAAGAATTGGGAGATAAAACTGTAGTTAGCATATTTGTTAATCCTCTGCAATTTGGTCCAAAGGAAGATTTTAGAGAATATCCAAGAGATTTGGAAAGAGATTTAACTCTTTTGGAGAGGGAAAAAGTAGATGTGGTTTTTATTCCTGAAACTGAAGAAATGTATCCCTCTGATTTTCAGACCTATGTTGAAGTTACTAAACTAACCACAGGACTTTGTGGTGCTTTCAGACCTGGACATTTTAAAGGAGTTACTACTGTAGTTTTAAAACTTTTTAATATAATTAATCCTGATATAGCAATCTTTGGAGAAAAGGATTATCAACAACTTCAAGTAATAAAACAAATGGTTAAAGATTTAAATTTAGACATAGAAATTGTAGCTCATCCCACTGTAAGAGAAAATGATGGGCTTGCTATGAGTTCAAGAAATATATATTTATCTACTGAAGAAAGAAAATCAGCTACAGTACTTTATAAAGCTCTTCTTCTTGCAAAAGAACTTATAAATAAAGGAGAAAGGGATTCTCAAAATCTTAAAAATAAACTTGAAGAATTTATACATTCCTTTCCCTATACTAAAGTTCAGTATATTGAATTTGTAGATCCCTTAACCCTTGAACCTGTTAAAAAAATTGAAAAACCTGTTCTTTGTGCCTTAGCTGTATTTGTGGGAAAGGCAAGATTGATAGATAATATGCTTATAAATCTAGAGTAAAGATGTTAATAAAACTTTTAAAAAGTAAAATTCATTTAGCAACTATTACAGGAAAAAATCTTTTTTATGAGGGAAGTCTTACTCTTGATAGAGAAATAATGGAAAAAGCCGGTTTGAAACCCCTTGAAGCTGTCTGGGTATATAATTTAAATAATGGAGAGAGATTTGAAACTTATGTAATAGAAGGTAATAAAGGAGAGGTTATTCTTAATGGAGCCGCTGCAAGACTTGGTGAGGTGGGAGATAAAATAATTATTGTTTCTTATGCTTGGGTTGCAGAGGAGGAACTTAAAAATTTCAAAATCACTTTAGTCTATTTAGAAGAAAAAAACGAAATCAAAGAGATTAAAACAGCTTTTCCATATTAAATGCTTAAGGTTTATCCTGTAAGTCTTGGTTGTCCCAAAAATAAGGTTGATTTTGAGAAACTTCTTTATGTATTATTTAAAAAAAATTATAAAATAGTTCTTTTTCCAGAAGAAGCGGATATCCTTTGGATAAATACTTGTGCCTTTATTAGACCTGCAGTAGAGGAGGCTATAGAACATATTTTAGAATTGGGAGAGAAAAAAAGAAATGGACAAAAATTGATTGTTTCTGGATGTTTAACTGCAAGATATGGTAAAGAAACTCTTAAAAAAATTTTACCGGAGGTAGATGAATTTCTCGGAATAGAACCCTTTAAAGAGTTTGTTAAAAAAGAACCCCTTGAAAGAATACTTACAGAAAGCCCCTTTTATGCTTATTTAAAAATTTCAGAGGGTTGTAATTATAGATGTTCCTATTGTACCATTCCCAAAATAAGAGGTCCTTTAAGAAGTAGACCAAAAGAAGAACTTTTTAAGGAGGCTGAAACTCTTTTAAAAAAGGGAATTAAAGAAATTATTTTAGTTGCTCAAGATATAACTTCTTACGGAAAGGATAAAGGAGAAAAAGAGGGATTACTTAAGCTCATTTCAAAATTATCAGAACTTCCCTATAAATTTAGAATAAGACTTCTCTATCTCCATCCAGGTAATATAGAAGAAAAATTTATTAAAGAAGTGCTTTTTAATCCTAAAGTGGTTCCCTATTTTGATATACCTATTCAGCATGCTCATCCTGAAATTTTGAAAAAAATGAGAAGACCTTCAAATTCAGAAAAAATAAAAGAATTAATAGCATATATAAGAGAGATTAATCCTTTTTCAGCTATAAGAACCACTGTAATGGTTGGTTTTCCAGGAGAGGGAGAGAGGGAATTTTTATATCTTTATGATTTTATTAAAGATGTGGAATTTGATCATCTGGGTGTATTTATTTTTTATCCAGAAGAGGGAACTTATGCAGAAAAGCTATTTCCTAAGGTTTCATATAAGGAAAGATTGAAAAGAAAAAGAGAAATTATGAAACTTCAGAGGGAAATTTCCAAAAAAAGATTAAAAATGAGAATTAAAAGTGAAGAAGAGGTTCTAATTTTAGGAGAGGATTTAAGGGGAAGGCCTTTTGGTATAGCTAAAATACAGGCTCCAGAAATAGATGGAATAACCTATCTTCTTTCAAACAGAGATAAAAAATCCCTTTTTCCAGGAGATTTGGTAAAAGTTAAAATAAAAAAGGCAAGTTTCTATGATCTTTGGGGAGAAGTTATTTAAAGAATAAATTTAACCAGTTCCACATTTGAGACAATATTTTCTAATTTTTCTCTTACATATTCAGGAGTAATAACTACCTTTGTTGGAGCAATATCTGATGCGGAGAAGGATATATCTTCTAATACCTTTTCTACTACAGTATAAAGTCTTCTTGCACCAATATTTTCCATTCTTTCATTTATTTCATAAGCGATTTTTGCCATTTCCTCTATTGCTTCTTTTGTGAATTCTAATTCAATTCCTTCTGTTTCTAAAAGAGCTTGATATTGTTTTATAATTGCGTTTTCCGGTTCAGTTAGTATTCTTACAAAATCTTCCTTAGTTAAAGGATCAAGTTCTACTCTTATAGGAAATCTTCCTTGGAGTTCAGGTATAAGATCAGAGGGTTTTGCAATATGAAAGGCACCACTTCCTATGAATAAAATATAATCAGTCCTTACCATTCCATAGCGGGTGTTTACTGTTGTTCCCTCAACAATAGGTAAAAGATCCCTTTGAACTCCCTCTCTTGAAACATCAGGACCATGGGTTTCACCTCTGCTTGTGATCTTGTCAATTTCGTCAATGAAGATGATACCGCTTGTTTCAGTTCTATGAATAGCTTCCCTTATTACTTTGTCCATATCTATTAATTTACTTGCTTCTTCTTTGGTTAAAATTTCTAAAGCCTCTTTAACTTTAACTTTCCTTTTTTTAGTCCTAAAAGGAAGAAAAGTGGAAAGCATATCTCTTAGTTGCATCTCAATCTCTTCTAATCCTGAGGCTGCAAGAATCTCTATAGCAGGAGGCTTTTGAGTAGGTTCAATTTCTATTTCTACATATCTTTCATCTAAAACACCATCTCTTAGCATTTTTAGAAACTTTTCCTTAGTTAAGGGATCATATTCTACTTTAGATGAAGATGCTGGAATAAGGAGGTCTACTAAGCGTTCCTCAGCATTTTTTCTTGCTTTTTCTAAAACCTTGCTTTCCTCTTCAGCTTTTACCATTTGAACTGCTATATGGGTAAGATCTCTTATCATTGACTCAACATCTCTTCCCACATATCCTACTTCAGTAAATTTAGTTGCTTCTACTTTTAAAAAAGGGGAATTTGAGAGTTTAGCAAGTCTTCTTGCAATTTCTGTTTTCCCAACACCTGTTGGACCAATCATAAGGATATTTTTAGGATAAATTTCTTCTTTTAGAGGTCCTTTTATCTGCTGTCTTCTCCAGCGATTTCTCATAGCTATGGCAACAGCTTTTTTAGCTTTTTCTTGTCCCACTATATAACGATTTAATTCTTCTACGATTTCTCTGGGTGTAAGTTCTCTATAACTCATAGTTCTTCTACCACTATTTCGGAATTTGTATAAATACAAATTTCTCCTGCAATTTTTATTGAAATTTCAGCTATTTCCCTTGCAGAAAAATTGGTATGTCTCATAAGAGCTTTAGCAGCTGCAAGAGCCATAGGTCCGCCAGATCCTATAGCTACCACATCTTCATCTGGCTCTACCACATCTCCTGCACCAGAAATGATAAGCATATGTTCACTATCGCAGGCAATAAGAAAGGCTTCTAATCTTCTCAAGACTTTATCGGTTCTCCAATCCTTAGCTAATTCCACAGCAGCCCTTAAAAGTTGTCCACTATAAGCTTCTAGTTTTTTTTCCAGTCTTTCAAAAAGAGTAAGGGCATCAGCTGTTGCGCCTGCAAAACCTGCTAAAACCTTTCCTTTATATAGCTTTCTTATTTTTTTAGCTTTGTGTTTTATTATAGTATTTCCAAAAGTAACTTGTCCATCTCCTGCCATGGCAATTTTGCCATCTCTTTTTACAGCAATAACAGTAGTTCCTTTAAACATGTTATAAGTTATACCATAATTTAAGAAATTAAAAAGTCCTTGATTTTGATAAATAAGATTTTATTATAATTACTAAAACAATTTGAGGGAAAATTATGGAAATAAAAAAGTTAAAGAAAGTTTCAGATTATGAGTGGGAAATTCCTCTTCATGAAGATATGAGGGTTCCTGGAAAAATTTTTGCTGATGAAAAACTTATTGAAGAAATGGATGAAAAGGTCTATGAGCAGGTTTGTAATGTTGCCAGTCTTCCAGGTATCGTAAAAGCCTCAATTGCTATGCCTGATGCTCATTGGGGTTATGGATTTCCAATAGGAGGAGTTGCTGCCTTTGATCCAGATGCTGGAGGGATTATTTCTGTTGGAGGAGTGGGTTATGATATTTCTTGTGGAGTAAGAACCCTTTTGAGTCCCTTTACCAAAGAAGAAGTAGAACCTTATTTAGAAAAACTTGTAAAAAAACTTTTTGAAACAGTTCCCTCTGGTGTTGGTTCAGAAGGAGAGATAAAACTTTCTCCTTCTCAGTTAGATGAGGTATTAGTAGGAGGAGCTAAGTGGGCTGTAGAAGAGGGATATGGAGAAAAAGAAGATTTAGAATATATCGAAGAAAGAGGATGTATGGAGGGTGCCGATCCTACCTATGTATCTATGGAAGCAAAGAGAAGACAACACAGACAAGTTGGTACCCTTGGTTCAGGAAATCATTATCTTGAAATTCAATATGTGGCAGAAATTTACGATAAAAAAGTTGCTACAGCTTTTGGACTTTTTGAAAATCAAGTGGTTATCACCTTCCATTGTGGATCCAGAGCCCTTGGACATCAAATAGCAACTGATTATCTACCAGTTTTAGCAAAAGCAGCAAGAAAGTATGGGATTCCTATAAAAGAAAAAGAGTTAGTTTGTGCACCTATTAACTCTCCAGAGGGTCAGCAATATTTTAAAGCTATGGTATGTGGCGTAAACTGCGCCCTTGCTAATCGTCAGGTAATAACCCATTTAGTAAGAGAGGTATTTAAGGATTTTTTTCCCGGGGTTCATTTAAAGGTTCTTTTTGATGTAAGTCATAATACTTGTAAAGTTGAATATCATGAAGTAGATGGTAAAAAACTAAAACTTTATGTGCATAGAAAAGGCGCAACTAGAGCTTGGGGACCAGGAAGAAAGGAGTTACCTGAGGCTTATAGAGAAGTGGGGCAACCTGTTATAATAGGTGGTTCGATGGGAACAGCTTCTTATATTTTAGTAGGAACAGAAGAAGGAGAGGAAAAAGCTTTTGGTTCTGCCTGCCACGGAGCTGGTAGAACTATGAGCAGACATCAAGCTATAAAATCTTTCAGAGCAGATGATATAATAGAGAAACTTAGAAAAAAGGGAATTATAGTTATGGGAAAATCCAAAAAAGGTCTTGCAGAGGAGGCACCAGAAGCTTATAAAGATGTGAATGAAGTAATTAATGCTACTTGTAAGGCTGGTTTAACTAAAAAAGTTGCTAAACTCATTCCTATGGGATGTATAAAAGGATAAAAAATTTTTAAAAAACCGTAATGCCTCATTTAAAAATCTAAATCAAATAGGTTTCGATGCGGCAAATATGCTCTCTCAAGTATCCTCTGATATCTCTTTATATTTCTGTAAAGTTCTGCAGGTCTCTTAATTAACTTCAAGTAAACTACAAATCTTCTAACAGCACTATAATTCTTTTGCTCTACATAGCAGTTGTCGTTTTTCTTAAAGGTCTGCTGAAGTTTTTCTTCTACCTCCTTCTCAAAAGAGAACTCATTAAAGAACTTAAGCTTGGGTATTATTTCAGGTAAGATAGCTTTAAGTCTTTTTCCACATTACTTTTTTATCATATCTGGATAGCTTTAAGAGGAGCTATATAGACAATTTTCTCATGTTCGCTTAAGAGATAAGAGGCATATGAGCGGTTATAACCTGTGATTTTTGTGAATTTATCAAGTATTTTGGATTTTTCTTTTTTAGAAGCTTTTTGATAGCGTTTAGCAAGTAAGTTGAACTTAGGGGATATTTTAATTTTTTTGTTTAGATTTTTACATGAGGCATCGTTAAAATTTCATTTAGACTTTTAATGAGGCAATTCGTAAACTTGACTTTTATCTATTTGTTTTTTTATAATCTTTTTTTAAATTAAAATAATTAATAGCATAATAAATTTTTCATAGGAGAAAATTTAATGGTTGTGAAAACCTTATTAGATGCACTTTTAAAAGCTGAAGAATTAGAAGTACAAGGTAAAAATTTTTATCTTGAAGCAGCTGAAAGAGCTCTTGTTCCATCAGTTAAGGATTATTTAAACATTTAGCTAAAGAAGAGGAACTTCATCGGAAAAAATTAGGGAAATTTATCAGATGATTCAGCAGAAAAAGGGAGTTCCTAAATATGTTACCAAAGTTTCAGAGACAAAATTTAGCCCGATTTTTGATCCTAAACAAATTGAAAAAGTAGCTTCCGTTGAGAGAGATCTATCTGCTTTAGAAGAATCTTTAAGCTTTGAGGAAAAATCCATCAAATATTACCAAAATCTTTTTGAAGAGGCCAAGAACCTCAAGGTTAAACGTTTTTTAGCTCTGGTTCAGGAAGAATGGGGTCATTATCTATCTATTTTGATAGCATAGAATTTTTAAAAGAGCTCTTGGTATACTTTTAAGGAACATTGGGGGCTTGAAGGAGTTTAATTTATGGATATTACTCTTGTTATTAGAGGAGAAGTAGGACAAGGAATAAATACTATTTCTTATTTACTTCTTAAGGTTTTAAAAACTGGTCTTTTTGCCTTTTCATGTGAAGACATAATGTCAAGAATAAGAGGAGGAATTAATACTACAACTATCAGAATTTCAGAAAAATATAATTGTAGGTTTAAAAAAGAAATAGACATTCTTGTTCCTCTTGATCCCAAAGTTGGGGATTGGGTAAAATCTCGATTGACTCCTAATATTATCATACTTAATGAAGAAAAAATAAATCCCTCTAAAATAAAAAAGGAACTTGAAAAACCAGTGTTTTTAAATACCTTTCTAGCAGGTCTTATAACAAGAATTTTTAATATAGATTTCAGTTTCTTTAAAAGTGTTATAGAAGAAATTTTTTATCTAAAAGGAAAAGAAGCAATAGAAAAGAATCTTTTAGCTGCTAAAAAGGGATATGATTTAGGTAACGGGCTTAATATTAATTTAAGTATAAAAAATCAGATCTTTCAGAATGGTTATTACTCTCGGGATCTGAAGCATTAGCTCTTGGGTGTTTAGCTGGAGGTTGTAATTTTGTAGGTTTTTATCCTATGTCTCCCTCTATGGAAGTAGCCCTATTTTTAGCCTCTCAAAGTAAAGATTTTGGAATAGTGGTAGAACAATTTGAAAATGAGATTGCAGCCGTTTGTTCAGCTATAGGAGTTTGGTTTGCAGGAGGAAGAGGGCTTGTTACCACCTCAGGAGGTGGTTTTGCCTTAATGGAAGAGGCTTTAAGTCTTGCTGGCATGTCAGAAACTCCTTTAGTTAGCCATCTTGCACAGCGTCAGGACCAGCAACAGGACTTCCTACTCGCAGCATGCAAGGAGATTTAAATCTTGCTCTTTATGCTGGACACGGAGAATTTCCTCATATAATACTTTCTCCTTCGAATGTTAGCGAAGCTTTTTATCTTTCTGCCAGAGCTTTTAATTTGGCAGATAAACATCAAGTTCCTGTTTTTTGTCCTTACCGATGAATATTTAATGGATGGAAGATTTATGATAGAACCTTTTTCTTTTGAAAAAATTCGTTTTGAAACCCACTTTATAAAAACAGAGATTTACTATAGAAGATATAAAATAACTCCAAATGGTATATCTCCGAGTGGTATTCCTGGCTATGGAGAAGGCATTGTTATAGCAAATGGTAATGAACATGATGAATGGGGAGACACAGAGAAGGAAAATTTGAACACTACAATGGCAGAAAAAAGTGGAAAAAGGAGAAATCTTTTTGAAGATATTGTTTCACCAAAAATTTTTTGGTCCAGAGGATTATGAAATTTTAGTAGTTTCTTGGGGATCAACTTATCCTACTGTGAGAGAAGCTGTTACTGAACTTAATAATCTAAAAGTCTCCCACTTACATTATTCGCAACTCTGGCTTCTTAATCTTGAAGATAAAGAGTATTTTACCAAAGTTAAAAAAGTGTATGTTGTGGAACAAAATCTCTCAGGTCAATTTGCCAATCTCTTAAGACAAATTTATTTAATAGAAAATACCCAGTCGATTCTTAAATATAATGGTAGACCCTTTTGTGTAGAAGATTAAAGGAGAAATTGTCATGAGAAAGTTTATTTCGGATAGACCAGAATTTCAAGATATAGCTTGGTGTCCCGGATGTGGAAATTTTATTTTAATAACAATTCTTATGGAAACTCTGGAAGAATTGGATCTGTCTCCTCAACAATTGGTGATAGTAAGTGAAATAGGGCAAGCAGCTAAAATGCCTCATTATCTTAAAATAAATTCTTTTCATACTCTGCACGAAAAAGCTATTTCAATTGCTACGGGTATTAAAATTGCTAATCTTCAGTTAATTGTAATTGCTGAAGGCGGTGATGGAGATATGTATGCTGAAGAAAGGAATCATTTCATTCATGCTATTAGAAGGAATCCAGATATTATGGTCATTATTAATAACAATTAAATATATAGATTAACTAAGGGTCAAGCTTCTTCTACATCTTTACTGGATATGAAAACACCTGCCCAACCTGAGGGAGTTTTTGAGACTCCTTTCAATGCCATTGCAGTAGTAATAGTTTTAGAGGCCTCTTTTGTAGCAAGAAGTTTTGTAAGAGAAAAGGATTTAACAAAAGATATTTAAAAGAAGCTATCCTTAACAAGGGACTTTCCATAGTTGAAATTTTTCAACCCTGTGTGACCTTTAACCGTTTAAATACTTAATTCTAAGGATTAGCTTAAAGCTTTGGGAACAGCTTTAGCAGGTCCTCCTTATGTCCTTGGTGTTTTTTATAAAAAAAAAACGAAAGTATTTTAACAGTTATGTAGGAAGAAAAAACTTATGTATCTTAAAAAAACAGACCATAAAAAATTACAAGAAATTCTTAAAAAATTTAAATAAAAAAATTATTTTTGCGAGCCTGGGGGGATTTGAACCCCCGACCTCAGGGTCCGGAGCCCCGCGCTCTATCCACTGAGCTACAGGCTCAACTTATATCAAATAAAATAATACTGGTTTTTATAAATATCCACCAGTTGATCCAAACCCACCTCGAGAAGACTTCTTAGGTGGTTCGCTAATTTCTTCTATTTCTGGATTTCCTACTTTTATAAATATAGCTTGAGCTATTTTTTCATAAGCTTTTATAACAACCCTATTTTTTCCTAAATTTACTACAGGAATTTTTATTTCGTCTTCTTCTCCACAGTAGTCAAAATCTATAATACCAGCAGAATTAGGCATTATTAAACCTTTATTTTTAAAAAGAGAAGACCTTGGGAAAATAAAAAGGGCATAGGGAGGTTCAGCTTTTATTACTAAACCAGTTCTTATAAGGGTAAATTCACCAGGTTCTATAGAAATTTCCTCCAAAGCAAATAGGTCGTAACCTACAGATTGTTCAGTACTTTTTTCAGGTAATTTAGCTCTGGGATCTTTTTTCCAAACTCTTACTTTCATTATTTTAATTTTAACTTTTTAAAAAATAAGATAATTTAGTTAAAACTGTACAAAAAGAAAAATTTTCAATCTTTATTTCTGGATTTTCTACAAAAAGAGGTATTTTGCTAAGATTTAAAATAGCTTTAATACCTTGATTTATAAAAGCTTGTAAAAAAGATTCTGGATCTTCATTTGCAGCAATTACTCCTATGTCCACTTTTATTATTCCTAAGACTTGAGGTAGTTGATCCAAGTTATAAACTACGATTCCATTATATATTTTGCCAATATTTTCTTCTTTCGTATCAAAAGCTGCTAAAAAGTAAAACCCTTCTTTTTGCAGAGTTTTATCCTGCAAGAGAAAAATTCCTAAAGGACTTAATCCTCCTAAAATTAAATTCCATTCCTGAGCTCTTCCTAAAAAATTTTTAAGACTGAATTTTAGACTTTTAACACTATATCCCACCCCCTTTGTTCCTAAAGAACCTACAAAACTCAAATCTTTTCTTAATTGAGCAGAATTTACTCCACAATTCTTAGCTAAATCCTCTGAGCTTATGAAATTTATATTCTTTTTTTCGAGAGCTTCCAAAACTTTTAAATAGATAATTAGCCTTTCTAAGGTATTTTCTGGTGTATCTTTTATTTTCATTACTCCCTTTTAAGAAATTTTTATAATTTTAGGAATATTTTCATTATAAGGTGGATAAATAATGCCCTTTTCTGTTATAATAGCAGAGATTAACTCACCAGGAGTTATATCAAAAGCTATATTATAAGCTTTTGATTTAGGAGGAGCAATTTTGCTTTTATAACAGGTTAAAACCTCTTTAGGAGAACGAATTTCTATAGGGATCTTTTCTCCACTTTCTATACCTAAATCAAAAGTTGAAGAGGGGGCAGCTACAAAAAAGGGAATATTATGAAAATTTGCTAAAACTGCTAAAGTATAAGTTCCTATTTTATTTGCAGTATCTCCATTTTTTGCAATTCTATCTGCACCTACTATTATAGCAGAAATTTCACCTTTTTTCATAAAAAAACCTGCGCTATTATCTGTAATTAAAGTATAAGGAATTTTTAATTTATAAAGTTCCCAAGCAGTAAGTCTTGCACCCTGTAAAAAAGGACGGGTTTCATTTATATAAATTTTAATTTTATTTTTTTCATAAAGTTTTCTTATAATTCCTAAAGCAGTTCCATATCCTCCAGTGGCTAAAGCTCCAGTATTACAGTGGGTAAGGACACCTCCTTCTGGAAGGATACTTTTCCCATATTCAGCTATAGTTAAGTTAGCCTCTATATCTTCTTCCCATATTTTAAGAGCCTCTTTTTCAAGTAATTTATAAAGCTCTTGAAGTTCAGTTCTTTTTATTTTTTCTTTAAAATTTTCAAGAAATTTAAGAGAAATTTTTCTCATTTTTGAAACAGCCCAGGAAAGATTAACTGCTGTAGGACGTGAAGTAACTAAAAGATTACTAATTTTCCCTATTTCCTCTTCTACTTTATGGAGAGGAAATTCTTCACCTTTTAAAGAAGATAGAAAATTTTTAAATTCTATAACAAAACCTATTGCTGAACAAATACCAATAGCTGGAGCACCTCTTATTATCATTTTTTTAATAGCATTTCTTATCTTGTTAAGATTATCACAAAATAAATATTTTTCTTCTAAGGGGAGTTTTCTCTGGTCAAGAAGATAGAGGCCTTTTTCTGTCCAGAACCAAGCCTTGATTATATCAGCTTTTACAGGTTCTTTTAAAGTTTCTCCTTTTAAAAAGGGAAATTTCATTTTTCTAAGAGTTCAGTTAAAATTTTGTTAACCACTTTAGGATTTGCTTTACCCTGTGTTTTTTTCAAAACCTGTCCTACAAAAAAACCTATAACACCCTTTTTCCCAGCTTTATATTTTTCCACTTCCTTTGGATTTTCTGCCAAAACTTCTTCACAGATCAATCTTAATTTATCTTCTGAACTCTCCTGAATGAGCCCTTTTTCTTCTATTATTTTTTTAGGTTCTATTCCTTTTTCATATACTTCTGGGAAGATTTGTTTTGCAATGGTTATAGAAATTATTTCTTTTTCTACTAATTCAAGAAGTTGAGCCAAATTTTCAGGTCTGAGTCTTGTTTCACTAATATCCTTTCCATCACGATTTAGATACCTTAAAACTTCTGTTAACATGAAATTAGATATAACCTTAGGATTTGGGTAAATTTTTACAGTTTTCTCAAAAAAATCTGCCAAAGTTTTTTCCTCAATTAAAATATCAACTTCATAGGGAGTTAAATTATAGGTTTTTAAAAATCTTTCCTTTTTATCTTTGGGAAGTTCAGGAAGTTCTTTTTTAAGCTTCTCAAGAAGTTCTTCATCTATTTGAATTTCTATTAGATCTGGATCAGGAAAATAACAATAATCATGAGCCTCCTCTTTTCCCCTCATAGGATGAGTAGTTTGTGTAGCTTCATCATAAAGTCTTGTTTCTTGAATAATTTCCTTACCTTCCATAAGGAGTCCAATTTGTCTTTTTATCTCATAGCTTAAGGCTCTCTCCACATGTTTGAAGGAATTCATGTTTTTAAGTTCTACTTTGGTTCCAAATTCTTTACTCCCTTTAGGTCTTACAGAAACATTGGCATCGCATCTTAAACTTCCTTCTTCCATATTTCCATCACAGATTCTAAGATACCTCAAAATTCTTCTTAATGTTTTTAAATAGGCTACTGCTTCTTCTGGGTAAGATATTTCTGGAGCACTTACAATTTCAAGAAGAGGAACTCCAGCTCTATTAAAATCTACATAGGAATAGGGTTTTTTTTCATCATGGATCAATTTTCCTGCATCTTCTTCCATGTGAATTCTTACAAGACCTATTTTTTTTCTCAATCCGTTTATTTCAATTTCAACAGCTCCACCCTCTGCAATAGGTAATTCATATTGAGAAATTTGATAATTTTTAGGAAGATCAGGATAGAAGTAGGTTTTACGAGCCATAATAGATTTTAGATTAATTTTACAATTTAGTGCTAAAGCTAATTTTAAAGCATATTCTACCGCTTTTTTATTTATTACAGGAAGTACTCCGGGAAGACCTGTACAAACTGGACAGATTTGTGTATTAGGAGGATTACCAAATTTTGTAGAGCAAGAACAAAACATTTTAGTATTAGTACTAAGTTGAGCATGGACTTCTAAACCGATAACTGCTTCAAATTCCATAGAATCCCCTTTAAAAATAAAATCTTACAATTTTTTCTCTTTTCTGTCAACTTAAATTTTATAAGAATCTTTATTTTATTGCCTTCTTAATTAAACCTCCACCTAATAAAAAATCATTTTCATAAAATGCACAGATTTGTCCAGGTGTTACACTTTTTACAGGATTTTCAAATAAAACCTTATACTCCTCATTAACTTTAATTATATCTTTAACCTTTACCATGGGGGCTCTATATCTTATTTGAGCCGATGGATCTGACCATAAATTTAAAGGTAAATGAAAATTTAAATCTTTAAGAACAAGTCCTTTAGAGAAAAGTTCCCCTTCCTCTCCTAAAATAATTTTATTTTCTTTAAAATCCAAATCAACAATATAAAGGGGCTTTCCAAGAGGGATTCCGAGACCCTTTCTTTGTCCAATAGTATACCAATAAATTCCCAAATGAGTTCCCACGATCTTGTTTTTATAAATAACCGGTCCTTCTTTTTCTGGAAGATAAAAAGATAAAAATTCTTTTAAAGTTCTATTTTTTAAAAAACATATATCCTGAGACTCCTCAATTTCTAAGAAATTAAATAAATTCTTTCCTAAGGATTTAACTTCTTTTTTAGTAAGATCTCCCAAGGGGAATAACAAATAGGGAATAATTTCACAATTTATTAAAGCTAAAAAATAGGATTGATCTTTGTCTTTATCCTTAGCTCTTTTAAGAAGCAAATTTTCTTTATAACTTTCTATTTTTACATAATGTCCTGTAGCAAATTTTTCTATTTTTAAATTTTTTATAGCAAACTCTAAAACTTTACCAAATTTGATTTTCCTATTACACCAAGCACAAGGATTTGGAGTTAGTCCCTTAGCATAAGAATCTATAAAATAGGAAATAATCTCTCTTTTAAAGGTTTCCTTTAAATCTAAAATATGATGAGGTATTTCAAGTAAATGGGCAATATTTTTTGTTTTCTCAAGGATATTCTTTTGGGATTCAAAAAGTTCAAAGGTAATTCCTATAAGCTCGTATTTTTTTTCCTTTAAGAGATAAGCTGCTACTGCACTATCAAATCCTCCACTTAAAGCAATAGCTATTTTCATTTTCAAATTTAAAGAGTATAATATTTTAGAAAATTAATTTAAAATTATACTATACATCTTTCTAAATCAAATCCTTAGGGGAGAAAGATGAGCGAATTAGAAAAAAAATTTTTGGAAAGTTCTAAAAAAGTCGTAGCTGATAAAGCCAGATTTCCTGAGGAAACAGTAAGAAAAGTTGAAGAAAGACTTAAATCAACAGGTATAAAAATTTATAAGGGACTTAAAAGAATTGATAAAGGAAGACTTGGAATTCCTATATATTTAAGTCTCTATGATATAGATGGACAAAAAATTACTGGAAAGTTTAAACAGATGGGAAAAGGAACTACAGAAATACTTTCTCAGGCAAGTGCTTTAATGGAATTGGTAGAAAGATTTTCCCTTTTTTCCTTTTATAGAGAAGTTCAAAAGAGAGGGATATTAGCTACCTTTGATGAACTAAAAGAGAGGGCTATTCCCTTTGAGATTTTAAAAAAATCCTTAGAAGACGAAGAATCTGAAAATGTTAAAAAATTAGCTTTAAAATATTTAAAGGAGGTGCCCTTTTATTTTGTTAAAGCTTTTGAGGTAAGAACAAATAAAGAAAAATTTATTCCCTTTCACTGGTTTTGGTTAATTTACGAATATAACGGTTCTGCAGGGGGGAATACCTATCCTGAGGCTTCAGTTCAAGCCATATGTGAATTAATAGAAAGACACACCAACGCTCTATCTATAAGAAAAAATACTCCTATGCCTGCAATCAAAAGAGATTCTATTGAAGGAGAAGGGGAAGAATTACTCAAGTGTTATGAAAAATTAAATATAAGATTATGGATAAGAGATATGACCTTTGGCATGCCAGTTCCTACAGTTGCTGTAATGGCTATGGATCCTTCTACTTATCCAGAAAGAAGTGAAATAGTATATGCAGCAGGCACTGCAACTTCTCCTGAAAGGGCATTAATAAGAGCTTTAACAGAGGTTGCTCAATTGGCAGGAGATTTTGATACTGAAGGTAAGTATGAGGAAAGTGGACTTCCCAAATTTAAGACCTTAGATGAGGCAAAAACTGTTATAGAATGGAGTTATGAAGTTAATCTTAAAGATCTTCCCAATCTTTATTCTGAGGACCATGTGGAGGAGTTACTCAATCTTTCTCAAAAATTAAAAGAACTTGATTATGAAATTTATTTAATAGATATAACTCATCCACAGCTTAATATTCCTGCAGTTTATGCTATTATTCCCGGTTTTCTTTTTAGGGAAAGAACCCGTATTCCCTATCTTTATCAAATGCTAAGAACCTTAAATTTATATTTACCTAAGGAAAAAATAAAAAAGATTCTTGAGGAACTTTTAGAAGAGATAAAAGACAAGTATTATATTTGGGCATATCTTGGTAATATTTATAAACAAATGGGAAAGGAAAATGAGGCTATAGATTGTTATCAGAGAGCCTTAGAGTTTTCTCCACCTCCAGAAGATAAAATAGCTATAATTTCTCATCTTGCAGATGCCTATTTTAGAAAGGAAGAATATATGAGGGTTTTAAGTTTAATTGAAATGGCTTTAGAGATTGATGAACTTCCAGAACTTTATAATATTTTAGGAAGGGCTTATTACAAACTGGGAGAATATTTAAAGGCTATGGAAGCATTTTTAAGAGCCATAGATTTAAATCCAGCCTCAGCAATTGATTATGCAAATATAGGATATTGTTTAAAAGCTATTAATTATCTTCCTGTTGCTCAGATTTATTTTAGAAAGGCTTTAGAAATAGACCCAGAATTGACTATGGCTAAAAGAGGATTAGAATATTGTGAAGCCATATTAAACTCTAAAAATTAAAGGAGGGATTAGAAAAAGTGGTATATAAAAAGGGATTATATTTAAAATTTCCTCCCGATATTGTGGATAAACCTATAGTTTATAAATTAGTAAAAGATTATGATTTGGTTTTTAATATTTTGAAAGCAACTATTACTCCTGGTAAAGAGGGAATTATGATAATGGAATTGGAAGGAACTCCTGAAAGGGTTAAGAATGGTTTGGAATATTTAAAAAAAATAGGAGTTGAAGTAAGACCTTTAGAACAACAAATAATTAAAAATGAGGAAAAATGTATTCATTGCGGTAGTTGTACAGCTGTATGTCCTACAGAGGCACTTTATGTAGATAGAGAAACTTTTAAAATTATTTTTGATCCCCAAAAATGTACAGCTTGCGAATTTTGTGTAGCTGTTTGTATTACCAAAGCTATGGAGGTTCATATAGAAGGGAGTGCAGAAAAAATTTTATAAAAAATTTTCAAAAATATTGACTTTTACAATATCTCAAGTATAAATCAAAAATATGGCTAAGCTTGACCCCTTTTTTAAATTAATGGTTGATACACAGGCATCAGACCTTCATCTTTCTGCAGGTAATCCTCCACTTTTAAGAATTCATGGAGAGCTTCAAAGAGTGAAATATAAGGTATTAGAAGAGGATGAACTAAGAGAAATGCTTTATGAAATAGCTCCAGAAGAAATTATTAAAAAGTTTGAAGAAGAAGGAGAAGTAGATTTTGCATACGAAATCCCTGGTTTTGCAAGATTTAGAATTAATTATTTTCGTCAAAGAAAAGGGATTGCAGCTGCTTTTAGACTTATTCCTAATAAAATTAAAACCTTAGAAGAATTGGGGCTTCCTCCACTTCTAAATAAGCTTGCTCTTTTACCGAGAGGACTTGTTTTGGTTACTGGTCCCACAGGTGCTGGTAAATCCACTACTCTTGCAGCTATTATAGATTACGCAAATAGAATGCGTTATGACCATATCATTACTATTGAAGATCCTATTGAATTTGTTCACGAACCTAAGAATTGCTTGGTTAATCAAAGGGAAGTAGGGGTTCATACAAAAAGTTTCGCTAATGCCTTGAGAGCAGCTTTAAGAGAAGACCCTGATATAATTCTTGTTGGTGAAATGCGTGATTTAGAAACCATAGCACTTGCTATTGAAGCTTCCCTTACTGGACATTTAGTTTTCTCTACTCTTCATACTATCGGTGCTGCTCAGACTGTTGCCAGAATAATAGATGCTTTTCCACCTCAGGAAAGAGATCAAATAAGAGTTTCTTTATCTGAAGCTTTAAGAGCAGTTATTTCTCAAACCATGTTTAAGAGAATTGATAAGCCAGGAAGAATAGTTGCTACAGAAATAATGATAGCAACACCTGCTATAAGAAATCTTATAAGAGAAAATAAAATCCATCAAATTCCCTCTCTTATTCAAACAGGTAAAAAATTTGGAATGATGTCCCTTGATGATTGCATTATGGATTATTTAAATAAAGGGTATATCTCCCCTGAGGAAGCATTTCTAAAAGCTATAGATAAAAGTAGATTTTTGCCCTTTATTCAGGATAGAGAAATTGCAGATTTTACAGAAATGCCGGGTTAGAAAATGTTAACAGAACTTGAAATTAAGGAATTAATTTACAGATTGGCATATTTAGAACCAGGTATTTCGGATATCTTTATTCTTTCTGGCTATCCATTACAAATTGTAGTATATGGAAGGGTAAAATCTGTATATTTTGAAGAGTTTCCTATAGAAAAACTTTCTCCCTTTCAAGTAGAAACTATAGCCTTTAATATGCTTAAAGAGGTTCCCCATCTTTATAAAAAGCTTCTTAAGGATGGGTATGCTGATCTTTCATACTTTTTAGATGATGAGACAAGATTTAGAGTTAATATATTTTCTCGTCAGAAAACCTACAACATCATAATGAGAAAATTGGAAAGTAAAGTTAAATCCATAGAGGAGTGGGGATTACCAAAAGTGTTTTATAAAATTGCTCAAGAAAAATATGGAATAGTTTTAGTAACAGGAGCTACGGGACAGGGTAAGACTACAACTTTGGCAGCTATTCTTCACGAAATAAACAAAAATGAAAATGTTCATATTATCACTCTTGAAGATCCTATTGAATATATACATCACCCCATAAAAGCTACTATCAACCAAAGGGAGCTCGGAACAGATTTTAGTTCCTATGCAGAAGGGTTAAGAGCAGCTCTTAGAGAGGCTCCTCATGTTATATTGGTAGGAGAAATTCGTGACAGAGAGACTATGGATATTGCCTTAACTGCAGCAGAAACCGGGCATTTAGTTTTTTCTACTCTCCATACCATAGGAGCGTCTCACACTCTTAATAGGATTTTAGGTTTTTACTTGCCAGAAGAAGAGCATACTATAAGGTATAGATTAGCTGGAGCTTTAAAATGGATTATAGGTCAAAAACTTCTTCCTAAAATTGGAGGAGGAAGAGTTCCTGCATTTGATATTTTATATAATAGTCTAAGAACAAGAGAAATAATTATGACTGGAGAAAAAGAAGGAAGAACCTTTTATGATGTAATGACTCAGGGAGGCGCCTTTGGCATGAGAACCTTTGATCAAGACCTTATTAATCTTTATAAAAATGGACTTATAGAAGAAGATATAGCTATTATGCATGCCATTAGAAAAGATAAAGTAAGTAGAGAAATAGAATTAATTAAAAAACTAAAAAGTAGAGAAGAAATGGAATCTTTTCTGGAACTTGGTGAAAAGGGTGTCAAATGAGTGTAGAATACCGAGATTATCTCATACAAAAGCCTTTATGTCTTATTTACTGGAATTTAAATTCTCCTTATAATATTTTTGAAAAACATTTCTCTAAAGACTTTGAAATTAGAGAAATTAAAAACCTAGATGATTTGTCTTACTGGTGTAAGATAGCTTTAGTAAAAGCGGTTATTTTTGGTGTAAAAGACTTAGAAGAGATAAAAGAAATGACTAAATTTTTAAATGAAAAACTTCCTATTGGCAAAAGAAGAAAAATGTTTTTAATTTATGTACTTCCTGAAGCAAAAACCTTGGACCCAAAAGAGACCTTTTTATTGAGTGCTAATTTAGTTGTTTCTGAAGATCACCTTTCTGATTTTGAAAGAATTTACCAAAGAGCATATCAATACTGGTCTGATTTATATAAAGATTTTCATTTTGCTTTTGAAAAATTTAAAGAGGAAATTTAATTATAAAAAGATTATGATCAGAAAGGCGGTAATACCTGTTGCAGGACTTGGAACAAGAATGCTTCCTGTTACAAAGGTAGTTCCTAAAGAACTTCTTAATATAGTAGATAGACCCACTATTGAATATGTGGTTGATGAAATCATAGCTTCTGGAATAACTACCCTTATATTTATTATCTCTCAAGGAAAAGGAGGAATCATTGATTACTTTGATACTAACTTAAATTTAAGAAGTTTTTTAAAAGAAAGAGGGAAATTTGATCTTCTTAAAAAAGTGGAGGAAGTTGAAGACAAAATAGAACATTTAATAGAGGTGCGTCAGAAAGTTCCGGAAGGTCTTGGTCATGCTGTGCTTATGGCTGAAAGGGCTGTAGAGAATGAACCTTTTGCGGTGGTATTGGGTGATGATTTAGTTGATGGAGACTCCCCTTGTTTAAAACAGATGATAGATATTTATAATCATCTTTCCACTAAAAATCATAGCATTATTGCTGTAGAAGAGGTCTCCAGAGAGGATATTTCCAGATACGGGATTGTTGAGGGTGAAAAAATAGAAAATAATTTAATAAAAATAAAAAGGGTTGTGGAAAAACCTTCTCCAGAGGAAGCACCCTCAAATCTTGCCATTATAGGAAGATATATTTTTGATCCAGTAATTTTTAAATTTTTAAAGAAAATTCCTAAAGTTCATGGAGAATACCAACTTACAGACGCTATTCAATTAATGATAGAAAATGGTTACGAAGTTTATGCCTATTTATTTAAAGGAATTAGATTTGACACAGGAAATAAAGAAGGCTTTTTTAAAACCTTCCTTCATTATGCTACCAAAAATCCTAAGCTTAAAGAAATTTTGATAAGATTCGTTAAAGAAAACAAAATTTGTTAATGTATTTAGTTGATGTTGTCTTACCTCTTCCTCTTTATCAAAGTTTTTTCTATTTAAGTAAAGAATTTCTTATTCCCGGAATAAGAGTTTTAGTCCCTTTTAGAAACCATCTTTTAATAGGAATGGTAAAGGATTGTTTAAAAGTGACAGAAGAAGAACTTTCTACTGAAATAGATTATAAATGGATAGAGGAACCCTTAGATACTTCTCCTTTAATTCCTCCAAATCTTTTTAATTTTTTAGACTGGGTTTCTCAATATTATATTACGCCTATTGGTCTTGTTTATAAAATTGCCTTACCTCCTGGAGTTTTTTCTTTACCTAAAAGAAGAATTTATCTTACTGAAAAAGGGAAAAAAGCTATAGAAGAAGGCTATTTACCTGAAGAGTTTTCTTTTATAAAAAGAAAAGGCTATAATTTGAAGTATTTTATAAAAAAAACAGGAATTTCTTTAAAAGACATTAATAGATTTAAAGAAAAGGAATGGATTGTTATAAAGGCAGAATTTCCTAAAACTAAAGTTCCTACTGAGACATTTATAAGACTTAAGGATTTAGCTAAAATTGAAGAAGAGTTCTCAAAAAAAGAAATCATAAGTTATCTTAGAGAAAAAATAGAGGTTCCTGAAAAAATTATCAAAAGAAAATTTCCTTTAAAGGAAATAAAAAGTTTATTAGAAGCAGGTGTATTAGAGAAAGTAGAATATCCCAGAATAAGGAAAATAATGCTTTCTTTGGAAATTCCTAAAAAATATGAACTTACTCCTTTACAGAAAGAGATTTTTGAGGGAATAAAAAATTTAATTATTCATGGTGGGTTTAAGCCTATTCTTCTTTATGGTGTAACAGGGAGTGGAAAATCATTCATTTATTTAGAGATTATAAGAGAGATTTTAAAGATTGGGGGAAAAGTTTTAGTTTTAGTGCCTGAAATAGCATTAACAACTTATATGGAAATGTTGCTTTTAAACTACTTTAAAGAGAAAATAGCTTTACTTCATAGTGGGCTCTCTCCTTCTGAGAGATTAAGCGAATGGATGCGTATATTAAATGATGAAGTTGATATAATAATAGGCACAAGATCAGCTATATTTGCTCCTATTAAAAAATTAGGGCTTATTATTGTTGATGAAGAACATGATCCCTCTTATAAAGAAGAAACCCTAGCTTGTAAATATCATGCCAGAGACTTAGCTTTAATTAGAGGAAAATTAGAAAATATTCCTGTAATTCTTGGTTCTGCAACTCCAAGTATTAAAAGTTTTTACTTTGCCAAAAAAGGTAAATACTATCTTTTTATGCTAAAAGAAAGACCCTTTGCCAGTTTACCTGAGATTAAATTTGTTGAAAGTAAACCCTTTAAACTTATTTCCGAAGAGCTTAAAAAGGAAATAGAAAAAATGCTTAATAAAGGAAAATCGGTCTTTCTTTATTTAAACAGAAGAGGTTATGCTCCTCTTGTTGAGTGTGAAGAATGTCATTATATTTGGAGTTGTCCTAATTGCGGGATCCCTTTAACCTATCACAAAGAAGAAAATTCTCTTTTATGCCACTATTGTAATTTTGAGATAAGCTCCTTAACAGTGTGTCCTCAGTGTAGAGGGTTTAAAATGAAATTTAAAAAGGCAGGGACCGAAAAAATAGAAGAAGAAATAAAGAAAATTTTTCCCAAAGTAGAGGTTATAAGAATAGATAGAGATGCAGTAAATACTGAAAAAAAATTATTACAAGTATTGGAAAAACTTTATAGAACAGAACCTAAAATTATTGTTGGAACTCAGATGGGTGTTCATGGACATAACTTTCCTGAAGTAGATTTAGTAAGCATTTTAAAAGCTGAAGAGGGATTATTTCTTCCTCACTATAAATCTGGAGAAAGAATTTTTCAATTATTAATGCAAGCGGAAGGAAGAGCAGGAAGAAAAAGAGAAAAAGGAAAGGTAATTTTCCAAAGTTCTATAAAAGATCACTACGCTATAAAATATGCCTTAAAGCAGGATTATGAAAAGTTTTATGAAGAAGAAATTAAACTCAGAAAAAGATTTCTTTTTCCTCCTTTTGTTAGGCTTGTGGTTATAAGGATTGAGGGTATAAAAGAAGAAAAGGTAAAAGAGAAATGTATAGAAGCTAAAAAATATTTGGAAAATTTATTTTCAGAAATGAAGATTAAGGATACAGAAATAATGGGTCCAGCACCTTGTCCTTTCAGAAAATTAAAAGGGTTTTATAGATGGCATATAATTTTAAAAACCAAAAATTATAAGCCAATAAATAATATATTATTTAAGTTTTTAACAAATTTTAAAGTGGTAGGGCTGAAGCTAAATGTTGATATAGATCCAGAGGATTTATTATAAAAATATTTACTTTTTTGAAAAAGGACGTATATTAAATTTTGTTATGCTTAAAACACCTAAATACAAAGTAGAAAAAATTGATTCCTCAAAAAATTATAAAATCTTTTATGAATTTAGTCTTAAACCTGCAGAACTTGAAGCCTATTTAGACGAATACATTGTAGGTCAAAAAGAGGCAAAAACCATTATAGCAACCAAGATCTGTACCCATTTTCATAAAATCAAGAATTTTCTTTTAAAACCTGATAAAGAAGATCAAACTGAATTTATAAAAAATAATATTTTTATTATAGGACCAACAGGAGTTGGCAAAACTTATATGATAAAACTTATTGCTAAAAAAATTGGAGTTCCCTTTGTTAAAGGAGATGCTACTAAATTTAGTGAGACAGGTTATGTAGGAGGAGATATAGAAGATTTGATTAGAGATTTATACTGGGAAGCCAATGGGGATTTAGAGAAGGCTCAATTTGGAATAGTATTTTTAGATGAGATTGATAAAATTGCTTCTTCTGGAGAAACAATAGGTCCTGATATTTCAAGAACTGGAGTTCAAAGAGCCCTGCTAAAACCTTTAGAAGAAACTGAAGTAGAAATTAAAATTCCTCAAGAAAATTACCCCCTTTTTGAAGTTTCAGAACCTCACGGAAAGATAAAAAGAAAAAAAATCACTCTTAATACGAAATATGTACTCTTTATTGTAAGCGGGGCATTTCAAGGATTGGAAGAGATTATCAAAAAGAGAATTAAAAAACAGGGACTTGGTTTTATTTCTGAAATAGAAAGTAAAGAAGAAATAAAGATTAATTATTTAAAATTTGTTACTCCTGAAGATTTAGTAAATTATGGATTTGAAAGGGAATTCGTGGGTAGATTTCCTGTTATTGCTATATTTGAGCCTTTAACAGAAGATGAATTATACGAAATACTTGCTAATCCAAATGATCCTATAGTAATAAATAAAAAAAGAGATTTTAAGGTTTATGAAATAGATCTTGCTTTTACAAATGATGCATTAAGAGAGATAGCTAAAATTGCTTATAAGGAAAATACAGGTGCCCGTGCCCTTGCTCGTATTTTGGAAAGAATTCTTATTCCCTTTGAAAGAACACTTCCTTCTTTATCTATCAATTTTTTGGGTGTAACTAAGGAAATTGTTGAAGATCCATATAAAGTCTTAACAGCTATAAGTAAATCTCCTTATGCTTATAAGTGGAAAGAAAATTATTATAGAGCTTTAGAGGATGAGAAAAAAAGGGTAGAAAATTACTTAACTCATAAGCAAAGATTATTTTCAAAGGACAAATTAGAAATTACGCCAAAAAGATTGGAACTTATATTTAAATTATATAAGGAAAAAGATATAGAACTAAATCGGGCTCTGGAAGAAGTTTTATCTCTCTGGAGACAAATTAAGAATTATGAGATGGCTTTTGAAAGAAAAAACTTTTTTAAAATAATTTTTACTGAGGATGCGGTTGATACCATATTAGAAGCGGTAATTAAAAAAAATTGGGGAGTCTTTTCTTATTGTGAGAGTGTAGTGTCTAAATTGGAATATAGCCTAAATTACTTAAAGGAAATACACGGAAAAGATGTGATTTATATTAACTCTTTAGCTTTTAAGGATCCAGAAAAATTTATAGAGAAATATCTTTTAATTTGAAAAATAATTAAATGGTATATTTAGCTCTTTCAGAGAGTTTATATAATAGATTGGTTAAACTCTTACAGGATCTCAAGATTAAATACAAAGTTATTGAAGATGGTGAAACTTTGTTAGAATTAGCTAAGAAGGAAAAGCCCAAGCTTATTATATTAGAAAAAGATTTGCCTCTCCTTGATGGATTTGCAGTGACACTTTTACTGAAATCTAACGAGAAAACAAAAGAGATACCTATTTTAGCGGTTTGTAAGTGTAAATATAAAGAAGAAGAAATAAAAGCTAAAGATTGCGGAGCTGATGATATAATATTTTGTCCCTTTGAAGAAAAGGAAATTATTGAAAAGATAGAAAAATGGCTAAAGAGGTAATTAAAAAATGATAAGTATATCTAAACTTTATTGTGGTGCAGTTGAGGCACTTGATCATATAAGATATGGAAAGACCTCCCTTAAGGATAAAAGACCTGTAGTTGTTTGGAATGTTACTAAAGCTTGCAATTTGAAATGTATTCATTGTTATGCCAAAGCTGATAACAATCCAGCACCTGATGAACTAACTACAAAGGAAGGATTTAAACTTCTTGAAGACCTTGCTCAATTTGGTTCTCCTGTAATTCTTTTTTCTGGAGGCGAGCCTTTAGTAAGATCAGATATTCTTGATTTGATTCATAAAGCAGTAAGTTCTGGATTAAGAACAGTTATTTCTACTAACGGTATACTTATTGATGAAGCTCTTGCTAAAGAGTTAAAAAAACTTGGTGTGTCCTATGTGGGTATAAGTCTTGATGGCTGGAAGGAGGTTCATGATAGATTTAGAGGGGTAAAAGGAGCCTTTGAAAAAGTAATTTCAGCTGTATCTGCTTGCAAAAAGGAGGGACTTAAAGTTGGTTTAAGGTTTACTATGAGTAAACTTAATGCCAAGGAAATACCTAAAATTTTTGAATTGGTTGAAGAATTGGAAATTCCAAGAGTTTGTTTTTATCATCTTGTTTATTCTGGAAGGGGATCAAAACTTATAGATCAGGACCTGAGTCACGAAGAGACCCGTTATTGGGTAGATTACATTATCAGTAAAACAAAAGAATTGCACGATAAAAATTTAAAAGTTGAAGTCTTGACAGTTGATAATCATGCAGATGGACCTTATCTCTATTTAAGAATGAAAAAGGAAAACCATCCAAAGGCAGAAGAGGTATATGAGCTTTTGAGAATAAATGGAGGGAATAATAGTGGAGTTGGAATTGGATGTATTTCTTGGGATGGATTTGTTTATGCTGATCAGTTTTGGCGTACCTATACCTTTGGAAATGTAAGAGAAAGACCTTTTAGTAAAATATGGATGGATACTTCAAATCCTCTTATGGCAAAATTAAAAGAAAAGAAAAAGTATGTAAAAGGTAGATGTGCCCAATGTAGATTTTTAGATCTCTGCGCAGGTAATTTCAGAGCAAGAGCTGAGGCTGTTACAGGAGATATATGGGCTCCTGATCCTGCTTGCTATTTAACTGACGAAGAGATAGGTATTTGGAAAACTTAAAAATGTATAAAATAGAAAGAGCTTTAATAAGTGTTACAGATAAAACAGGAATTGTTGAATTGGCTAAAGAACTCGAAAATTTAGCTATAGAAATTGTTTCCACGGGTGGAACAGCAAAGGTTTTAAGAGAAGGAGGTGTTAAGGTTATTGATATTTCTGAATTAACAGGATTTCCAGAAATACTTGAAGGAAGAGTAAAAACACTTCATCCTAAGGTTCACGGAGGGATTTTATTTAAAAGAGATAAAGAAGACCATATGAAAACTATTAAAAAACATAATATAAAACCTATAGATCTTATAGTGGTTAATCTTTATGCCTTTGAAAAGGTAGTCAAAACAGGAATAGATCTTGATACAGCTATAGAAAATATTGATATCGGAGGTCCAACTCTAATAAGAGCAGGAGCAAAAAATTTTAAATATGTTACTGTGGTTATTGATCCGCAGGACTACCCTAAGGTTCTTGAAGAAATAAAAAAATATGGGAATACAACTCTAAAAACAAGATTTGAATTAGCTAAAAAGGTTTTCAAACTAACAAGCAGTTATGATCAAATAATTTACAACTACCTTTCTAATATCAATATTTAATGTTCTGTCTTACCTTAGCAGAAAGAAATTATAAAAATCTTTTTGAAAAAATAGAAAAAGGGTCTAAATACACCGATCTTTTTGAAATAAGAGCCGATTATCTGGAAGAACTAAATTTCTTTGAGTTGGAGAATATTCTTAAGCTTCCTTACAAATTTATATTTACTTTCAGAAGTTATGAGGAAGGAGGATATAAAAAAATTTCTGATAAAATTAAATTAGAGTGGATACTTTGGGCACTTAAAGAAAATTTCTATCTTGTTGATATAGAATGGAAATTCTTTAAAAAATTTTTTTTTCAATTTAAAGATTTAAACTTTGATAAAGCTCTTATTTCTTATCATGATTTTAAAAATTCGCCCTTAGAAAGATATTTAATGAGATTATTACTACATATGAAAGAAAGGGGTGTTAAAAAAGCTAAAATAGTCTATATGAGTAAAAATTTGGAAGACTCTTTAAAACTTATGAATCTTATTTTTAAAGCTAAAGAAAAAGGGATAGAATTAATAAGTTTTGGAATGGGAGAAAAAGGGAAATTAAGTAGAATTTTATCTTTATTCTGTGGATCACCCTTTACCTATGTTGTTCTTTCTAAAGATGAAGCTGTAGCACCTGGTCAGTTTGATATAAAATCAGCTATAAAAGTTTACAACCTGCTTAAAGAGATGGTAAAATAAATTATGTATGAAGTTTATGGGGTTATTGGAGATCCAGTAAGTCACTCTTTATCTCCAATAATGCATAACCTTGCATTCAAAGAAAAGAATGTAAAAGCAGTATATGGAGCTTTTAAAGTAAGACCCTCTGATTTAGCTAAAGCTGTAGAAGGAATAAGAGCACTTAATATTAAAGGGGTTTCTGTAACCATTCCTCACAAAGAAAAGATTATAGAATATTTAGATGAAATAGACGAAATTGCTCAGGAAATTGGAGCAGTAAATACTATTTTAAATAAAGAAGGAATTTTAAAAGGATTTAACACTGATTGGATAGGAGTTTTAAAGGCTTTTGAAGAAAATGGGGTTAAACTTAAAGATAAAAAAGTAGTTGTTATAGGAGCAGGGGGTGCTTCAAAAGCTGTAATTTATGCTCTTATAAAAGGAGGAGCTAAGAAAATATATGTTTATAACCGTACCTTTGAAAAAGCTAAACTTTTAGAAAAAAAATTTAAAATAACTGCCAAACCTTGGGAAGAACTTAAAAAGGCAGATGGAGATATTATTATTCAGGCAACTAGTGTAGGTTTGAAATCCTGGGAAACTCCAGTTGGAGAAGAAATAATTTCCCGATTTAAAGTTGCTATGGATATAGTTTATTTACCTTTAAAAACAAAATTTTTATCTCTTGCAGAAAGGTATGGCAAAATAATTGATGGATTGCAAATGCTTCTTTATCAAGGAGTAGAACAATTTAAAATTTGGACAGGCATGGAACCCCCCTTAGAATTAATGAAAAAAGCTATATATGAAGAAGCCAAGAATTTGGAAAAGGAAATTTTAAAATGAATTCAAAGGAAATAAAACCTTTAAAAAATTTAAAAAAAATCAGTTTTAAACTTCCTACTTCTAAAAGCTTAACCCAGAGAGCTCTTATATGTAGTGCCCTTGCTCAAGGGATTTCCAAAATTATTAATCCTTTGATAAGTGAAGATACCCTTTTATTAAAGGAAGCTTTAAAAGCTGTGGGAGTAAATATAAAAGAGAAAAAAAATATATGGGAGGTGGAAGGAAAATATCCACCTCTTCTCTTAGGAAAGAAAATTTATTTAGGAAATAATGGAACAGGTGCGAGATTTTTAACAGCCTTAGCCTCGCTTGGTAAAGGTTCTTATGTGGAAATTTATGGGAAACCAAGACTTCATGAAAGACCTATGGGACTTTTAATTGAGAGTTTAAAAAAACTTTCTGCAAATATAGAATGTCTTGAGAAAGAAGGTTTTTTACCAATAAGAATTAAGGAATCAATCCTTGTTTCTCGTGATATTTTCCTTCCCGGGAATATAAGTAGTCAGTTTATTTCTGCACTTCTGCTTATAGGACCCTATCTACCTAAAGGATTAAAACTTATTATTGAAGGAGAGGTTCTTTCAAAAGCTTATATAGATCTTACTCTTGATGTGATGAAATCTTTTGGAGTAGAGGTTAAGTTTTTTGAAAATATTTTTGAGGTTTCCAAATCTAATTATGTAGCTACAGTCTATGAGGTTGAAGCAGATGCATCTACAGCCTCTTATTTTTTAGCTATACCTCTTATTCTAAGTAAAGGCGAAATTATTATAAAAAATTATAATCCCTGTTCAAAACAAGGAGATGTAAAATTTTTAGATTATATAAAGAAAATGGGTGCAGAGATAGAAATTTTAAAACCTTTAGGAATTAAAGTTAAATTTGAGGGAGTACCTAAAGGTATTGAGGTTGACCTTGGTGATACTCCTGATCTATTTCCCACCATGTGTATTTTAGGAGCAGTTGCAGAAGGGAAAACAATCCTTAAAGGTGCTCCCCATCTTCGTTATAAAGAAACAGATCGCATTAAAGCTATGGTTACAGAATTAAAAAAACTTGGGGTCAAAGCAGAGGAATTGCCAGATGGAGCTATAATTGAAGGAACTAGAGAATTTAAAAAAGGAATTATTATTAACACCTATGATGACCACCGTATTGCCATGTCTTTTGCTATTCTGGGATTAAAAACAGGAGGTATAAAAATAAAAAGTCCTGAATGTGTAGCTAAGTCCTTCCCGGAATTTTGGGATTATATAGAAAAACTTTATGAATAAAATTATTTTGATCGGGTTTAGGTGTGTTGGAAAAACTACAATTGGAAAAAGATTAGCAGAAATATTAAATTGGGAGTTTTTAGATCTTGATATTCTTATTCAAGAAAAATTCGGGAAAACTATAAAGGAAATAGTAGAAGAAAGAGGATGGGAATACTTTAGAAAAATAGAAAAGGAAGAGATGAAAAAATTTGAAAAACTTAAAAATGCAGTAATAGCTCTTGGAGGTGGGAGTGTTATTCATAAAGAGGAGATGGAAGGGCTTTTAAAAGATAGTTTAGTAGTGTGGCTATATTCTTCACCTGAAGTTATCTTAAAGAGGATGAAAGAAGATGAAAAAACTTTTTATCAAAGACCAGCTCTTAAAAATTTAGACTTAGAAAAAGAAATAAACGAGATTTTAGAGGAAAGAATACCTTTATATGAAAGGTTTTCTCATTTTAGGCTAAATACAGATAAAATAAGCATAGAAGAAGCAGCAAAAAAAATTTTAGAAAAACTAAATAAGAGGTAAAAAATGAAAATAGAAAGATTAATAGTAGGTCCTTTAGAGGTTTGTTGTTATATAATTTATTGTTCCCAAACTAAGGAGGGAGTTATTATTGATCCAGGTGATGCTGATCCAAGAATTTTAGAAAAAATAGAAGGGCTATCTTTAAAAATTGTAGCTATTTTAGGAACCCATGCTCACCCTGATCATGTGGCTGGTGTTGAATACTTAAGAAAAGAATTAAAAGCTCCCTATTTAGTACATAAATTAGATGAGGAATTTTTTAAAGATCCAGCTAATTTTTCTATGTTTAAATCCTGGGGGTTTAGTGAAAATCCAAAAGCAGATAAAGTTTTTGAAGAAGGTGATATAATTAAATTTGGTAAAAAATACTTAAGAGTAATTCATACACCAGGTCATTCTCCTGGTTCAAGCTGTTTTTATAATGAAAAATACAAGGTACTTTTTACAGGAGATACTTTATTTGTAGAAGCTGTAGGAAGAGCTGATCTTTCTGGAGGAAACTATTTTCAAATGATAGATTCTATAATGAAAAAACTTCTAATTCTTCCTGATGATACCAAAATCTATCCAGGGCATGACTATGGACCAAAACCTACTTCAACTATAGGAGAAGAAAAGAAAAATAACCCCTTTCTGCAAGAATTTTTAAGCTCTTCCTATTCCTGAATAGCTGAAACCAAGTTTCTTTACTATGGAAGGTTCATATATGTTTCTCATATCTATAAGGATAGGGGTTTTCATTACCTTTTTAATTTGAGAAAGATCAAGAAAGCGAAACTCATTCCATTCAGTAAGAATTACTATAGCATCTGAATCTTTTGCACACTCTAAAGGGGTACTTGAATATTCTATTTCCCAATTTCCTACAGTGTTTTTAAATTCTTCTATTGCTACAGGATCATATACTTTAACTTTAGCACCTTTTTTTATAAGTTCTGGGATTATAACAAGTGCAGGGCTTTCTCTTACATCACTGGTATTTGGTTTAAAGGAAAGACCAAAGATAGATATAGTTTTTCCTGAAAGATCTTCTAAAAATATTTCTAACTTTTCAATCGCTCTTAGTTTCTGTTTTTCATTAACCTCAAGAACAGCTTCTAAAATTTTAAAGGGAGAGCTTATGGATCTTCCGTGATGAACAAGGGCTTTAACATCTTTTGGGAAACAGGAACCTCCAAATCCTGGTCCTGGATTTAAAAATTTAACTCCAATTCTTGGATCAAGTCCCATTCCTTTAGCAACTACAGTTACATCAGCTCCTACCTTTTCACAAAAATTGGCTATCTCGTTTATAAAAGTAATTTTAGTTGCCAAAAAGGCATTGGAAGCATATTTAATAAGCTCTGCTGTTTCAAGATTGGTAATAATAAAAGGTGTTTCAGCTAAATAAAGGGGGCGATAAATATCCTTAATGATAGCAATGGCATAGGCACTTTCTCCACCTATTATAACTCTATCTGGATGCATAAAATCTTCTATAGCAGCTCCTTCTCTCAAAAATTCAGGATTAGAAATAATATCTACTGCAACATCACTTTTTTTATTAGCATCAATCAAAGATTTTATCCAGCGATTTGTACCTACAGGAACAGTACTTTTAGTAACAATTACTTTATATTCATCAATTACCTCTGCTAAAGAGAGAGCAACCTCTTTAATCTGACTTAAATCTGCAGAACCATCAGGATTAGAAGGAGTACCTACACAAATGAAAATTACCAAAGAATTTTTTACTGCCTCTTCAAGATTGGTGGTAAAATAAAGCCTTTCAGCTTTGATATTTTTTTTGACTAACTCCTCAAGTCCTGGTTCATAAAAAGGTATTTCTCCTTTTTTTAATTTTTCAATTTTTTCTTTATCCTTATCTACACAAATAACTCTCATTCCAAAATCTGCAAGACAGGCTCCTGATACTAATCCCACATATCCTGCACCAATTACCGCAATATGCATAAGTTAAACCTCAATTGAGTTTAAGATTTAGTATTTTTGAATTTAATGTTCTTTGCCACAGATGATTTTTTAAACAAATATTTATATTTTTTAGATTTGGCAAGTATCTTTTTAGAACCTTTATTTTTAACATAATTTTTGAAGTGTCTTTTATTATAACCCAATTTAGAGTTTTTGTAAATTTTTGAATGAAAAGGCTTAAATTCCTTATTTGCTAAAACCCTACTATTTACTACTGTAGTGATAAATATAGGAGAGATCTGTTGAGTTAAGACTAATTTAGCAAAATTTATAAGATTTTTGGAATCCCGCCAAAGAGATTCTCTATTAGGAGAACCTAATATGGAAGTAATAATTAATTTGTCATCTACATAAACTCCGTTTACCAAACAATGCTTAGAAGCTCTTGTAAAGCCTGTTTTACCTCCAATAATACTCTCTTCTAACTCAGGGTCATCTAAAAGTTTATTTGTATTTTTAATAACTAAGGTTCTTCCTGTTTCGGAAGTTATTATTTTAACAGGGGTGCTTATGATTTCTTTAATTAAAGGATATTTTAAAGCTTCATAAAATATAATAGCTAATTCATAGGGAGTTGTATATTGATCTCCTCCAGGCAATCCAGAAGCTGTGACAAAATGAGAATTTTTAAGCCCTAAGCTATAAACTTTTTTATTCATCAATAAAGAAAAATTTTCTTCAGATCCAGCTACAGCTTCGGCAAGAGCTACTGCTGCCTGATTAGAGGATTTCATAAGCATAAGATAAAGAAGATCTTTTACTGTATAAATTTCATTTTCGTATAATTTAGGAGAAACACTAGGTGTTTGAGAAGCATTTTTAGATATTCTTACTTTTTGAGATATAGGAAGATAGTCCAGAACCACCATAGCGGTTACCAATTTTACAGTACTTGCTGGAGGTATTTTTAAATGAGGGTTTTTAGCATAAAGGATTTTTCCTGTTTTTCCATCAATTGCTACAGCACAAAGAGCATTAATTTCTGGATATTGATCAGAGGTGAAAGCTTTACTTACACTAAAATTGATAAAAATTAAAAATAAAATAAAAAAAGTTAAAATATTTAAAAGGTTTTTCATTTTCTAATCCAAAAAGAAAATTTTAAAATAAAATAGCATAAAATTCTTAAAAAGTCAAATTTTTAAATAAAAGAAAATTTTAAAAAATTTTAGAAAATCAAAGAAAATTTAATAAATTAATTTTATAAGTCAAATTTGTCAAATCTTGTAAAGTCTAAAAAAGTTTTTAAAATTTAAGATAAATGAAAAATAAAGAAGTAGCAGAGATTTTTAATAAAGTAGCAGCGCTTTTAGAAATAAAAGGGGATAATCCTTACAGAATAAGAGCTTATCAGAAGGCAGCCCAAACTATAGAAGCACTCACCACAGATGTTGAAGAGTTAGCAAAGCAAGGAAAACTGGAAAAATTGCCAGGAATAGGTCCAGATTTAGCAGGAAAAATCAAAGAAATTTTAAAAACAGGAACTCTTTCACTTTATGAAGAACTGAAAAAAGAAATACCTTTAGTATTATTAGATTTTTTGGAAATTCCAAGTCTAGGTCCTAAAAAAGTAAAGGTGCTTTATGAAAAATTAGGTATTACTAATATAGAAGAATTAGAAAAAGCCTGTAAAGAGCATAAAATAGCTAAACTTCCAGGCTTTGGTTGGAAAACAGAAGAAAATATTTTAAAAGGTATAGTCCTTTTTAGAGAAAAAAGGGGAAGAAGACCTCTTGGAGAAGTTTTACCTTTAGCTGAAGAGATAATGGAAATTCTTAAGAGAGAAAGTCCTGTTGAAAATATTGCTGTAGCTGGAAGTATAAGAAGAAAAAAAGAAACTGTTAAAGATATAGATGTTCTTATTACTTCTATTCAACCAGAAAAGGTAATGAAAAAGGTTACTGAGCTATTCTTAGTTGAAGAGGTAATAGCCTTTGGAGAAACTAAGACCAGTGTAAGACTTAAAACCGGTATTCAGATGGATATAAGAGTGGTTGAACCTGATTCCTGGGGAGCAGCACTTGCTTATTTTACAGGTTCAAAAGCTCATAATATTAGAGTTAGAGAACTTGCTTTGGAAAAAGGATTAAAGATAAATGAATATGGAGTATTTAGAGGAGAAGAAAAGATTGCAGGAAAAACGGAAGAGGAAGTGTATGCCTCTGTAGGGCTTCCTTTTATTCCTCCAGAAATAAGAGAAGATTGGGGAGAAATAGAAGCAGCTTTGCAAGGAAAATTGCCTAAGTTGGTTGAATACAATGAAATTCTTGGAGATGCCCATGTTCATTCTAAATACAGTGATGGAACTGCAAGTTTAGAAGAAATAATAACTAAAGCTGAAAAATTAGGTCTTTCTTGGGTAGCAATATGTGATCATTCTCAGGGATTAAAAGTGGCAGGGGGTGTTCCGGTAGAAGATCTTTTCAAGAAAAAAAAACACATAGAAGAATTAAATAAAAGATCTTCTAAGGTTAAATTAATTTTTGGAGCCGAAGTTGACATACTTTCTGATGGAACTTTGGATTATCCTGATGAAATTTTAGCTGAAATTGATTTTGTTATTGCTGCCATACATACAGGATTTCAGCAAACAGAAGAACAGATCACTAATAGAATAATTTCAGCTTTAAAGCATCCTTTGGTTCATGCTATTGCTCATCCTACAGGAAGAGTAATAGGAGAAAGAGAGCCTTACGCAATAAATATGCCTAAAATTCTTGAAGTAGCAGCTCAATATGGTAAAGCTTTAGAAATAAATGCCTATTACAAAAGACTTGATTTAAATGATGTAAATACACGAGCAGCTAAGGAAAAAAGTATACCTTTAATTATAGGAACAGATGCCCATTTTATAGATCAAATAGAATATTTACCTCTGGGTACAGCAGTGGCAAGAAGAGGCTGGTGCGAAAAAAAGGATATTTTGAATACTTTAACTTATGAAGAATTTATGTCTTGGCTTAAAAAGGTAAGAAATCAATTTTAAAAATAGCCTTGCAATATTTAGAACTTAAGGAAGTATATACTCATAATTTAAAAGGTTTTGACCTAAAAATCCCTTTAAATTCTTTAGTAGTCATAACTGGTCCCTCTGGATCCGGTAAAAGTTCTTTAGCCATCAATACCATAGCTGAAGAAGGTAAAAATAGACTTTTCCAGATATTAAATTATTCCCAAGAATTTAAGATTATTAATACTACTTCTAAGGCTAAATTTATTTCCCCTATACCTCCTATTATAGCAATGACTCAGGGAGTTAAATATTGGCATCCTTATAAAACAGTAGGAGAATTTCTTTCATTGAATCAAATATTAAGAGTGCTTTTTGAGGAATTTGGAGAATATAAATGTTGTTTTTGTGGAGAATTTAACAAAGTTACTAATCCTAATAAAGTTATAAAGTGGTATCAAAGTTTAAAGGAGGGAGAAAAATTTTATTTTCTTCTTCCTCTTCCAGAAAGTACACCAAAAGCTTTGGAATTTTTATTATCTCAAGGGTACACTAAATATATAGTTGATAACAAAGAAATTGATTTATCTGAAGAAAGTATTCCTACTAAATTTGACAATATTTTTCTTTTACTTGATAGAATGATAAAGGAAAAGAGATCTACAGAGAGATTTTTAGAAAATCTAAAATTAAGTCTGAGTTTAAATCAGGGAAGGATAATTTTGAGATTTTTGGATGGAAAAGAATGTTTTTTTAATCTTAAACCTATTTGTTTGAAATGTGGAAATCAACTTTTAACAGAATGGACAAAATGTAAATTCTGTAGAGGATATGGTTATAAAGAGAAAATAATTTGTAAAAATTGTAAGGGCTTAAAATTAGAACCTTTTATACTAGAGAGCAAACTTTTTGGAAATACTTTAGAAGGTTGGTTCAATTTATCAATAAAGGAATTTTATTATACCTTAAAAAGTTTGAATATCTCGGAGGGACTTAAAATCTGGTTTGAGTCCTTATTTTTTAAATTAGAAAAAGCTTTATTTTTAGGATTAGATTATTTAAAGCTTTCAACCCCTGTTTTTAATTTATCTGTTGGTGAGAGAAAACTTTTAGAGATACTTCTTATTTTTGGAGCCAATCTTAATAAAGTACTTTATATATTAGATGAGCCTACACTTGGGCTTGATATAAAGAAAAAAGAAAAACTTCTTTCAATTTTAAGAAATTTAATAGAAAATGATAATTCAATAATTCTTATAGAACATGATCCTTATATAATTGAAAAAGCTGATTATATAATAGAACTTGGTCCAGAAAGAGGAGAAAAAGGGGGATATTTAATAAAAGCAGATTTTAAAGAAAGGTTTTTAAAAGAGCCTGATACTTTAACTTCTGAATATTTAAAAGGAAAAAGAAAACTCAAAAAAATGCTCTTAAGTAAAGAAAAGACAGAATTAATTAGTATTTTCTTAAATGATCAAAAAATAGACTTATTAAAAAGGGGCATAAATCTAATTTTTGGGAATATAGGAAGCAAGAAAACTTTATTTTTTGAAAAACTTTATGAGAATTTAAAGAAAAAAGGAGAAAAGGTTTTAAGAGTTGAGGTTAAGGATTTTAAAGGAAAAGATGAATTATTGATAAGTTATATAGGTATTTGGGATGATTTAAGAGAAATACTGATAAAACTTCCTTCTGCAAGAATGAAAGGATTTACCAAAAGGCATTTTAGTTTTTATACTAAAGAAGGGGTTTGTCCAGCTTGTAAAGGTAAAGGAAAGAAAATTTGGGAGACGGAAATTTTAAAACTATGTACTATTTGTGAAGAATGTTTTGGCAAGCGTTTAAATCCTGAGGTATTAAATTTAACTTATAAAGGATTTAAAATTGCAGAAATTTTTGATTTTACTGTAGAGGAAGCATTACCTATATTTGGTAATATTTATCAAATAAAAGAAAAGGTAGAGTTATTAAAGAAATTAAATCTTTCCTATTTAAAATTGGGTCAAAGTATTGATGAACTTTCAGGAGGAGAAAGGGAAAGAATTTTTATAGCTAAAAAACTTTCCACTAATGTTAAATTTGATTATTTATTTTTGGAATTTCCTTTACAGGGGTTGCATTTAGAAGATCTTAAATATTTTACTAATTGGTTAGAAACTTTAAAAGAAAAAGATATTACTATAATTTTTTTAGAAACAAACTTATTGGCACTTTTCTTAAGTGAATGGATTATAAAAGTTAAAGAAGGGGAACCAGAATTTATGGGATATTCCGAGGATTTTTTAAAAACCTTAAAAGAAAAAGATTTTAAAAAAGAAGTTTTGTTTTATCAAAAATTTTTTAATTAATTAAATAAATAAATATGTAAGCAAAAAAGCCTAAAAAATTAAAAAAAAGAAAGAATAAAAAAAATTTTTTGAAAAATTTATAAAAATTATTGTATTTTTTAGTATTTATATACTCTTGACTTTTTTTTAAAATTTTACCAAAATTTAAAATTTAAATCTAAGTCATTTTAGAAAGGGAGGATTCTTCTAATGAAAGAGAGTTGGGATTGGGAGACCAGGAACAAAGTTATTGCCAATATAAAAGAGTGGAAAGAAAAATTTATCGATATAAGAGAGCTTACTCCCTCTCCTGATGGTGAAAAAATTGCAGGAATAGTTCAGCCTGAAACAAGAAAGTTTACACTTTGTGTTAATGGAGAAACTTGGGAAGATCTTTTTGATAGAATGTATTCACTTAAATTTAATTTAGATAATGAACCTATCTGTCTCGGATATAGCGATTATCAATGGACAGTAATTATTGGAGATAAGGGAGAAACTCGTTGGGAAAATACTTTTGATATGATGTGGAATTTAACTTTAAGTCCTGATACTAAAAGCATAGCTGCTAATTTTAGAACTCCTGAAATGACTCAAGGAGTAATTTTAAATGATCAGCCTTGGGAAAATCTTTTTGTTGAAGTAAGAGATGTGATAATGAGCCCTAATGGAAAGAGAACCGCATCTCGTGTTCAGATAAATCCAAGAAGAGAATTGGATATCTTTTGGTTTTATGAAAAAAACTATACTATAGCAGTTGATGGTATTCCTTGGGATAGTTCTTTTATGAGTGTTTATGGGGGTATTTTTAGCGATGACGGAAATCATGTGGCAGCTTGTATAATGACTGACCTTTCTAAATACACTATAGTAGTTGATGGAAAACCATGGGATAAGGAGTTTGGAGGATGTTGGGAACCTATCTTTGTTCCTGGAAGTTCTGATGTTATAGCTCCTGTTCAAACTCCACAAGGTTGGACCCTTGCTAAAAATGGAAACCCAATATGGCCCTATTTTCTACAGGTGTGGAAACAAAAGTTTAGTTCAGATGGAAAGAAATTAGCAGCAGTAGTAACTTTATCTCCTGGAGAGTGGACTGTAGCTGTTGATGGAACCCCCTGGAAGACTACATTTAATCAAATGGTTTTAGATCCTATTTTTAGTCCAGATGGTAAAAAAATAGCAGTAGTAGTAAAGCATAATAATAAATATACTGTTGCTGTTGATGGTAATCCTTGGAGTGAAACCTTTGATAATGTTTGGGACCCTGTTTTTTCACCTGCTGGAGATAAAATTGCAGTAAGAGCAGAAAGAGATGGGAAATACTATCTTGTTGTAGATGGGAAGATAGGTAAGGAAGCCTATGAATGGTTATGGGATCCTGTGTTTAGTCCTGATGGTTCAAAAATTCTTGTTAGATGTATTAAAGATGGAAAATATTGTAGAAAAGTATTTTCTATTAATGAAATATAAACTTAAGAGGGAGAGATATGGGATTTTTAGAAAGTGTAGCACTTTATAATTTTTTAAGAGGACCTATGGTATGGATAACTTTTATAATTTTTATAGTGGGAAGTATATATAGAATCTATACTTTAATAAATTTAGCTAAAAAAGAAAAAGTAGTCTTACCTTTTATTAATATTAAAGCAGCTATTAAATCTTGGCTTCATTGGCTGATTCCCTTTGCTTCCAGAAATTGGAGATTAAAACCTTATTTCACTACCTTTACTTTTCTTTTTCATACAGGTATAGTTTTTGTTCCCATTTTTCTTTATGCACATAATGCTTTATGGTATGAATCTTGGGGTATTTCTTGGTGGACTTTATCAGAAACTGTAGCAGATGTTTGGAGTATTTTTGTGATAATTGGTTGTTTATTTTTCATTGGTAGAAGAATTTTTGATCCCACAGTTAGATTTGTAACAAGCTATTCCGATTTTGTTTTTGTATTTATATGTCTTTTTACTTTTTTAACAGGCTTTTTAGCTCATTATCAGTGGATTTTACCTTATAGAGCTATGTTAAATCTTCATATAATGTTTGGGGAAATTATGCTTATTGCTATTCCGCTTACAAGACTTACTCATATGTATTATTTCTTCTTTACCAGAGCTTGGATGGCATCACAAACAGCAATATGGAAAACTAAAGATTGGTAAAAATTGAAGGGGGGATAAATAATGGCAATTAAACTCGAGATTTCTGAAGAAAAAGAAGTATATAGGAGTTCATATTTTCCTGAATATGTGAGACCTAAAATAGATGATCCCGGTCTTGATGAAACAATAAAAAGATTAACTCCTGAAAAGATAGAAAAAGCCTATCAGGCAGTTTTTGGGAAGGAAACTGCAAGAATAAAGGCTATTGTAGAAACATGTATTCACTGTGGACTTTGTGCTGAAGCTTGTCAGTGGTATTTGTCAAATGATAGAGATCCAACTTATGCACCTGTTGCCAAAGTTAAGATGACCGCTTGGGAGTTAATGAAAAGAAAAGGTAAAGTTGATGCAGGATTGGTATACGATATTGCAAGAATTGTCTTTACCGAATGTAATATATGTCATCGCTGTAGTTTATATTGCCCCTTTGGACTTGATATAACTTTTATTATTGGTTTAGTAAGAAGATTTTGTTTCCTTTTAGGTGTTGTTCCCCAGAGAATGTTTGAGATGAATCAGGCATTTATGGCTACTGCAAATCAAGTTTGGATGTCCCAAAGTGATTATATTGATACATTATTTTGGAGAGAAGAAGAGGGAATGTATGAGTTGAAAAATTTAAGAATTCCCATGGACAAAGAAGGAGTAGAAATAGTATGGTTTCCACTTGCTGCTGAACCTAAGGCAGGAGTTTATCATATAGACCGTATTGCTAAGATATTTCAAGTAGCTGGTGTTGACTGGACAATGGTTACTATGAATGACTACTGGGATAGCAGTAACATGCCCATGTTTATACGTGATTTCTTTACCATGCAAAGAATTGTTAGGGGACTTTATGAAAATGCAGCACGACTGCGGGCTAAAAAATTAGTTTTAACGGAATGAGGACACCCAAGATTTGCCACAAGTTTTGTGGCACCAACTATGATGGGATATAAAGAAATACCTTTTGAAGTTATGCACCCAGGTGAGTTTTATTACGAACTTTTAGTAAGTGGAAGACTAAAAATTGATCCTGCAAAGAAAATAAAGGAACCTGTAACTTTGCAGGATCCATGTAATGTTATAAGAAGAGCAGGTGCAGCTGAAAAATTTAGATACATTGTAGAACAAACTTGTGAGGATTTTAGAGAAATGTATCCAAATAGAGAACACAATTTTTGTTGTAATGCAGGAGGAGGACTTGCAGTTTTAGCTCAATGGATATCTCATAAAGCAAGAGGAAATAGAGTTAAGGCTGAACAGATAATGGCAACAGGTGCCAAAATAGTAATTACTCCCTGCCATAACTGTAATGTAGGTATAAAAGATATAATTAATTATTATAAACTTCCGGTTAAAACGATGTTCTTTGACGAATTATTAGTTAATACAATGTATATTCCAGAAGAAATGTTACCTGAAGAAGGATAAAAGGAGTAGGATATGAAAAGAGAAACAATTATTTTGATACTTTTAGGATTTTTAGTTTATTTAATTTTGATTGTTTATGGTATAAAACAGGTTTATACTGCTCCAGCTATACCCCCAGCTAAGGAAATAGTAATTACAGAACCTCAGGATAAAATTGCTATTGCTCATACTGAAATATTTGGAACTTTAGAAAGACCACAGGTTATTTTTGATCACAAAAAGCATGTAGAGGCTATTAAAAAAGAGGGGAAAAAGGAATGGGAAACTTGTAGTATTTGTCACAGACAAAAGAAAGAAGAATTGGTTAGGATAAAAAAAGAGGATGAATTGATAAAAGAGAAAAAAATCGAAACAAGAGATGTGTTGGTATTTGTATTTCCTAAGAAGGAAGTGAAATTAGATAAAGAAGCCTTAAAAAAGGCTTATCATGATGAATGTATAGGATGTCATAAAGAAAAAATGAAAGAAAAGAAAAAAGCAGGTCCTATTACCTGTGGAGATTGTCATGTCAAAGAAAAGGAAATTGTTAAAATAAAATATCCTTTAGTAGAGTTTGATCCTAAATTTCATAATGATCATGAGATAAAGCTTAAGGAAAGGACAGGGGAAAAGGATTGTGGGCTTTGTCATCATACCTATGATTTAAAGGAGAAAAAGTTAATTTATCAAAATGGAACAGAGGAATCCTGTTATTATTGTCATGATCTTAGTAAGAAAAAGAGAGGACCTGAACTTTCTCAGATAGTTAAAGTTACAAAGGAAAAAGGACTACCTTATCAAAAAACAGCCCATGAAAGGTGTCTCAGCTGTCATATAAAAATTAATAAAGAAATGGAAGTAAGTAAAAAAGAAGGAGAAAAGGTTCCACCTTTAGAGTGTGGAAAATGTCATACAGGTAAATATAGAAGCATAGAAGATCTTAAGAATGTGCCTCGACCTGATAGAGGACAAAAAGAGATTGTATTTATAAATGTAGAGAATTCTAAGATGAAGGGGGTTGGATTTAATCATAAAAATCATGAATATTATCATAAAACCTGTAGAGAATGTCATCATGAAAGACTAAAAGCCTGTAAAGATTGTCACAAATTAGAAGGAATTGCTGATGGAGGCTGGGTTAATATAGTAGATGCTTATCATGCTACTTTTTCAAATCATAGCTGTGCAGGATGTCATAACAAAAAGAAGTTAGAAAAAGATTGTGCAGGTTGTCACAAATTTATTCCTTTAATGGATGTTAGAGCTAAAGAACCAAAGAAAGAAGTATGTGATAGATGTCATACAGGTAAAAAAGAAGTAACTTTACCTCCACCACTTTCAACAGCTGGACTTGATCCAAAAGTAGTGAAGAAAGATATTAAAATAAAAGTGTTAGAGAAAGAATTTGAGCCTGCAGATTTTCCGCATCGCAAAATTATAGATAAATTAGTAAGTATTTCCAATAACAGTAAGTTAGCAAGATACTTTCATAATGATTTAAGGATTCTCTGTGAAGGATGTCATCATCAGAGAAAATCTCCTGCTGAAGCTAAAAAGGATACCCCACCTTCTTGTCAGAACTGTCATCCTAAATATTTTAACCCTGTTAATCCAAATAAAATGAAATTACAATCGGCTTATCATGTGCAATGTATTGGTTGTCATGATAATATGAAATTGGAAAAACCTACCCATAGATGTACTGATTGTCACAAAGAAAAAATACCAAGACCTTTACCAACAGATATACTTGGAATAAAAAGATAATAGGGAGTGAAAAAATGTATGCAATAGAGCAATTATTTACTGCCCACGGATTTGAATATGTAGTTGCAGTTACAGCGATGTTTGTATTTATATTTATTTACTATGTTCTTAGTACAGAGCGGAAATATTAAAAGGGGGAAGATCTTATGGAATTGAATAGAAGAGAATTTTTAAAAGGATTGGGAGTCTTAGCTGGAACTCTTATAATTACTAAACCCTCAATTTCTCAAGCATATAGTAAAGGAGATGCCCCATCCATTTATGCTACTGGAAATAAGGCTAATGAAAAGGTTTGGAAAATTTATGAAGAAAGGAAGAAAAAACATTTACCCCCTCCGGAGGAGCCATATGCAGTTTTAGTTGATGTTTCTAAATGTATAGGATGTAGAAGATGTGAATGGGCATGTAATGAATGGAATAAAAATCCCAATAGACCATTGAAAGAATTTGAAGCCTCAGTTCATCAAAAACCTTCAGTTTTTGATAAAATAAGAAGACCACACGCCGGGAATTTCACAGTGGTAAATAGATTTTATACCAAAGAGGGAACCCCTCTTTATGTGAAAAGACAATGTATGCATTGTGTTCATCCTGCCTGTTATTCAGCTTGTTTAGTAGAAGCTTATAGAAAAACTCCAGAAGGTCCTGTTATTTATAATAAAAGTGTATGCCTTGGATGTAGATATTGTATGGTAGCTTGTCCTTTCGATATTCCTGCCTATGAATACTATGATCCTATTACTCCTCAAATTACGAAGTGTACTATGTGTTATGATAGAATAGTTGAGGGTAAAGTTCCAGCTTGTGTTGAAATTTGTACTGCAGGAGCTTTGACCTTTGGTAAAAGAAGTGAAATTCTTAAATTAGCTTGGGAAAGAATTCATAATAATCCTGGGAAATATGTACATCATGTATATGGAGAAAAGGAAGTAGGTGGAACAAGTTGGCTTTATATTTCACCAGTTCCATTTGAAGAGATAGGATTTCCTGCTGTAGATGAAACTCCTATACCAGAATATAGTGAAAGATTTTTATTTGCAGTAAAACTTTTTGAAGTGGTTGGTGCCTGGCCTTTAGTTTTTGGTGCCTATTACCAGATTTCAAGATCTCGTAAGAAAAAACAATCTATAAAAGAGGAAAAAGGAGAGGGCTATGAGAAAAAATAATACCTCTTGGTTTAGAGAAAAAATTCTTATGGGAAGAACTTTCGGAGAATTTATAAGAGATAATTTTACCATAGGTAATATGATTGCATTTATTATTTTGATTTTCGGAATCTATGCTATGATATATAGACTTATCTATGGGTTAGGTCCTGCTACTAATCTTTCTGATGAATATCCCTGGGGGTTTTGGATTGGATTTGATATTTTAGTAGGTATTGCTCTTGCTGCTCCTGGACTTACAGTAGGAACTGCCATCCATTTATTTGGGCTTAAAGAATATCATCATTTTGCTAAACCTGTTGCTTTATCAAGTCTTCTTGGATATGTTTTTGCCATATTTGCCCTTTTATTTGATTTAGGAAGGTACTATAATTTATATGTTTTGTTGGTATGGTCTTGGGGCTTTTCTTCAGTGCTATTCTTAGTGGGTTGGCATTTCTTCCTTTATACAAATATTTGTCTTTTAGAGTTTGCTCCTGTAGTATTTGAATGGTTAGATCTGAAAAGAGTTCGTGACTTCTTTGCCAAACTTGTTATCTGGGCTACTATTTTTGGAGTAATTATTGCTGGAGGTCATCAGTCAGCCCTTGGTGGTTTATATTTAGTAGTTCCCTACAAACTTCATCCATTATGGTATTCTGCTCTATTACCTCCCTTTTTTCTTATCTCAGCAATTTTTGGTGGTATCTCTATAGTTATTATTGAAGGAACCATCACACATAAAGCTTTTAAACATCAATTAAAAGATTTCGACGAAGAGGATTATAATAGGAAACTTATTGGCTTAGGGAAGGCAGCAGCACTTGCGCTTTATACTTATTTAATTTTAAAACTTCTTGATTTTGCTCATTATGAAAAATGGCATTATTTAAAAGGATTTTATGGCTTTTGGTATATAGTTGAATTAACCGCTTTTGTTCTTGTTCCAGCTCTTATGTTTACATCTGCTGTTAGAAACAGATTAGTATGGCTTGTTAAATTAGCAGCAGTTTTAACAGCTTTTGGAGTCATTGTTAATCGTTTAAATATTTCCTTAATAGCTTTTAAATGGTATGTGCCATTTTCTCAAAAATATTACCCTGCGTGGACTGAGATAGCTCTTAGTGCAGGAGTGATTACCCTATTAGTTTTGACTTATCGCTTTGTGCTTAATCGTATGCCTGTTCTTTATGAACATCCTAAATATAAATCTGAACACTAATTAGTACCTTAGCTTTAAAGCTTTTATTATTATATAGGTTATAAGAACTGCTCCTGAAATCCTTATAACCCAGAGATACCAAGGACTACTCTTTAAGTAATTCCATACAAATTTTTTCTTACTCATCTTTTATAACCTCTTTTATATCAGGTAAGTGTCTGAATTTTTCTGCAAAATCAAGTCCATATCCTACTAAAAATCCCTTTTCAATTTCAAATCCTACATAATCTATGAGTACCTCAACTTTCCTTCTTTCTTTTTTATCAATTAAAGCACAGATTTTAAAGCTTTTAGGGTTGAAATTTTTTATATAATCATAAAGATATTTTAGAGTTAATCCTGTATCAACTATGTCTTCTACCAAGATAACATTTTTTCCTTCTAATGGAATTTCAATTTCCTTGGTTATTTCAATCCTTTCAGATGAAGTATCTGACATTCCGTAGCTTTTAACCCTTATAAAGTCTATCTGAATATTAGGGTTTTTGAGATTTCTTACAAGATCTGCTAAGAAAATAAAAGCTCCTTTAAGTGTTCCTATAAGAATTAAGGGTTCTTCAGGGTAATCTTTATCAATTTTTTCTGCCAACTCTTTAACTTTTCTTAATATCTCTTCCTTAGATAAAACTAAACGAAGTTTTTCTTGAGATATTTCTTTTTTCATTTTATATATCAAGTTCTCTATATTCTAATGCATGCTGATAAATAAATTCTTTGCGGGGCTCTACATTTTCACCCATTAAGATGGAAAAAAGTTCATCGGCTTTTTCTGCATCGTATATACTTACCTTTTTGAGAACCCTATTTTTAGGATCCATAGTGGTTTCCCATAATTGTTTTGAATTCATTTCACCAAGTCCTTTATATCTTTGTATAAACAGTCCTTTTCTTCCTTCATCTCTTAAATATTGAAGAATTTCACTTATAGAAAATATCCAGTTTTCCCAAACTTTAATTAAATCTTTGTAAAGAATTTGAAGTTTATAAGAAAGGTAGGGCTTAAAGTTTTCAAATACTTTACAGGCTTCCCTAAAATCTTTTTCCAAAATAAGTTCAGGTCCTATACGGGTGGAAATAAAACTTTCCTTTTCTGAAGATATGAAAAATTCGTAATATTTAGGATTGTATTCGCTTGATTTTATTTTAGAAATTTTAAAACCAAGTTCCAGACAATCCTTAGCTAAGGATTCCATTTTAGAAAGATCCTCAAACATGGAAAGATTAATTAAGCCTGCTTTTAAAAGAAGTAAAACAATCTGAGAAGGATAATTCTTTTTAAAAAGATTTAAAAGGATGCGATCAAGTTTAGCAAGATTTAAAAAGAAGTTGCGAAAATCCTTAATTTCTATTTTTTCCTTAGGTAAATCTTTTATAAAAAAGATTTTTACCCCTTCGGCTATCCTTTTCAATATATATTTATCAAGTTCTTCATCATCCTTAAGATAGGTTTCTTTTTTTCCTTCTACTACTCTATAAAGTGGTGGTTGAGCAATAAAGAGCCAGCCATTTTCTATTAATTCAGGCATTTGACGATAAAAAAAAGTAAGAAGAAGGGTTCTTATATGTGCTCCATCAATATCAGCATCAGTCATAATTATAATTTTATGATATTTACATTTCTCAGGATTAAAATTTTCAGGACCTATACCAGCTCCTAAGGCTGCAATTATACTTTTTATTTCTTCAGAAGAAAGCATTTTCTCTATATTTGCCTTTTCCACATTAAGAATCTTTCCCCTTAGAGGAAGAATGGCTTGAAATCTTCGGTCCCTTGCTTGTTTAGCTGAACCTCCTGCAGAATCTCCTTCGACAATAAATAGTTCTCTTTTTTCAGGATCTCTTTCAGAACAATCTGCAAGTTTTCCAGCCACTAAAAATTCTTCTATTTCGCTTTTTTTTCTTATCAATTCTTTTGCTTTTTTTGAGGCTTCTCTTGCTTTAGCTGCAATAGTTATTTTCTGGATAATTTTTTTTGCCTCACCTGGATTTTCTTCAAAAAATTTCATTAAGCTTTCATATACAATGGATTCAACAATGGGTTTAATTTCACTGTTTCCAAGTTTCATCTTGGTTTGACCCTCAAATTGGGGATCAGGAACTTTTAAAGAGATTACAGCACAAAGCCCCTCCTTTACATCTTCTCCTTCAACTTTTATTTTAAACTGTTTAGGAATTTTCTCATCAGAAATATATCTATTTATAGCTTTGGTTAAAGCACTCCTAAATCCTATGACATGAGTTCCTCCTTCCTTAGTATGAATGTTATTTACATAACTATATAGAGTCTCTGTATAACCAGAATTATATTGAATAGCTACTTCAACTTTAACATTATCTTTTTCTCCTGAAATATAGATAACTTTGGAATGGATGGGATTTTTCTTAGCATTTAAGGCCTTTACCAGTTCAACAATACCACCCTTATAATGATATTTTTCAAAAAATCCAATTCTTTCATCTACTAAATAAAATTTAATTTCTGGATTTAAATAGGATAATTCTTTTATTCTTTTTTGAACTATATCTAAATCAAACTCCAAGTCTCCGAAAATTTCCGGATCAGGTTTAAATCTTACTAAGGTTCCTCTTTTTTTTGTTTCTCCAACAATTTGTACAGGACCATCTGGAATGCCTTTCTTATAGGTTTGACGATAAATTTTTTCATCCCTATATACTTCAGCAATTAACCATTCTGAAAGGGCATTTACTACAGAAACGCCTACTCCATGAAGTCCTCCAGATACTTTATATACACCATGATCAAACTTAGCACCTGCATGAAGTCTTGTCATTACAAGCTCTAAAGCTGAAATTCCTTCCTCTGGGTGAATATCAGTGGGAATTCCCCTTCCATTGTCTTCACAGCTTGCAGATCCATCCTTATGAAGAGTTACTTTAATTTCTGTAGCATAACCTGCTAGTGCTTCATCAACTGCATTATCAAGAACTTCCCATAAAAGATGGTGAAAACCTGAAATATCAGTTGAACCTATATACATTGCAGGACGAGCTCTAACTCCTTCTAAACCAGAAAGAACTTTTATACTACTTGCTTCGTAATTTTCAGTAAAATTCATATCCTTTTTGATCTCCTTTTGGCTTTTGCTAAGAGTTTTCATATTAGATTTATAAGACCATGGGCATTACCAAGTAAAGGAATCCTTCATCTCTATAGCCAGTTATGAGGGCTGGAGTTCTTTCTTCTCCTATTTTAATTTCAACTTCTTCTGAATTCATTACTTCTAAGGCATCTAAGATATAATCTGCATTATAATTTACTAAAAGAGGCTTTCCTTCATAGACTGCACTAAGTTTAATTTGTGCTTTCCCTAATTCTACTTCTTGAGAAATAAGAGTAATTTCATTAGGTTTTAGATCAAAAGTAACAGGTTTGAATTTTTCTGGTATAACTAAAGAAACCCTTTTTAAGGCATCCATTAAAAGTTTTCTGTCTACTTTTAAAATATTTTCATAAGAAGAGGGTATTACACTTCTATAATCTGGGTAGGTCCCCTCTATAGTTCTTGCAAAAAAGACAGAATTTGATGTCCACACTACTACATAATTATTTATATATCCTAATTTTACTATTAATTCTTCCTCAGCAATATCTTCTATCTGTTTAGCTGCTTTTCTTCCCACAATAAAGCCCTCATTAAAATTTACATTTTCTATTCCTATTACTTCTCTATCAAGTTTAACAAGTCTGTGCCCATCTGAGGCAACTGCTCTTAAAACACCCTCTTCTTTTATAGGTTCGAAGTAAATACCACCTAGTACAAAATGACTTTCTTCTTTAGAAGTAGAAAATATGGTGTTTGATATAAGTTCAGCCAGAACCTTTCCTGGGATTTCAAGAGCATTCTCTTCTATAAATTCAGGTAAACTTGGGAATTCTTCACTATCAGTAATGGCTAAGTTATAGAGAATTCTTTCTTGAGCATCCCTTATAATTAACCTATTATCCTCTTTAATTAAATAGATTTCATCTTCGGGAAAATTTTTAACTATTTCATAGAATTTTCTTGCAGGAACACAGAAGGATGTTTCACCTCCTTCTATCTCTGCGAAAACTTTTCCTTTATAACCTGTTTCCAGATCTGTAGAAAGCAAATATAGATAACTTTCATTAGGTTTATATTCTATTAAAACCATAGATAAAACAGCCATAGAGGCTTTTTTGTCTGCTACACTTTCAACTTTTTTTAATATCCTTTCCAGTCTGGAAGTCTCTACTTTAGCTTTCATAAGAAGAACCTCCTATATAAGCGATTTTTAAAAATTATAGCATAAAATTTAGGATTTGCATTTAAATTTTATTTTTAACCTTTATTTAGACTTCTTTTTATAATTTCTCTTGCAATTATAATTCCTGATACAGAAGCCTGAATAAGACCCCTTGTTATTCCTGCACCATCTCCTGCTATAAAAAGATTTTTAATTCTAGTTTCAAGAGAATTGTTTAATTCAAATCTAATGCTATAAAATTTTACTTCAACACCGTAAAGTAAAGTATAAGGCGAATTAATACCGGGAGCAATTTTATCAAGGGCTTCAATCATTTCCAAAATATTTACCAAATATCTGTAAGGAAGAACAAAACTAATATCCCCTGGAGTTGCAATTTTTAAAGAAGGTTTAACAGGATTTCTTAAAATTCTTGCTTCTGTTGATCTTCTGCCTTTTTTGATATCTCCTAATCTTTGAACCAGAACTTCTCTTCCTAAAAGATTGGCAAGTTTTGCAATGCCTTTTCCATATAAAATAGGGTCTTTAAAAGGTTCGGTAAAGTAGGTACTACATAAAATAGCGAAGTTGGTATTATCTGTTTTTTTATAACTATAACTATGTCCATTTACTGTCCATATCCCTTCTATATTTTCTATAATTACCTCTCCGTAGGGATTAACACAAAAAGTTCTTACAGGATCGTCAAAGGTTTTAGAATAATAAAGAAATTTTGGTTCATAACAAAGCAAAGTCAATTCTTCCATTACTGAGGCAGGGATTTCCACCCTAACTCCTATATCTACAGGATTTATTTTAGTAGGTAATCCTAATCTTTTTGCTTCAGTTTCTAACCAACTACTACCTGCTCTTCCAGGGGCAACAACTATATAGTCAGCTAAAATTTCAGTTCCATCTCCAAGCTTAACCCCTTTTACCTTTTCTCCAGAAGTTAAGATTTTTAAAACAGGGTTTTCAAAAATAATATCTGCCCTTTTTGAAATAATTTCTTTAAGACTTTTTAAGATTTCTTTACACTTTTCTGTTCCAATATGTCTTATTTTTGTAGGAATAAATATAAGTCCGCATTTTGAAGCAAGTTTTTTAATTTTTTCTACTTGATTTTTATCAGGAGCATAAATTTTTTGAGGAGCTCCCATTCTTACATATATTTCATCCACATAATCAATCAAATTTATCAATTCCTCTTTTGGCACATAATCCATTAGAAATCCTCCTATTTCTGGGGAAAGATTAAGTTTACCATCGCTAAAAGCTCCCGCTCCTCCCCAACCATTTAACATATCGCAAATTTTACAATTTAAACATTTTCCTGAAATTTCTATGTAACAAGTTCTTTTTTCGATATCCTTTCCTTTCTCAATTATGGTAACTCTGAGATTACTTTTTGAAATTAATTCTAAAGCTGTAAATATTCCTGCAGGGCCTGCTCCAACAATAACTACATCGTAATAATTTTTCAAGTTGGTGCTCCTTATCTAAAATTTTTACTTGTTAAAATTTCAAAATTAATTATAATTTATTATAAAGCGGGCGTAGCTCAGGGGTAGAGCGGAAGCTTCCCAAGCTTCAGGTCGCGGGTTCGAATCCCGTCGCCCGCTTATGTTTATTTTATCATAATTCCTATCAACACAAAGTTAAAGTCAAGGAAAAATTAAAGCTTAAAATTCACTTTAAAATTTCATAAATTTTGATATATTTGTGAAATAATTTTAAGAATAATTTTGAGATTATGGAAAAAGAAATTAAAGATAAAATTAGAGAAATTATAGAAATTCCTATTTTAAGAAAAAATATGGAATTGGTTGATTTGGAATGGAGAAGAGAAAAAAGAGGCTGGGTTTTGAGAATTTTTATAGATAAACCAGGAGGAGTTACTGTAGAAGATTGTGCTAAAATAAGTGGAATAGTAGGTGAAATACTTGATAAGGAAGATTTTATCCATCATTCCTATATATTGGAAGTTTCTTCTCCTGGAATAGAAAGACCTCTTGTAAAAAAAGAGGATTACGAAAGATTTAAGGGAGAAAAAGCTAAGGTTATTTTAAAAACACCTGTTTTAGGAAGGAAAAATTTTACAGGCATTATTTTAGGAATAAAGGGAGATTTAGTTCAAATGGAAGTAGAAGGAAAGGTTTGGGAATTTTCCTTGGATAATATTAAAAAAGCAAATTTACAACCTGAAATCAGTTTTAAATGAAATTTTAAAGTAGAGGAGAATGACATGTCAGGTGAATTAAAAAGAGTTATAGAAAGTTTAAGTAAGGAAAAAGGTTTATCTAAGGAAATAGTGGTTGAAGCTTTAGTTGAGGGAATTAAGACTGCAGCCAAAAAAAGATTTGGTAACAAAGCTCATATTGAAGTTAAATATGATGAAGAAATAGGTCACTTAGAAATTTATAAACTAAAAGAGGTGGTGGAAAGGGTTAAAGATAAAGAAACAGAAATTTCCATAGAGGAAGCTCAGAAGATTTATCCTAACATTAAAGAAGGTGATATAATTGGAGAAAGGGTTGAACTTCAGGATCTTGGACGTATTGCTGCTCAAATTGTAAAACAACTTTTTTCTCAGAAATTAAGACTTGCAGAAAAACAGCTTATATACGACGAATATAAGTATAAGATTGGAGAAATAGTTAGTGGATATGTGCACAGATTTGATAAAAGAGGGGTGATTCTTTCCTTAGGAAGAGCAGAGGCCCTTTTACCTGAAGAAGAACAAGTACCGGGAGAGAAATATATTAGAGGACATAGATTAAAAGCTTTGGTAATAGAAGTATATAGACAACAGGAACCTCAAATAATAGTTTCTCGTTCACATCCAGCTTTTGTTAAAAAACTTTTTGAAAAAGAAGTTCCCGAGATTCAGGAAGGCATTGTTAAAATTGTAGCAATAGCAAGAGAACCTGGTTCAAGAACCAAAATCGCTGTTTATTCCACTAACCCAAATATTGATCCTGTAGGTACTTGTATAGGGGTAAGGGGTTCAAGAATTTCTACCATATTAGAAGAACTTAATATAGCAAGAGCTGATAAAAAAGAAGGAAGAGAAAAAATAGATGTAGTTTTGTGGGATCCAGATCCTGCTAAATTTGTTTATAATGCTCTTGCTCCAGCAGAATGCAGTAAAGTAATAGTGGATGAAGAAAATAAAACCTTAGAAGTAATTGTTCCTGATGATCAATTATCCCTTGCTATAGGGAAAAAAGGAGAAAATGTAAGACTTGCCTCTAAACTTGTAGGATGGAGAATAGATATATTGAGTGAAACTCAATATTTAAGGCGTCAGGAACCAGAGTTTTTAAAATTACTCAAAATAACCGGACTTTCTGATGAAACTGCAGGATATCTTTATGAAGCAGAGATTAAAGATTTGAAATCTCTTATTGAAACACCTGTAGAAAGAATCGCTGAATTAACTAAACTATCCATGGAGGAAGTAGAAAAAATTATTGAAAAGGCTAAAAAAGAAATAGGTGCCTAAAAAGGGACATGTTCCTGAAAGAACTTGTATAGTTTGCAAAAGAAAAATGCCCAAGAAAGAGTTGTTAAGATTCTGTGTAAAAGAAAATAAAATAATTTTAGATAGGTTTCAGAAAGAAGGAGGAAGAGGTGCCTATATTTGTTCAGATTGCCTTCCCAAAATAAAAAATTTAAAGACAAAAAGAAAATTATTTTATTCTTTAAGAATTAAAACCAACTTAATAGAAATAGAATATGAAAAACAATAAGCTTCAAGAATTAAGAGAAAAAATTGATAGTATAGATAGGCAAATTGTTGAATTATTAAAGGAAAGAATAGAAATTGCTAAAAAGATAGGAAAGCTTAAAGAAGACATAGGATATGAAAGTTTTGATTTGTTAAGAGAAAAGGAAATATTGAATAAAATTCTAAAAATAAATGAAAAGATATTTCCTGAAGATGCACTAAAGGTTATTTATTCAGAAATTATAAAAGCCTGTAGAAGTGTTCAACAAAAAATAAAAGTTGCCTACCTTGGACCTGAAGCAACCTTTAGTCATATTGCAGCCTTAAATTATTTTGGAACCTCTGCAGAACTTGTACCTGTAGAAACAATAGTTGATGTTTTTGAAGAGGTTAGTAGTGAAAGAGTTAATTTCGGAGTGGTTCCCATTGAAAATTCAATTGAAGGAGTAGTAGCAACTACCCTTGATGCTATTTACGAATATGGATTAAAGGTATGTGGAGAAATTTATGAATCTATTTCTCATCATCTTATGAATCAAACTGGCAGGATAGAGGATATTAAAAAAATATTTTCTCATCCTCAAGCTATTGCCCAGTGTAGAAAGTGGTTAAGAAAAAAATTACCCTCTGTTCCTATCGAGACAGTCCCTTCTACAGCTCTTGCAGCAAAGTGGGCGGCTGTGGATGAAAGTGTAGGAGCTATTGCAAGCCTTGTTGCAGCAAAATTATATCACCTTCAAATTGTAGCTAAAAATATAGAAGACATAAAGGGGAACTCCACCCGATTCTGGATTATAGGTAAAACAGAAGTTGAACCCACAGGTAATGATAAAACCTCTTTACTTTTTAGTGTTGCAGATAGACCTGGTGCTCTTTTTGATGTGCTTAAATGTTTTGCTGTAAGAAAGATAAACCTTACTAAAATAGAAAGTAGACCCTCTAAGGATGAACCATGGAAATATGTATTCTTTTTAGATTGTGAAGGACATATTAAAGATGAGAAGATACAGTCATGTTTAGAAGAAATGCAAAACTACTGTCTTCAGGTAATTTGGATAGGATCTTATCCAAGGGGACAGAGATAAACTCTTTTCTTAGAAAATCTTGCTATTTTTGTGATTTAGAAAACATCCTTTATCTTTGTGAGTTGAATCTTATTGAAAAATTTAAACTTTCAGAAAGAGAAATTAATAGATTAATTTATAATGTATATGTTTTAAAAAGCAGTAAAATTTTTAAAAATGAGTTTGCCACTATTTTAAAAGGTGAATTATTACATGATTTACCCTCAAGAAGAAAGGATTTCTACTTTATCTGTCTTAATAAAAGCAAAATTTTTAACAGAAAAAACCCTTTTCTAAAAGAACTTTTGTTTTATATTTTAACTCACGAATTAATCCACCTTGTTAGATTTATAAGATATGAAAGTAATTTTTATTTAAAGTACAAATGGGAAGAAGAAAAAATAGTACATCAACTTACCAAAATAGCACTTAAAGATTTTACCTTTTTACCTTATATGAGAAAAGTTTTTCGTTATTTTGATAGAATTTATTCTTAAAATTCTAAGAGGAGGTGAGGGTATGCCAATTTATGAATATAAATGTAAAGGTTGCGGTAAACAATTTGAGGTATGGCAAAAGATTACTGAGGAGCCTTTAAAGGTTTGTAAAGATTGTGGTGGAGAATTAATAAAACTTATTAGTGAAAGTGGTTTTATTTTAAAAGGAACAGGATGGTATGTTACAGATTATGCAAGAAAAGAAAAGGAAAAGAAGGAAAAACAAAAAAAAGAAAAAGAATCTGTAGAAAAAAATTAAAAAAGTGTTTTTAAAAATTACGGGAGGAGGAAATAAAAGTGAACAAATTTTTAATAATTGGAATATTTATAGGGGTTTTAATAGTTCACCATTCTAATATATTTGCAGCAAATGGAGAAAGAATATTTAAAGAATTAGGATGCAATGCCTGTCATAATCTAAAAGAGGATACTTTTGCTCCAGCTCTTAAGAGTATCTCAAAAGCTTATAAAAATAAAAAAGAAAGCCTTGTTAAATATTTAAAGGGAGAAGCTAAAGCTATAGTAGATCCAGATAGAGAAGATTTTATGAAGCCCTATATAAATCAAACTAAGAATTTAGAGAATAAAGATTTAGAAAAACTGGTAGATTATCTTTTATCTTCTTAAATTTTTTTAAAGGTAGTTTAATTTGATTTATGAAGATCTTATATATCTTTGGTTAGCCTTTGTCATTTATGAGTTTTTTCCTGCAGTCTCCTTTAAAATTTCTCCAGTTTTTCTTCTTTCCTTATTTTTCTTAAAAGAACTCACTTTTATTTCTTTGCTCTTAATAGTTAGAAAAAAATTTTATCAACTTAATTTAAGTATTCTTTTAGAAAAAATTTTTATAGCTTTGGTTTTTTTTCTCTTTGTTTTAGATCTGAGTTTTTTTAATTTGAAAACCTATTTAGATAAAATTTATTTTTCTTCACTTATAGGAATTTTGTGGTTTTTACATTATATGTTTTTAGTCAAATTTTTGCTTCTCAGATTTACCTTTAATTATTTAAAAATCCTTTTAGGTATTATTCTTCCTGTATTACTTTTAGTTATCTTTCAGGATATTTTTAATATATTTAATTTAAGCTTTCAGGGGGATATTATTCTTTTTTTAATTTTAGTCATTCTTTTTTCTCCCTTTTTAATGATTAAGATTTGGCCTGTAAAGTCTTTAGATGATCTTACCTTAAGGGAAATAATTTTTAATTTTTTAGAAAAAAATAGAGTTAAGATAAATGAGATTTATATTTTGGGGAACTTAGGTAAGAAATTTTATACAGCAGGTATTATAGGGTTTTTACCACCCTGTAAGTATTTATTTTTTTCTAACCCCCTTTTAGATATTCTTTCCCCAGAAGAGATTTTGGGGGTGGTTGCTCATGAAGTAGGACATCTTAAAAAAAGACACAATTTTTGGCTTCTATTATTACTTTTAAATCTACCTTTATTTCTTTTAACTATTACTATATTAATTTTTTTAATTGTCTATTATTTTTATCCCGATTTGATTAAATCTATAGAGGAAAGAAAAAGCCTACCTCTTTCAGGAGAAATAATTTTAGGGACAGGACTTATAGTTTTGGCTTTTATTTATATAAGATATATTTTTTCTTTCTTTTTGAGACAGTTTGAAAGGGAGGCAGATTTTTATTCAGCAATAATATTAAAAAGTTCCCAACCAATAATTTCAGCCTTATTCAAAATAGGAAAAATTACAGGACAATTGTATAAGAAAAGTTGGCATCATTATGGAATTTTTGAAAGAATTGAATTTCTAAATAAAGTTTTAACAGAAAAAGAATTTTTAGAAAAAAACAAAAAAAGATTTTTAAAGCTTCGCATATTTTTACTTATTTGGATAATTTTAAATTTAATGATAATTTTAGGAACTTTATATATGGAAAATATAATAAAAGAGTTAAAATGGCTTTTTTCTTGTGTTATTTGAAATTATTAATAAAATAAAATTAAAAATGTTAAGAGGAAAGTACAGAAAATACGAAATCCTTTATATCTATAGCTTTAAAAATTTTCATCCAGCTCTTAATGAACTTGAGGATGAAGATTTAATAGGGGTATGGGAAGAAGACGGAATAGGTATTCTCTTTTTTCATAAACCTAAGGATGATCTTGTAAAGGAATTAACCGAAAAATACGGACTTAAACTTGATTTTAAAGATGTGATGCCTTACGAAAGTTGGAATGAAAACAGAATACTTAAACCTTTTCAAGTAGGGCCTTACAAAATAGCTCCTCTTTGGTATGAAGGAGAATGGGATCTTATCTTTGATCCAAGTATAGTTTTTGGAGAAGGAACCCATCCTACAACCTCCATGATGCTTGAGCTTAGCTGGAAATTTTATCAAAGTTTTGGCAAACCAGAAAAGGTTCTTGATATAGGTTGTGGAACAGGTATTTTGACCCTCTTTTGGGCTAAACTTTCCGCAGAAGTTATTGCTGTGGACATAAATCCTCTGTGTGTAAAAGTGACTAAGCATAATTTGGCTTTAAATAATCTTTCAGCAAAGGTTATTGAAGGGGATATAAAAAAACTTTTACCTATCTCCGCAAAATTAGTTTTAGCAAATCTCTATAAGGATCTATTAAAAGAGTTGTTTAATCTTTCTTCTTTTTGGAATTCCCGATTTTATTTAGTATCTGGATTTATGAGCAATATGGAAGAAGAACTTTTAAAAATTCTAAAAAATCGAGGAATAAAAATTATTTGGAGAGAGGAAAGAGAAGACTGGGTAAGTTTACTTTTGGAGAATGTAAGGGAGGAAGCTTGAAATGCTTTTAACTGTAGATATAGGAAATACTTCTACAGTTTGTGGGATCTTTGAAGAAAATGGTAATCTAATAGCTGTATTTAGTTTTAAAACCGAGATACCAGTTTCCTCCCATGAGGTTTTGGCAAAATTGAAAAATTTTCTTGATATATACCAGATAGCTTTAAAAGATATTAAGGGAGTTTGTATTTCTTGTGTGGTTCCTCCAGCACTACACTGGTGGGTTGAAATGGGAAAGAAATTACTGGTAAGGGAAGTATTAGTAGCAGATCATCAAACCGTTAAAATTCCTATAGATCTTTTATATCCCTGTGAAGTAGGTGGGGATAGACTTGTTAATGCCTTGGCAGGTTGGGAAAAATATAAAACATCTTTAATTATAGTTGATTTTGGAACAGCTATAACCTTCGATTGTGTCTCAGAGAATGGGGTTTATTTAGGAGGTGCTATAGCACCTGGTATTTTAATCTCAACAGAAGCTTTGTTTAAAAAAACTGCTAAACTACCAAAAATAGATCTTAGCAAACCTCCTTCTCAAGCAATAGGAAAGGACACTGTTTCAGCTCTACAAAGTGGTTTAATATATGGTTTTGTAGGATTAACAGACTATTTAGTAGAAAAACTCTCAGAAGAAATGGGAAAATCTCCCAAAATTATAGCTACAGGGGGACTTGCTAAATTTATAGCTCCTTATTCTAAAAAGATAGAAAAAATAGAACCAAATTTAACCTTAGAGGGACTTTATTATCTATGGAAAAAGAAATAAAAATAGCTATTTTTTCACCCTCCAGTTTTCCTTCTTTAAGAGCCTATCAAAGAGGAATTAATATTTTAAGAAAAAATAATATACCCTTTAAATCTTTTGTTGATTTTTCAAATTCCTCTTCCGCCTTCAAAGCATTTTTGTTTTATGAATTAATTACCAACCAGGATTATAATTTTATTTGGGCGGTAAGAGGAGGATTTGGAGCTATAAAACTAATCCCTTATTTAGAAGAAATTTTTTCCGAAAATATAAAAATAAATATTTATTCTTCTTTAATTGGATTTAGTGATATTACGGTTTTGCATTTGTATTTTTATAAAAAATTTAAAAAAAGGGGACTCCATGCTCCTATGATTGTTAATTTACCAGAATTGAGTAATGAAAATTTAAAAAATTTATTTGAGGTAATACTAAAAAATAAAGACATAAACTTGGAAGGATTAGCTTATCAAGAGGGAGAAGAAGAAGGAATCCTTTTAGGAGGGAATTTGATTACCTTAGCAAGCCTTTGCGGGACCCCCTATTTGCCTTCGGAAAATTTTATAATTTTAATGATAGAAGAAACTAAAGAAAAAATATATAGAGCAGAAAGGGCATTTTTACAGGTACTTTTTACTTTAGGAATTGAAAAAATAAAAGGTTTAGTTATAGGAGATTTGGGGGAAATTGATCCTATAAAATTTTTAGAAGGAATAAAAGAATTTTTACCCCAAAAAATACCCATTGGTTATGCTTTCTCTTTCGGGCATATAAAAAATAATTTGCCCTTGATAATTGGAGAAAAAGCTTACTTAGTAGTGAATGACGGTAAAGCAAAGCTATTTCAGAAAAATTTGGGATTTTAGATAAGGCAATATAGGAGGTGAGAAGAAATGAACTTTGATGAAGATATTTTAAAAGATTTTTTAGTGGAAGCTAAAGAAAGTATAGCCAATTTGGAAGATGGATTTGTTGAATTAGAAAAAGATAAAAAAAATGCCGAAATCTTGAGATCCCTTTTTAGAATTATGCATTCCTTAAAGGGAGCTGCTGGATTTTTTGGTTTCAAAACTTTAGAAAGCATAGCTCATTTTTCTGAAGATATTCTTTCCAAACTAAGGGATGGTTTAATAGAACCTGAAGAAGAAATTATAGATATTTTGTTAAAGGCGGTAGATTACATAAAGTACATTATCAATTATATAGAAGAAAATAAATCCGAACCTGTAGAAGACAAAATTTTAAATTTTCTGGTAGAATTATCCAATTTTAATGAAAAACTTAAGAAAAGGATTAAAGAAAAACCAGAAGAAAAAAAGCCAGAAGAAATAAAAGTAGAGGAAAAAAGAGAAGAAATTAAAGAGGAGATTAAGGAAGAAAAAGAAATTAAGCCTGTTGAAACGATTAAAAAAGAGAAAGAAGAAGCTGTAACTACACCTCAGGTAGAACTTGTAGAAACTCACATAAAGGTTGATGTGAGACTTCTTGATCAATTAATGAATCTTGCTGGAGAGCTTGTTCTGGCAAGAAATAGAGTGGTACAGCTTTCTCAAAAGATAATGGATGAAGAACTTATAAGAAGTGTTCAGGTACTTTCTATGATTACCACAGAGATGCAAGAAACTATAATGAAAACAAGAATGCAACCTATCGGGATGGTCTTTAATAAATTCCCAAGAATTGTAAGAGACCTTGCAAAAGCCTTAGGTAAAAAAGTAAATCTTCATCTTGAAGGAACAGAAACTGAGCTTGATAGATCCATTATTGAAGCAATAAAGGATCCACTTACACATCTTGTGAGGAATGCTATAGATCATGGCATTGAACCTCCAGAAGAGAGAATTGAACTCGGTAAACCTCCGGAAGGCAATCTCGTTCTCAGAGCCTATCAGGAAGGAGGTCAGGTAGTTATAGAAATTGAGGATGATGGAAGGGGTATAGATATTGAAAAAATAAGAAGAAAGGCTGTTGAAAAAGGTTTTATGACCTTTGAGGAAGCTGAAAGAGCTTCTGAGAAGGAGTTATTAAATCTTATTTTCAAACCAGGATTTTCCACTGCTGAAACAGTTACCCAGCTTTCCGGACGCGGAGTAGGAATGGATGTAGTTAAAGCTAACATAGAAAAACTCGGCGGTTCCATAGAGATTAATACCATTCATAGTAAAGGAACAACTATTAAAATAAAAATTCCTCTTACCCTTGCTATTATACCTGCACTAATAGTTACTTCTGGAGAATATCGCTATGCCATTCCTCAAGTCAATCTTAAAGAGCTCGTTAATGTTGATCCAGAAAAAGACCTTCTTAAAGTAGGGAATACAGAATTTTATAGACTTAGAGGAGAAATAATACCAGTATTAAGATTGTCAGAGATCTTAAGAGAGAATGGAAAAACTGAAGAGCAAAGAAATTTGGTTATTTTAAATACAGGAGAGAGATTTATAGGTCTTTTGGTGGATAAAATATTTGCTTCTGAAGAAATTGTAGTCAAACCTCTTGGAAGGTGGTTTAAAAATATTCCCATTTATTCAGGAGCAACTATAATGGGAGATGGAAAACTTGCTCTTATACTTGATGTAATAGGACTTTCTCAGTTTGTGGGAATAAGTATTGAAGAAGTAGAAAAAAGATATGAAACTGCTACAGTAAAGATAAAAACTTCTGCTGAAGAGACCGTATTTTTACTTCTTTTTGAAGTTGGGAAAGATAGACTTGCACTTCCCATAGCTCTTATTTCAAGGCTTGATAAGATAAAGGCACAAGATATTCAGTTCTCAGGAGGAAAGGAAATAATTATTTATAAAGATGAGGTAATTCCTATTATAAGATTAGAAAATTATCTACCTTTACAGGGTATTTCTGAACAAGAAGAATATAATGTTTTATTTTTTACAGAAAGAAATAAAACTTGTGGAATCCTCTGTTCTAAGATAATAGAAACTTTAGAAACCACGCTGGAAGTAGAAGAGGGTGTTTATACCCATCCCGGGATTTTAGGACATAGAGTTATTGATGGGAAAACAGTCCTTTTTATTGATATCTATAAAATAATTGAAATGTATGATCCAGAATGGTTTATTGTGAGAAGAAAAAAAGAGGAAAAGGTTAAAAAGATACTTCTTGCTGAAGATTCACCATTTTTCAGAGGAATGATTAAAAATTACTTAGAGGGAGCAGGATATGAAGTGGAAACTGTTGAAAATGGAAAAGAAGCCCTAAATAAACTTCTGAGTGGAACTAAGTTTGATTTGATTATTACAGATCTGGAAATGCCAGAAATGGACGGCTTTGAACTTATAAAAGAGGTAAGGTCAAATCCAGACTATAAAAATCTTCCTATAATTGTAGTTACCTCACTTGCAGGAGAAGATGTAAGAAGAAAAGTGTTTGAGATTGGCGCTAATAGCTATGGATTAAAGTTAAATAGAGAAAAACTATTAGAAGAGGTAGAAAGTTTTTTAAGTTAAAGTTTTATAAAATGATAAAAAGGAGGCAAAAAACATGGAATTAGCTAAAAAAGAAGAATTTATAATAGAAAAAAAAGAAAAGGGAACAATTGCAGTTAGTAATACTATAACTGTAGTAACCTTTTACATGGGTGATTTTTTATTTGGCATTCCTGCAGATAAGGTTATGGAAATAAATAAAGAGATAGATATTACTCCTGTTCCTCTTTCAGATGAGCATATACTCGGAATAATGAATTTGAGGGGGCAAATTATAACAGTTATGGATCTTGCAAAAAAATTAAAAATTGACTTAAGAGTTACTCCAAAACTTAATTTAATAGTTAAGGATGAGGGAGAAGCACCGGTTTCTTTTGTAATAGAAGAAATAGGTGATATTTTAGAAATTTCTCCTGCCAGATTAGAAAAGCCACCAGAAAAGTTAGAGGGTATTGCCAAGGAATATATTAAAAATGTTTATCAACTTCCTGATAAATTACTTCTTATTCTTGATTTAGAAAAGATTATCCAGGAGTAAAAGTAAGAATATATTTTGACAAGGGGGTGCATTATGTTTAAAAACTGGAGTATTGCTAAAAAGCTTATTTTTGGTTTTGTAGTGATAATCTTTGTAGTAGCTATAGTTTCATTTAATACCCTTTACAGCCTTTATAGAATAAGCGAAGACGTGAAAGATTTAGAAGAAAGGATAGCTAAAATTAACAAAAGTAGTGATATAAATGAAATACTTCTTACAAATGTTCAGTTAAATATAAATAGAATGCTTCTTACACAGGATCTAGAAAAGAGAAACCAAATTTATAAAAAAATTCTTGAAGCAAGAAAGGCATACCAGGAACATATTGAATTTTTAAAAAAGATTACAAGATCTGAAGAAGGAAAAAGAAAGCTAAATGAAGCTTTAAATTCTGTTTTTGCCTTAAGAGAGAGCGAGAATAAAGTTATTGAGCTTGCTTTAGCAGGAAGAACTCAGGAAGCTTCTTACATTTATGAAGTAGAAGTTGAACCTAAGCTTAAGGCTATGCACAAAGCACTTGATGAATTAAGAGATTTTTATAGTAAAAAGGCAGATACGGGAGTCAAAGAAGTCATAAATTACGTAAAAAGAGAAATAATAATTCTTTTAGTCTTTGGAGCTGTTTTTATTTTGGTTTCTTTATTTGTAATTACAAGTGTTACAAGGGCTGTAAGAAATCCAATTGATAGATTAAGGCAGGCTCTTGACAAAGTCAAAGAGGGAGATCTTTCTGTTGATGTTAACATTGCCTCTAATGACGAAATAGGAATTATGGCAAGGGATCTTGTTGAAGCTCTTTCATCAATGAGGGCACTTATAGAAGAGGTAAAACATACATCTACCTCTTTAGCAAGTTCAAGTGAGGAACTTTCTGCTATAACCAAACAATTTAGTGTAAGTATAGAAATTCAGGTAGAAAAATCAACACAAATTGCCAGTGCTGCAGAAGAGATGAGTACAACTGTAGTTGATATAGCAAAGAACACCACAAACATTCTTGAGGAAAGTAAAAAGACAGTTGAGATAGCAAGAAATGGAGAAAATTATACTTTGAAAACCGCAAGTGAAGTAAGAGTAATTAAGCAAACAGCAGAAAAATTGAAAGAAGTAATGACGTCCTTGGAAGACAAAACAAAAGCTATAGAATCTGTTGTTGAATTTATAAAAGATATAGCAGAACAAACCAATTTACTTGCCCTTAATGCAACCATTGAAGCAGCACGTGCAGGAGAACATGGTAGGTCCTTTGCAGTTGTTGCTGGTGAAATCAGAAAGCTTGCAGAAAGAACAGGTAAATCAACAGAAGAAATAGCTGAAACAATAAAAGAAATAAGAAAAGCAGTAGAAGATGTAAAGAAAAAAGTTGAAGAAATATTACAAAAGGTTGAAACAGGGGTAAAATTATCTGGAGAAGCAGCGGATATATTAAATAAGATTGCTACTGCTTCGGAAAAACTTCAGGAGATGATACAGAATATAGCTTCTGCAACAGAGGAAATGAGTGTTACTTCAGAAACTGTAGCAAAGGATATAGGAAGCGTAGCCAATGCCGCCAAAGACCTTAAGGTTGGTGTAGAACAGGTAGCAGCAACCGCAGAAGAAGTGGCTAAACTAGGAATAGAGCTTAAAAAGGTAGTTGAAAAATTTAAAATTTAAAACTTAAAATATTTAATTTACGGGAGGTGAAAAATGCAGGCTTCATCTGTCTCAGAATATATCAAAAAGGCTGTGGAAGAGGTTGTAGGTACCTATTTATCCAAAAAACCTATTTTAAAAGATACAAAAGTTAAAAGAGAAAATACAGGACTTAAAGACATTTCTGTGGTTATAGGACTTGCTTCTGAAAAACTTGAAGGAGTTTTTATTGTAAGTTATGATAAAAGGATAATTTTTGATTTTATGAAAAATGTTCTCGGGGAAGAAACAAACGAAATTAATAAAGATGTTATTGATGCAAGTGGTGAGCTTACCAATCAGATATGCGGGGTCTTTAGAAGAGAATTTGAAAAAACTGGTATAACTTTGCAGGGTTCAACTCCCTCTATAGTTACAGGTGAGAATCATAAAATAGAGATTCCAAGTAAAATCCCAAGAATGGTTTTTTTATATCAGGTAGATGAAAATAAAGATTTGATGATAGAATTTGGTTTAATTAAAAAATAATTTGATGCTTATAAATATTTTAGCTAAAAAGTCTCCTTTAACCTTTGAAGAATATATGGAACTTTCTCTTTATCATCCTAAATATGGCTATTATGCTCGAGGTAGTCTTCCTGGTAAGAAGGGTGATTATATAACTTCACCTTGTGTTCATAAAATTTTTGGAGCAAGTTTGGCAAGACAAATTATTGAAATATATGAAATTTTAAAAGATAAAAAAGATTTTTTGATTGTTGAAGCTGGAGCAGGGCAAGGGTTTTTGGCAAGGGATATTTTAGAATATTCTGAAAAAAAGGGTTATAATTTTAATTATTTAATAATAGAACCTTTTCCATCTATAAGAAAAATTCAAGAAGAAACCTTAAACAATTTTAAGAAAAAAATAATCTGGGTAGAAAGTTTAGAAAAATTACCAGAGTTTAGAGGTGTTTTTTTATCTAATGAACTTTTTGATTCCTTCCCTGTAAAATTAATCGAAAAAAAGGAAGGTAAAGTATACGAAGTATGGATAAAGGTAAAAAGCAATGGAGTAATTAGAGAAATTTTAAAAGATATAGAAGATAAAAAAATTTTTGAGATAATAGAGCCTTACCATCCTTTCTGGAAAGAAGGCTATAGAACTGAGGTTTGTTTAAGAATAGAAAAATTTTATAAAATTCTTTCAGAAAAAATGAAAGAAGGCTTTATTATAACCATAGATTATGGCTTTCCGAGACAGGACTATTATTCTCCAGAGAGGTTTAGAGGGACACTTCTTTGTTATTATGAACATAAAGTTATAGAGAATCCTTATTTTAAACCAGGAGAAACTGATATAACTTCTCATGTAGATTTTACTTTACTTAGAGAGCTAGGAGAAAAACACGGTTTTTTAAATTTAGGATTTACTCAACAGGGTTCATTTTTAGTGGCTCTTGGAATAAATGAGGTTTTTTTTGAGATTTCTGAAAGAACTTGGAAAGATAAAGAAGCCTTAAAATTTTTGATATTTCCAGAAGGACTTGGTACTTCCCACTGGGTTCTTGTTCAGGCAAAATTAAAGAAAAAACTTGAAGAAAACTTAAGGGGTTTCTCCTTAAACAATCGCATTTATTTGCTTTACAAATAGTTAATGAACAAATTAAAAGATATAGCCTCAAAAATAGATTATACCTATTTAAAACCAGCAGGAACTTATAAAGAATTTGAAAATTTTTTGACAAAAGCAAAAGAATATCCTTTTAGAAGTATATGTATCTCTCCTTCTTTGATTTCCTATCTTAAGGAAAATTTTAAAGATTTAAGTTTAAAAATCACTTCTATAGCAGGATTTCCTTTAGGTTTTTCTCTTACTGAAACAAAGCTGGCAGAAATTGAAAATCTTTTAAAACTTGGGGTTGATGAAATAGATTTTGTAATAAATCTGATATGGCTAAAATCTAAAGATTATAAAAAACTTGAAAGAGAGCTTTTTAATATTAGAAATCTTGCTCAAGATAAAATTTTAAAAGGTATTATAGAGATTGCATATTTAAGTAAAGAGGAAATTAAGAATGCAGTTGAAGTTTTTATTTTTACAGGGATAGATTTTATTAAAACCTCAACAGGTTTTGCAGAAAGAGGAACAACTTTAGAGGATATAAAAGTTATTAAAAAATTTTCTAAAGGAAGAATTAAAATTAAAGCCTCTGGAGGGATAAGAACTTTAAAGGATACTTTAAATTTTTTATCTGCAGGAGCTGATGTTATTGGTACAAGCAGTGGTTACGAGATTATTAAGGAATTGGAAAGAAATTTAAATGGAGAGTTAGAAGAAGAGATTGAAGTTTATGTGGATGGTTGTTCCCTTGGTAATCCAGGTCCTGGAGGTTGGGCTGTTTTGATAAAAAAAGAGGAAGAAAAGGTTCTAAGCGGAGGGGAGCCCTTTACTACCAATAATCAGATGGAACTTAAAGCAGTTATTTCAGCCCTTTCATACTTTAAAGAACCTAAAAAAATAAAAATCTATACGGATTCAGAATATGTGATTAAAGGTATTACAGAGTGGCTGCCTAAGTGGAAAAAAAGAGGTTATATAACTTCAGAAGGCAAACCTGTTAAAAATAAAGAACTCTGGGAAAAATTAGAAAAACTGGTTGCTTTTCATAAAATAAATTGGGAAAAGGTGAAAGCTCATAGCGGACATCCGTACAATGAAAGGGTTGATAAAATAGCTAAGGAGAGTGCAGAAAAATGGAAAAAAAGTTTTTAGTTGGAATTACAGGAGCAAGCGGTGCTATATATGCTTATTATTTTTTAAAGGAATTAAAAAAACTCAAAATTCCAACAGAAGTGATTATTACAAGAGCAGGGGAGATGGTTTGGAACTATGAGTTAGAAAAATCGGTTGAAGAAATTTTAAACTTTGCAGAAAGACTTTACAAAGAAGATGAAATATACTCTCCCCCTGCAAGTGGTTCAAGTAATTATTCTGGAATGATTATTATTCCTTGCACTATGGGAACACTTTCTGCTATTGCCTGTGGTAGTGCAAGAAACCTTTTACAAAGAGCTGCGGATGTCATGTTAAAAGAAAGAAAACCCCTTATTCTTATTATAAGAGAAACTCCATTTAATTTAATTCATATAAAAAATATGGAAATTTGCAGTAAAGCTGGTGCGGTAATATTCCCTGCTATGCCAGGTTTCTATCATAAGCCAAAAAGTTTAGAAGAACTGGTTATCCAGTTTGTAAAAAGAATTCTTCAGTTTTTAGGGTTTAATCAAGAGGGTTTAAAAACCTGGGAAGAAATAGTATTAGAATGAAAGAGAATAACAAAATTAATGAACCTGCAATTCCCAAAATATTACCATATTTTATAAAATGAGTTCTGTAATAAAGAAGTTTTATCTTTCCATAAACAATTTCTTCCTTTTCAAGCTGAGTCATTTTTAATATTCTCCCAGTAGGATCAATTATTCCTGTTATTCCGGTATTGGCAACCTGAATAGTATATCTTCTTGCTTCAACTGCCCTTACTATTGCCATTTGAAAATGTTGATAGGGAGCTGAAGTTTTATCGAACCAGGCGTCATTTGTAGCAATAAAAATTAACTGAGGATCTTCTTTTAGTCTTTTTCTTAAAATCTCGGAAAAGGCACTTTCAAAACAAATAAGAGGAGTTATTTTTATAATTTCCTTTTTTACTGGAACTATAAGATTTTTGGAAAATCCAGGTTTTACAATTCCCAGTCCCACGGTAATTTTTCTTAAAAAAGAAAAATATTTTTCTAAGGGAACATATTCTCCAAAGGGAACAAGTTTTTCCTTATCATAAAGATCTACAAAATCTTTTCCATCCCAAACTATTAAACTATTATAAACAAAAGGATTCCCATTTTTATGTTTGAGTCTAAAAGTGCCGAAAACTAAAACTGGTAAATGATTGAGTTTTTTAGACTCTAAAGTTAATTCATCTAAAAAGTTTAAAAGCTTTAAAGTTGGTTCTTTTTCATTAGGAAAAAAGAAGGGAAAAGAGGTTTCAGGAAAAAAAATAAGGTCAGGTTTATCTTTTAAAGCGAAAAGAGCTAAATTTTTATAAACTTTAAGAGAATATTCAATTTCATGAATTTCTTTCATTTCTTGAGGTATATTTCCTTGAAGAAGAGAAACTTTTATAACAGTATTTTCTTTAGAAATAATATTTTCCCAAAAATTCTCTTGATAAATTCCATAACTCAAGAGTGAAATAAAAATGATAAGAAAGAAAAAGTTGTTAATTAAAAAATTTAGATTTAAAAAAGATCTCAAAGAAAAATAAAAGGAATATAACAAATAAAAAACATAATAGTTTATCAGAGCAATAATAAAGGATAAACCCCATATTCCCCATATGTCAGCTGATTGTAATAAAAGAGAAAAATTACTTAAAATATAACCTATCTGTCCCCAGGTAAATCCTGTTAATAATATCCCTCTTAAATATTCCATACCAACAAAGGCTAAGCTAAAAAATAGTCCTTTTATAAAATTAGGGGATTTAAATATTTTTAGCTTGAAGTTGGTATAAAAAAGAAAAACATAATATAAAGCTAAATAAGAAGATAGAAGAATTAAAAGAAAGATAGAAATAGTTGGGAAAAGATTTCCGTATTTAGTTAAGGTATACACTAACCAATAAAGAAGGGTTGAGAAATGAACAACTCCGAAAATAAAAGAGGAGATTATTACAGTTTTACTTTCTTTCATAAAAGTAAAACTAAAAAACATGGGAACAAAAGAAAAGAAGCCAATAATCCAAAGATTCCATTTAGGAAAGGAAAGAGTTAATAAAAAAGCTGAAAAGATAGATCCTATTAAATTAACATAAATTCTCACTTTTCTGTAGAGGGCGAAATTCTTATTTTAACAATTTCTATTTTTCTTTCATCGGCTTTAACAATTTCAATTTCTAAGGGGTCTATTTTTATTTTTTCTCCTTTTTTAGGAATTCTTTTTAGGTGATTTATAATTAATCCTGAAATTGTTTCAAAATCTCCCTTAGGTAGCTTAATTTTTAGACATTCTTCCAATTCTCTAAGTTTAAAAGTTCCTGGCAGAATCATCCATCCTTCTTGATCAGGGTGGGGACATTGAAGTTCAGTTTTTAGAAGCTCATTGAAAATATCCTTTAATCTAACAATTCCTGTTAATTCTGAATGCTCATCTACAACAAAAGCAATTTCTAACTTTTTTTCTGTAAATTTTTCTAAAGCAGAAACCAAGGATATATTTTCTGGAATTATTAAGGGTGGTTTTATAAAATCTTGCCAATTAAAATCTTCTTTATCAAAACCTTTTAATAGGTTTTTAAGAGAAATATATCCTGAAAAATTGTCCAAGGTCTCTTTATAGACAGGATAAAAATAGTGAGATCTTTGCATTATAACTTTTTTAATTTCCTGCCAAGGCAGAGAAATTTCAAGACCTGTTAATATATTTCTTGGAATTACAATATCTCTAACTTCTAAACTTTTAAGGCTAAAAAAAGCTAAAAGAAGCTTTTCTTCAAATTCGCTTAAAATCCTCTCTTCTTTGAAATCCTTCAGAACCTCTTTTATCTCTTCTTCAATCTCAGAAAAATCTTTTGGTTTTTTCTTAAAAAAGGACCTTATAAATTCCAATATTGAACTGCTATCCATAAAAGAAAGTGTAATTTTTTTCCAAATAGGTTACATAATTTTTAACTGCTTCCTCCAGTTCCCACATGGGTTTATTATAACCTGCTTTTTTAAGTTTGGTAATATCTGCTTGGGTAAAATATTGATATTGCTTTTTTAATTCTTCTGGCATTTCTACATATTCAATGTGAGGAGGAATGTTAAGAGCCGAAAAGATTGCCAAAACAAGGTCTTTAAAAGACTTAGCCTTTCCTGTGCCCACATTAAAAATACCTTTAATATGGGGATTTTCTAAGAAAAATAAAGTGACTTCTACAGCGTCTTTTACATAAATAAAATCTCTTAGCTGTTCTCCATCTTTGTAATTGGGATGATAGGATTTAAATAATTTTACTTTTCCCTCTTTTTTTATTTGTTCGTAGGCTTTAATAACTACACTTCTCATTTCACCTTTGTGAAACTCCCTTTCTCCAAAAACATTAAAATATTTTAAGCCTACAACCTTGTTTAAGAGTCCATTGTGATAAAGCCACAGATCAAAAAGGTGTTTTGAAAAGCCATAGGGGTTTAATGGTTTAAGTTTAGGGAGTAAAGTTTCTTCATCAGAAAATCCTAAGGAACCATCCCCGTATGTTGCAGCAGAGGATGCATAAATAAAGGTTATTTCATTTTCTAGAGCAAAAAGAGCCAATCTTTGAGAATATTTGTAGTTATTTAAGTATAGATAATGTAAGTTTTTTATAGTAGTATCGCTACATGCACCAAGATGTATTATAGCTGAAATTTCTTTAAAGTGTCCCTCTTCAATTTTTTCCAAAAATTCATATTTATCTATATAATCCAAAAATTTTAAATCCAACAAATTTTTCCACTTAATACCTTCTTTTAAATGATCTACAATAATAATTCTGTCTTCACCTTTCTGATTAAGAGCTTTTACTAAGTTTGAACCTATAAAACCTGCGCCTCCTGTAACTACTATCTTAGGTTTTTTCATAACTTATAATTCTTATAACAAAATTTAATAAAATGTTTCTATACCATCTTTTCACAAAAAATCAACTTTAAACCAATTCTACCACTTCCGAAGTGGTAGATATTATAATAATTCTAAATTAGATTTTTAAATGAATTAAATCATTTTTTATTTAAAAAATCTATTTGACTTTTGATAAATAATTAATTATCTTTGTTTAAAAACTGCGGAGGGATTAGCATGGGTGATAAACTCCAGTTAAAGGAGGAATCTAAAGAAAATAAATATATTAGTAGATTTTTTCCGGAATATGTAAGAGATGTAGTAGAGGACCCAGGGATTGATGAAAAAATAAAAAATTTAACTTCTGAAAAGATAGAAAAAACTATTAATATGGTTTTGGATAGACTTTCTGTAAGAGCAAAGGCTTCTATAAAGACCTGTATGCATTGTGGTCTCTGTTCAGATGCCTGTCATCATTACCTCTCTAATGATAGAGATCCTACCTATGCTCCGGTTAGCAAAGTTAAAATGACCATTTGGGAAATGTTAGAGAGAAAGAGCAGGGTGTCTTCAGAATTTATTAAGCAATGCGCAAGGATTGCCTTTACTGAGTGTAATATGTGTCACAGGTGTAGTCTGTATTGTCCCTTTGGTATAGACATAGCAAATCTTATAGGAATAGTAAGAAGAATTTGTTTTTTACTCGGAGTTGTTCCCTATATTTTGATGGATTATGAATACAGTTTAGCTGCTACTTTCACTCAACTCTGGATTCCTCAAAGCGATTGGATTGATGCCCTTCAATGGATGGAAGAAGAGGGAGCTTCAGAAATAGAAAATTTTTACATTCCTTTTAATAAAGAAGGGATTGATGTATTATTTGTAACCTTAGGAACCGAACCCGCAAGAGCTCCTCAATATATTCAGATCATAGGGAAAATAATGTACTATAGTGGAACAAATTGGAGCTATTCTTTAAAGGATTATGCCAATATGTCAATGTTTGTTCAGGATTATTTTACTATGCAAAGAATTGTAAGAGAGGTTTTTGAAGAAGCTATTAAGTTAAGGGCTAAAAGAATAGTGGTAACTGAATGTGGACACGCTACCTTTGCACTTTGTAAAGCTGCACCACCTTTACTTGGTTATAAAGATCTACCCTTTGAAATTTTACATGCTACAGAGTTTTATTATGAACTGTTAAAAACAGGGAAACTAAGAATAAAGAAAAAAATAAAAGAACCGGTAACTTTGCAGGATCCCTGTAACTTGGTGAGAGAAAAGGGAGCAGGTGATAAGTTAAGAGAATTGATGGAAATGATGTGTGAAGATTTTAGAGAAATGTATCCCAATAGAGAACATAATTTTTGTTGTAATGCAGGAGGTGGCATAATAGCTGCTGGTCCTCTCTGGAAAAAAATAAGAGTACAAAATAATAAAATTAAAGCAGAACAAATAAAAGAAACAGGAGCAAAAATAGTAATTGCTCCTTGTCACAATTGTCATGTAGGAATTCACGATATAGTTCATGCATATGGATTGGATGTAAAAGTAAAATTCATGTGGGACATTCTCCTTGAAACTACAGAAATATCTTAATTAATTAAATAAATTCTAAATTAGTTTAGATAAATTTTTTACTTGTTGACGAATTGAGATAATAGTATTATTTTAAATAAGTCTTCTTTTGATAAATAATTTACAGGAGGATAAAACCATGCCTATATTTGAATTTCAATGTGAAGAATGCGGAGAAATTTTTGAAGAACTAATTCTTGGGAATACTGATGAAGAAATCCTTTGCAAGAAATGTAAAAGCCCAAAAGTTAAAAAATTAATTTCTCAAGTAGCCTTTAAATCAGGTAGTAAATTTGTCAGCTCCTTGGGTTCAGTTTGTTCAACCTGTAAAGGTGGTACCTGCAGCAGTTGTCATTAAAATTTAAAATGACTATCAGAGTAGGAACTAGAGGAAGCAAATTAGCCTTAGCCCAAACTGATTGGGTAATTTTACAATTAAAAGGTTTTTATCCAGAATGGGAGTTTGAAAAAGTAATCATAAAAACAAAAGGAGACAAAATTTTAGATGCGCCATTAAGTAAAATAGGAGGAAAGGGACTCTTTGTAAAAGAGATAGAAGAGGCTTTAATAAGAGGTGAAATAGACTTTGCAGTACACAGTATGAAAGATGTACCTTCTATAATTCCAGAAGAGCTTGAAATAGCCTGTATTCCTGAAAGAGAGTCTCCCTTCGATGTATGGATTTCAGATTATGAAAACTTTTTTGAGCTTCCTTCTTATTCAAAAGTTGGAACAAGCAGTTTGAGAAGACTTTCTCAATTAAAAAAACTTAGAAAGGATTTAGAAATTTTACCTTTAAGAGGAAATGTGGATACCCGTTTGAGAAAGTGGAAAGAAGGTGAGTTTGAAGGTATTATTCTTGCTGAGGCTGGATTGAAAAGATTGGGGATAGAGATTAATTACAGAAGATTTACTGTAGATGAGATGATTCCTGCTGTGGGACAAGGTGCACTTGGAATTGAAATAAAAAAGGATAATAAAAAAATTAAGGAAATACTAAAAAATATACATTCTATAAAAACAGAAATTTGTATAAGAGCAGAAAGAACATTTTTAAGAATCTTAGAGGGAGGATGCCAGGTGCCTTTAGGTGCCTATTCCTGGATTGAGAATTCCAAACTTTTTATAATAGGATTTATAAGCGATTTAGAGGGAGAAAGATTTTATAAATTTAAGGAAGAAGGAAGTATTTCTGAGCCAGAAAGGTTAGGAGAGAAACTTGCCAGAAAGCTTTTAAAAGCAGGAGGAGAAGAAATTTTAAGAGAAATTTATGAAAAAAGATAAGGTGAAAGTAGGAAAAGTTTATTTAGTGGGAGCTGGTCCTGGAGATTTAGAACTTTTAACTTTAAAAGCAAAAAGGGTATTAGAAGAAGCAGATGTAGTAATTTATGATTATCTTGCTAATAAAAGATTTTTAGATTTTTGTAAAGATAAAGCTGAAAAAATATATGTGGGTAAAAAAGGAGGTGCGCATACCCTACCTCAAGAAGAAATAAACAAACTACTTGTTAAAAAGGCTAAAGAGGGGAAGATTGTAGTAAGACTTAAGGGCGGAGATCCCTTTCTATTTGGTAGAGGAGGAGAGGAAGCAGAAGCATTGGTTGAAGAAGGTATCCCTTTTGAAGTCATTCCTGGTATTTCTTCAGCTATCGCAGTTCCAGCTTATGCAGGAATACCTGTAACCCACAGAAATTATACTTCTACTTTAGCAATCATTACAGGACATGAAGCAGAAGGAAAAGAGGAAAGTAAAATAGATTTTTCAGCCTTAGCAAAAATAGGAACTTTGGTATTTTTAATGGGAGTAAAAAATTTACCCCACATTGTAAAAAGATTAATAGAAGAAGGAAAATCTCCTGAAACTCCTTCTGCAGTAATTCAATGGGGTACATTATCCTGGCAGAAAACAGCTATAGGAACTTTAGAAAATATTGTAGAAAAAACAAAAGAAATGGGTATCACAGCACCAGCTGTAATTATAATAGGAGAAGTTGTTAAACTTAGAGAAAAATTTAACTGGTTTGAAACAAAACCACTTTTTGGGAAAAAAATTGTCATTACCCGTACAAGAGAAAACGCAAGTAAATTTGCCAAAAAATTAGAAGAGCTCGGAGCAATATGCTATGAAATTCCAACCATAAAAATAGAACCTCTTTTAAATAAAAAAATTTCTCAAGTTATAGAAGATCTTTCTAAATATGATTGGATAATTTTTACTTCAGAAAATGGAGTAAAATTATTTTTAAAAGCTCTAAGAGAAAAGAGAAAAGATTTAAGGGCTTTAGGAAAGGCAAAAATAGCTGTTATAGGAAAGGCAACAAAGATGGCTTTAGAAAATTTTGGAGTTATTCCAGATTTAATGCCAGAAGAGGAATTTACTCAAGAAGGCTTAATCTCAGTATTTTCCAAGATAGACATTAAGGATAAAACAGTTCTTATACCAAGAGCAAAAGAGGCAAGAGATGTATTACCTGAGAAATTAGAAGAATTTGGTGCCAAAGTTGATTTATTACCTATTTATGAGACAAAAATTTGTGAAGAATCTAAGGAAGAACTTAAAAAAATTTTAGATGAAGGAGTTGATGTAATAACTTTCACTAGTTCATCAACAGTAAAAAATTTTTTTAAACTCATTGAAGAGAATCAAAAAGAAACACTTAAAAATGTGATTTTCGCATCTATAGGACCTGTAACTTCAGCAACTCTAAGAGATTTTGGCTTTGAACCTCATATTGAGGCAGAAGAATATACTATAGAAGGGCTTGTTAGGGCAATTGAAAAATATTTTAGAAATTTTAGGGAGGATAGAAAGTGAAAAAAGAAATAAAAGAGGCTCTTGAAATTATAAAAAGGGGGATAGTAGATCTTATAAGTGAAGAAGAACTCATAAAAAAACTTGAAAGATCTTACAGAAAAAAAAGACCCCTTAAAATAAAAGCAGGCTTTGACCCTACAGCTCCTGATCTCCATTTGGGTCATACGGTACTTTTGAGAAAACTCAAACAATTTCAAAATCTGGGACATGAGGTCTATTTTTTAATTGGAGACTTTACCGGTATGATAGGAGATCCAACAGGGAGATCAGAAACAAGACCAGCTTTAACCAAAGAACAGATTTTAGAAAACGCTAAAACCTATGAAGAGCAGGTTTTTAAAATTTTAGACCCTAAAAAAACAAAAGTAACCTTCAATAGTCAATGGTTTTCTAAGATGTCTGTAGAAGATGTTATAAGGCTTTGTGCTAAATATACGGTTGCCAGAATTTTAGAAAGAGAGGATTTTAAAAAGCGCTTAGAATCAGGAATTCCTATATGTATACATGAATTGATTTATCCTCTTTTTCAGGCATACGATTCAGTTGCTTTAGAAGCAGATATTGAGCTTGGTGGAACTGATCAACTTTTCAATTTGTTAATAGGAAGGGATATTCAAAAAGAATACGGACAGGAACCACAGGTAGTTATAACACTTCCGCTTTTAGAAGGACTTGATGGTGTTCAAAAAATGAGCAAGAGTTTTGGAAACTATGTTGGTATTATGGAACCCCCCTTTGAAATGTATGGAAAAATAATGTCCATTCCCGATCATATTATGTGGAAATATTATTTACTTTTAACTGATTTTTCAGAAGAAGAAATTAATGAAATGAAAGAAAAAGTAGAAAAAGGAGAATATCATCCAAAGGAAGCAAAGAAAAAACTTGCCAGATATATAGTTTCCCAATTTCACTCAGAAGAAAAAGCTTTAAAAGCAGAGGAGGAGTTTGAAAGGATTTTTGCTAAAAGAGAAATGCCAAGAGAAGCAATTACTATAGAATTAAAAGCTGGGAAAATTTGGCTTCCTGGTTTTTTGAAAGAGCAAGGATTTGTTAAAAGCAGTTCCGAGGCAAGAAGATTAATTTCCCAAAGGGCAATTGATTTGAATAAAAATCCTATTACCAAAGAAGAAATAGAAATACCTCCAGGAGAACATTTTTTAAAAATAGGAAAGAAAAAGTTTGTTAAATTGGTAGTAAGTTAAAGTTTTATTTCCTGAAAGTAAGGAAAAAGCTCTTTATATAAAGCTTTCAGATGTTTGGATATAACCCTAACTTCATCTAATATTGCTAAAAAATTTATATCTCCTTCCCAGCGAGGAACAAGCTGAAGATGAATATGATCTGGATAACCAGCACCAGCTACTTTTCCAAGGTTAAAACCTATATTAAAACCATCTGGTTTTAAAACCTTTTTAAGAATTTTTATAGCTTCTTTGCTCATTTTCATTATATCTAAAAGCTCCTCATCCTTTAAATCTTCTAAATTTGCTATGTGTCTTCTTGGAGCAATTAATAAATGACCTGTGTTGTAAGGAAATTTATTCATTATAACTAAAATCTTATCATCTCTATAGAGAATTAATCTCTCTTCATCGGGAAGTGGACATTCTTCAGGACAGAAAATACAATTAGGATCCTTTTTACCAGAAACATATTCGCCTCTCCAAGGAGCCCATAAAATTTTTCTTTCCATAACCCCCTCTTTATAAGTTCTGGATTTAAGGTTAAAATAGCACAATAAAAATACCATAAAATTTGAGATTTAAAAGAATATGAAATCTAATGTTGTGGTATCAATTTTAAAATGTCCCACATAATTACTATTTTAAAATATCATATTTCTGGTGGCCTCTCCCTTTTTAAATCTTTTTAGGGAAGGCTTTTATGGAAAGAGCCAAAGGTAGAATAGAAAGGCTTTTTAGATTTTTTCAGAACAGACTTATAAAAGAGATGAGATTAAAAGGGATAAAGGATTATGGGAGTGCAAACAGATAGAGAATTACCAGGAGAGGCTGATCTTGAAATAATTTTTTCCATAAGGCACTTAAGGAAAGTGGGGGAAGATAATACTATAAGGTATCAGGGGAGGATTTATCAGGTTCTTCTTTCAAATAGTATAAGAGAGTTTGGAGAAAAAGGTTTTTTAAAAAAGAAGAAAGTGACATTTCAAAATAGTAATAAAAATGACTTGACAATAGGAATAACAATAAGAAATTTAATAAAGGTTTTATTTAGTTTTAATGTATAAGAATATTTTATATGGTCTTTTTTTTACTATTACAATAATTTTTTTCTCCTTTTTATACATTCTTAGTAAAAATTTTCCTATAAATTTTGTTCAAATAATTTATTTTATAAATAAAAAATATTTGCTTTTTAGTTTATGTTTTATTTTTATTTTTTATACTTTTGATAATTTAAGAATATTTATTATTGCACAATCTTTAGGTTTAAAATACTCTTTTTTATATGGTTATGTAATAACTTTAGTAAATACTTTTGGAGCTACAGTGACTCCCTTTTTTTTAGGTGGTGAGCTTTTGCCATTTTATACTCTAAAAAGAATAAAAGGAGAGATTTATCAAATAATGAGCTTAATAACTTTGAAAGCAATATCCGGGTTTTCTTTTTATTTAATATTTTTACCTTTTACTATTCATTCTCTGTTAAGAAATCCGAAAGAAGCAAAAGGAATCATTTTTTTATTTTTATTTATTTTATTTTTAACTATTTTTTTGTTTATTTTGTGGCAAATAGTCTTTAAAAAAAGTTTAAAATTTATAAACAAAGAAAGTTTTAAAAGTGTAAAATATACTCTTTCAAAATATATAATTGTGTGTAAAGATTTTTTTAAAGAAAAAAGGTTAATATTTTTATTAGTTTTAATATGCAGTTTATTTATGTATAGCTCTCTAATTTTTACAGGGATTTTTTTAGTAAAAGCCTTTAACCAAAATACAGATTTTAAAAAGATTTTTTTTGCTCAATTACCTTTGATTTATGCAATTTTTATGAGTCCAACTCCAGGGGGAAGCGGTATTGGTGAAATAGGTGCACTAACTGTTTTTGATAAATTTATAAATATTGAATCCTTAGGAACATTTGCTATTTTTTGGAGAATCATCACTCAATATTTAGGCGCATTTATCGGGGGGATTTTGTTTTTGATACTAATTATTAAGGATATCCATAAAAAAAATGTCTAAGCTTTTAGATTATATAAATCCTTATTTTTACGTTATTCAAGCAAGAAATATTTTATATGAAAAAGGAATTATTAAAAATTTTAAAATTTCCGTTCCAGTTATTTCAGTGGGAAATCTATCCCTTGGCGGAAGTGGAAAAACTTCTTTAGTTAGATATTTGTGTGAGAATTTGTCTTCTCATTGTAATATGGCGGTTCTTTCAAGAGGATACAAGAGAAAAAGTAAAGGAACGGTTATAGTGATGGAAAAAGGGAAACTTAAAACTGATTGGGTAAGAGCAGGAGATGAACCCTATTTGCTTGGTAAAATTTTTGAAAAAAGAGATATAAAAATTGATATAGTAGTTGATGAAAATAGAAAAAGAGGAGCTGAAATAGCTTTAAAAGAATTGAGGGCAAATTTGATTTTACTGGATGATGGTTTCCAACACCTTAAACTAAAAAGGAATTTAGATCTTGTTCTCCTAAAAAAAGAAGATTTAGAAGATACACTTTTTCCCTTTGGAAGACTAAGAGAGCCTTTAAGTTCTTTGAAAAGGGCAGATGCCATAATTTTGACTTATCAGGATTACAAGCCCTTTGATTTTTCTTATAAAGAAAAACCAGTTTTTAAACTCTATAGAAAAAACTGGAAAATATTAAATAAAAATTTAGAAGAAGTTCACCATTTTGAAAATAAAGAATTTATAGCCTTTTGTGGTTTAGCAGATAATAAACAATTTTTTGATACCTTGGAAAAACTCGGCTTAAAAATAAAGAAAAGGATTTCCTTCCCAGATCATTATCATTACAAAAATTTTAAACTTGATCCGAAAGAAAATTATATCACCACCTTAAAAGATGGAATAAAATTTGATTTTAAGGAAAATCTTTATTTTTTAGATTTTGAAATAGAGGTTAAGGGATTGATTGAGTTTATTTTAAAATTTTTAAAAATGTGATAAATATAATTAAAGTAAACCTTTATAGAGGCAAAAATGAGATTTAAAAAATATTTGTTTATTCTAATTTTTATTATAAGTTTAAGCTTTTTTTCTTTTTCAGTTTTAAATTCCTCTTATATTGTAAATTTTGAATTTTATACTTATAAAGGAGAAAAATACAGCTTGAAAAATTTTAAAGGAAAGTACATTCTCTTAAATCTTTTTACAAGTTACTGCCCCATGTGTTTAATAGAACTTAATACCCTGAACAAACTCAATAATAGCTGTAAATCTGATGGATATAAAATTATTTCCTTATTGGTTGATAAAGAAGGAATAACTCTACTTCCTAAAATTGTCAATTCACGTAATATAACTTATACTGTAGGTATAGCACCTTCGGAGATCTATAAAATTTTTCCTGATTTTTCTATTACTCCCACAACTTATATATTGAATCAGAATGGTAATCTGGTAGAGAGGGTAGTAGGATATAAAAGCTTGAAAGAATGGATAAAAATTTTAAATAAGTATGTGAGGTGTAATTAAAGAATTTTATCAGGTATACAAATATTAAGAGCAGGTGTAATATATTTTATAATTTCAAAAATTTGTGTGGCTGGTGTTGGATTTGCTAAGGCACCAGCTAATCTATTAATTTTTGAACCTAAACTACAAGCTTTTTCAGGGGAAAAACCAATATATATTAAAGCAGACACTATCCCTGTTAAAGTGTCTCCTGTTCCTCCAATTGCCTCTAATTCTGGGATTATAGGATCTAAAATTATTTCCAAAATTTTTCCATTTTTTACAATATAATCCTTTTCACCTTTTATAAGTAAATATTGAGGTGTATTTTTGTATTGATAAGCTCTTTTAATTAAATCTTCTATTTTATTTTCTTCAGCTAAAAGAAACCCTCTTGTATAAAAAGGATGAGGTGCCTCTTCATCTGCTAAGAAAGCAAGTTCTCCTATATCTGGAGTGAATAGATCAAAAAAATTGGCATATCCAGCCATTTTTACAACATACATAAATCCTGCATCTGCAATAAGAAAAGGTTTTGAGTTTAACTTTTCTAAACTCATTATAACTTTTAAGCAACCATCTACATCTGGAAGAATATAATGAAAGGTTATCAATTTTGGGTCTAATTTAGGGATAACTTCAGCCAATGATTTGTATAAGTTTTTACTTCCGTTACCCTTTCCGATATCCCCTACAAGAAATACAAAGGGTAAGGGTTTGTTAAAATATTCTAAGACTTTTATTGAAGCTGAAATTAAAGCAGAAGTTCCCCTTTCTACGGGTATTTCCAGAGTATCTATTTTAAGGGCTTCATTTTTAAGTTCTGTTTTTCCTAAAATTAAAGGAAAATCTTCGTGAGGAACAATTCCAGTTATGAGAAACATAAAAGTTCTTTAACTTTATCAAAAGCAAGTTGTAGAGCATATCCGCATAGAGTATGTCCAAGTTCCTTAGGTTGAGGAGCATCTTTTAAATTTAAGCCTATAAGTTTTGAAGCTAAAAAAGGGACATCAGGGCATCCACCACCTGAAATATTAACAATAGTAAGAGTATCTTTATCTACAGTAATTTTCATATTTGCTGCTCTTACCATTAAATATTTCCCAAAATCTTTAATGTTAAAAATATTCACAGGTTTTAAAAGTTTTTGTCCTTTATTATAAGGAATAAAATCTAAGGGTTCTAATTTATAAGTTTTTAGAATTTTTATAATTCCCATACTTTCTACTATAGGAATTTCTATAGCAAGATCACAGCCTCTTCTCACTTCTGGAGGTGGTCCAACAACTTTTACCTTAATACCTTTTTCTTTAAGTATACCTTCAGCTCTAATGACTTCTAAAGTATTTTCAAAAATTAAAATACCTTTATCAAAAAATTCCTTCTTATTTTCCTTTTTCTTTTTAAACAATTTAGCAAAAAATGACATTTTTATCCTTTCTTAACTAAAATTTTATATATATTTTCTTCCTCTTTTATTTCAAGTATTTGACATTTTATAGAATTTACGGCTCGTATAATATTTTCTTTCGAAGTATTGGTATCTACCCAGATTTCTACTTCACCTTTATCTAATTTTTTAAGAACTTCTAAAGTCCTTAATACTGGTTCCGGGCAAGAAAGTCCTCTTACATCTATTATTTCTGCCATTTTATCCCCCTATTTCTATGATTATTTTTAAATAATTTTTAAAGTCAATTTTAGCTTTTATTTTGCAATCCATTAATTTAAGAACCCTCAAAATTTTTTCTTGATCATTTTTATTTAGAAGTATTTCTAATTTGCCTGTTTTTATTTTGTTCAAAGTTTCTAATAACAGTAAAATTGGCTCTGCACAAAGATTATTTTTACAGTTTTTAAAAACTCTTAGGTCTAAAAAATTTATTTCCATTTTAAATTCTTTTTTCTCTCATAGTAAAGCCGATAATAAAACAAACAATAAAGCCTAAAATAATAGCTTCTGGGGTATGAGGACCTATTCCCTTAGGAGAAGCCGCTATTCCAAAATTATGAGAAATAGCAGCTCCTATAATCATTCCTGTAGCAAATATAGCTGCATCTCCATCCCCTTCTCCAGATAAAAAGAGTTGCCTTCCTGGACAACCTCCAGCCAAAGCAAATGCTAAACCAGCAAGAGTCATTCCTAAGAAATTCCATAATTGCATAGTATGGGCAATAGGTTGGTTTTCAAAACCAGGATTAAATTGATCTAAAATTAAATTAGTAATAAAAGCTGCTACAAAAAGGGACAATACCCCTAAAAAGAGATGAGGTTGTTTAAAAAGGATAAGATCTCTAAAAGCTCCCATTGTGCAAAATCTACTTCTTTGTGCAATAAAACCTATAAAAATCCCAATTGATAGGGAAATAAATATAGGTGCATGCATGGAACCAGGTCCCTTTATACTGAAGAATAAAATATTTGTTTGGTAGTAAACATCTAAAAGAAGTAAAACTAAAAATAAAAACATTAGCAAAGGAAACCAAATTCCTGCAGCTTTTGAAGGAAAGCTTTGAGTTCTTCCTAAAGAATATCCCATTTTGAAAAATCTTGTTCCAAGAAAAATTCCAAATATTAGTCCAAGAAAACCAAAAATGGCATTACCATCCCCGCCAGCGAGTCTAAGTAAAGTTCTCCATGGACAACCTAAAAAGGTTAAAGCACCTATCATAGCAAAAATACCTAAAATAAATCTAATAAAAGGAGAGGAGCCACCTCTGGGACGGTATTCTTTAAAAATTAAAGCAGAAAGGAAAGCTCCTAAAACAAAACCTATGATTTCTGGTCTCATATATTGTACTACCTCAGCTCTATGAAGTCCCAGAGCACCAGCAATATCTCTTTCCATACAGGCAACACAAATTCCCATATTTGGAGGATTACCTAATTTTTGAAGAACAGCTGCTAGAATCCCAATAAAAAGACCAGTTAATACTATTCCAGCCCTTGTAGCAAAAAAATTTTTAAGCCGCTCCATTTATCTTACCTCCAATTGAAGTTTTTAATAAAATTTAAATAAATTTAATTAAAAAATTACCAATAAGTCAAATAGATAAATTAAATAAATTCTAATTTAACTTATTGAAAAACTTCATAAATTTTAAAAACTAAAAGAGAAGAACTTTTCCAAAAAAATTAGCTGAGGAATTCTTTAATTATAGAATTTTCAATGGGGAGTCCCTTAGCAACA